>JGI994J12354_10000549_pt1 | contig 37490 bp, 29 predicted proteins | sample IntmicLarv3ML3BL_FD_12354 | JGI IMG/M metagenome (IMG submission 12354) | reverse complement strand
GGCGACGGGCCGAGCTTCCATTTTGATTATTACAACAGCTTCGTCATACAGCCCATGCTGGTGGACATCCTCAACCAAGTCCACCCCCTACGGGAACACTGGGGAAGCATGCGCGGCGACACACTGTTACGTGCACAACGTTATGCCCGTGTGCAGGAGATGCTTATCGCGCCAGACGGCACTTACCCGCCGCTGGGGCGCTCCATCGCGTACCGTTTCGGCGCGTTCGGCACGCTGACGCAAGCGGCACTGCTGCACAACCTGCCGGAGGAGGTCTCGCCCGCACAGGCACGCTGCGCACTGACCGCCGTCATCCGACGTGTCATGGATGCGCCCGGCACCTTCACGCCGGAGGGTTTCCTGCGCATCGGCCTCTGCGGGCATCAGCCCAGCTTAGGGGAAACCTACATCTCCACCGCAAGCCTGTACCTTTGCACAAAGGTCTTTTTGCCGCTAGGGCTGCCTGCTGCCGACCCCTTCTGGGCAGACGCGGACTGCCCGTACAGCACGCAAAAAATATGGGGTGGCGTTGATACAATGCGCGACCACGCGTTGTAAATTAACAGTACATGCTTAAACAAAGAACCCTCGACGCAGGCGTCGGGGGTTCTTTGTTACACGCCAGCCATTTCGCTCTCAAACTGGCTGTTGTATAGGTTCGCGTAGAACCCGTCTGCCGCAAGCAAATCTTCATGCTTGCCCTGCTCCACGATGTCGCCTTCATTCATGACCAAAATGAGGTCGGCATTGCGGATGGTAGAGAGGCGGTGCGCAATGATAAAACTCGTGCGCCCCTGCATCAGGCTTTCCATCGCCTTTTGGATGAGCACCTCCGTGCGGGTATCGACAGAGGATGTTGCCTCGTCCAGTATCAAGATTTTCGGGTCGGACAAAATGGCGCGCGCAATGGTGAGGAGCTGCTTCTGCCCCTGCGAGATATTGCTCGCTTCTTCGTTCAGCTCCATTTTGTAGGAGCCGGGCAGCGTCCGCACGAAATGGTCCACATGCGCCGCCTTTGCCGCACGAATGACGTCATTATCCGCTGCGTCCAGCTTGCCATAACGGATATTGTCCATAATGGAGCCGTTGAACAGCCACGTGTCTTGCAACACCATGGATATACTTTGCCGCAGGTTCCGCCGCGTCATGTCCGGTATCGGCACGCCGTCGATGAGGATTCTGCCCGCGTTCAATTCATAGAACCGCATGAGCAGCTTGACAATGGTCGTCTTGCCCGCACCTGTCGGCCCGACGATGGCGATGCGCTGCCCGGGCGAGACGGATGCGGAGAAGTCCTTGATGACAACGGCCTCCGGGTTGTAGCCGAAGCGCACATGTTCAAACGTCACAGCACCCTGCACAGTGTCGGCTTCGGTGGCATCCACTGCATCCGCGCTCTCCTCCTCTTCCTCGAGGAATTCGAACACGCGCTCTGCTGCCGCCGCGGTGGATTGGAACACATTTGCGATTTGCGCAAGTTGTGACATCGGCATCGTGAAGTTGCGGACATACTGGATAAAGGAAAGGATATCGCCCACTTCTATCGTCTTCCGCACGGCGAAGTAGCTACCCATTACGCTCACCGCGACATACCCAAGGTTGCCGACAAAGTTCATAATCGGCATCATCACGCCGGATAGGAATTGCGACTTCCACGCCGATTTATACAGCGTGCCGTTCAATTCGTCAAAGGATGATACAGCTCTGTCTTCCGCGTTGAACGCTTTCATAACCGTATGCCCGCCGAAAGTTTCCTCAATCTGCCCGTTCACATGGCCGAGGTATTCCTGCTGCTGCTTGAAATACTTCTGCGAAAGTTTTACGATGACTGTCACCAAACCCAATGAAATCGGGATAATCAACAACGCAATCAACGTCATTGGTACAGAAATCGTCAGCATCATGATAAGCACACCAAACACTTGCATCACCGACGTCACCATCTGCGTTAAACCTTGGTTAAGCGAAGTGCCGATGGTATCCACGTCGTTCGTTACGCGGGACAATATTTCGCCGTGTGTCTTGGTGTCGAAATACTTCAACGGCAGACGATTCACCTTTTCCGCCAGGGATTTACGGAAACCATAAGAAATCTTCTGCGACACGTGGTTCAGCACAAAACCTTGTATGAAGCTGAACGCCGCACTTAACGCATATAACCCGACAAGAAACAGCAGTATTTTCAACAGTGCGTCAAAGTCAATACCCGCACTTGTGCCGTTCATTTTACCCGAGATGCCGTTGAAAATTTCCGTCGTGGCTTCGCCCATGATTTTCGGACCTTGTATGGCGAAAATCGTTCCCGCTGCCGCAAACACCAGCGCCACAGCCATTTGCGGGATGAACGGCTTCAAATGTGCAAGCAGCTTCCGCATCGTCCCCTTGAAATTCTTCGGCTTTTCGCCACCCATTGCACCGGGCGGGCCGAAACCCATCCCGCCGGGGCCGCGCCGCCGCACCGGTTGCTTTTGATTCGGATTGTTAGACATGTGCCGGCGCCTCCTTCCCTGCTTGCCGCTTGCCGGACAGCTCTTCCTGCGAGAGCTGTGACAGAGCAATTTCACGATAGACTTCACATGTATCCATCAACACATCATGCGTGCCGATGCCGACCATGTAGCCATTATCCAGCACGATGATTTGCTCCGCATGCTGTATCGTACCGATTCTCTGCGCGACAATCAAGTTCGTCGCATCATGCAACTCCTTGTTCAATGCTTTACGCAGCGCTGCGTCTGTCTTGAAATCCAACGCGGAGAAGCTGTCATCGAAGATATAAACTTCCGGCTTCTTCGCCAACGCCCGCGCAATAGACAGGCGTTGCCGCTGCCCACCGGAAACGTTTGTGCCGCCCTGCGCGATGGGCTCTTCGAACTTCAACTCCTTCGCACTGATGAAATCAACGGCCTGTGCAATTTCCGCTGCTTTTTCCATATCCGCGTCGGTAATTTCATCCCCGCCGAATTTCAAATTGGTTTCAATCGTGCCGGAGAAAAGCAAGCCTTTCTGCGGGACATAACCGATTTTTTCACGTAAGTCTTTTTGCGACACATCACGGATGTCCACGCCGTCCAGCAGGATTTCTCCCTCCGTCACGTCGTAAAACCGCGGAAGCAGGTTGACGACAGTGGATTTGCCGCTACCCGTGCTGCCGATGAATGCCGTCGTCTCGCCCGGCTTCGCGGTAAAGCTGATGTCACGCAAGACATAATCATCCGCATTCGGGTACTTGAAGCAAACGTTGCGGAACTCCACGAGGCCCTTTTTCTTACTGTCGAATTTCTTCTGCTTCTCCTCCGGTACGTCCGTAATGGTTATCGGCATGTTAAGCACCTCGGCAATACGTACCGCCGAAACCGATGCCTGCGGGAGCATAAAGCTTACCATCGCAATCATAAGGAAGCTCATGATAATCTGCATTGTGTATTGAAGGAACGCCATCATATCGCCGATTTGCAAGCTTCCCGCGTCGATGTTTGACGCGCCGACCCACAGAATCAGCAGCATCGTACCATTCATGACAATGTTCATCACCGGGAACACACCGGACATTATCCGCCCGATAAAGAGCTGCGTTTTCGTCAAGTTCTGATTCGCTGTCTCGAATTTTTCTTCCTCATGCTTTTGCGTGTTGAACGCACGGATGACAAGGATGCCGGAAAGCGCTTCACGCATGACAAGGTTTAGCTTATCAATCAACTTCTGTACCTTCTTAAAGCGCGGCACAGCAAACGTAAACATCAACGCCACAACCACCAGCATAATCCCCACAGTAAGCGCGATAATCCACGTCATGCTCGCATTTGTGGTGAGCACCTTGATGACGCCGCCCACGCCCATAATCGGCGCGTATATCACCACGCGGATGAGCATCACAAGCATCTGCTGCACACGCTGTATGTCGTTCGTGCTTCTGGTAATCAACGACGCGGTTGAGAAGTTATCGAACTCCGCATTGGAAAAACCGACCACCTTACGGAACACGTCATGCCGCAGGTTCTTGCCCATGCCCGCCGCAATCCGTGCGGCCAGCAGGCTTTCCAACACAACCGTCACCATAATAAGGAGGCTCAAACCCAACATCTGCCCACCCTTACGGAGGATGTACCCCGTTTGGATGGCCTCAATATCCATGCCCATGGCTTCGTATTCCGCCTTGATATAGCGCGCGGCGGCCTGTATGAGGATGGTGTCGGTCAATTGCTCCGTCATGGCATCAATCTGCGCGCGCACCTCGGCGAACTGCTCCGCCGGCATCATGGACAACACCGTCATGATATCCATACCGGGCGGCAGCTCCATGACGGGCAGGTTCTCCGCCTCGGCAGCCAGCATCATCGCCGGGTTCGGCTCCACAAGTGTACCCAAGACAAGCATCGCCTTGCCGAACGCCGCTTCGAAATCCGCAATGCTCTTCTTCCCTGCATCGGTCAGAACATATACGCCCTCACCGGCACCGGGGTAATCCTTCTGTACTGCGGCGTCACCCGCCGGAAGGAGGACATATGCCGCATCAACCGCCGCGCGGTCATCCTCGTTTAAGAAAAGCCGTACCTTTTCCATGGTTGATTCCCGCACCGCATCCGGTGCGGCGTGCTCGATTCCCTGCTGGGAAATACCCGTGTTCACAATGTCGGACATGTATTCCGGCAGGCTCAAGTCACCATACGCTTGCAGCGCGAGGAGGAACACCGCGCACACAAGCATCGGCAAGAATGGCGCAAAATACTTCGCCAATTTTGTCATGCAAACGCCTTCTTTCCATTTCATTTTGTTTATGGTACCACGGTAATATAAATATGTCAACACGTTACTGAAAAAAACCTTGTATTCATTACCGCAATGTGGTACATTGGTATTATACGAAAAAACTGTCCCATCGTCTATACTTACAAATGTAAAATCTTTTTCACGGAGGTGTATCGTATGCCGGAGAAGGACAACGACACAAAACTGCGGATATACGCTGTTGCCATCGCGCTTTTTCAGGAAAAAGGCTTTGATGAAGTGACGATTCGAGACATTTGCGCCGCAGCGGAGGTTTCAAAGCATACATTTTATTACTACTTCGCATCAAAGGATGAGCTCCTACGCTGCTTTCATGGGTTGCCCAAGCAGTTCCACGAAGAGCTTCTGCGCGATGTACTTGCCGCGGAGAATTTTTTTGAGCAATTCATGCTTCTGACCTCACATATGACAGATTTCTTCCTTCGCATGGGTCCGGAAATCAGCAAGCGCGTGATTGCGTTGGATGTGAACAGGAAGAACGATTCGCTCGACCATATGCGCAAGCCGCACGTGCATGATTTGGAACATGGCATCATTAAAAAAGCCCAAGCCGCTGGAGAAATCCGGAATCAATCCGCCCCGGACGCACTCGTCGCCATTAGCTTTGGGCTCCTGTTTAACGCCGTGTTTCATTGGAGTATGCACGGGGGAACATATGACCTCCGCGTAGCCGCGCGTGCCATGCTGGAGGCTGCCTTCGATGTACGGCCCGATTTGCGGAAGGCAGGCGGCGTCGCTTTTTGGGCACATGGCCACTCTACAGAAGACCCAGCGTCCGAAACGCAAAAATGAACCCTGTCAATGTGAAGGCGGAAAAAAGCGTCGTCATGACAATGCACGCGGCGGCGACAGCCTCGTCACCCTTCATTTGTACGGCCATGGCGTATCCCGCGATGGCCGTCGGCACGCCAAGCATGACGAGCAAGGTCAGCAGTGCGCTCCCGCGGAAGCCGAAGAAATACGCAAGCGGCAAACACACGAGCGGCGTGACCACAATTTTGATAAACGAGGACGCCGCGGCAAGCTTCCACTTCTTGCCGACTGCCTGCCAATCAATGCTCCCGCCCAGGCAAAGAAGCGAGAGCGGCGTTGTCATTTGCGCGACAACATCCAGCGGCTTCACCACAAGCTGCGGCAGCGGCACACGGAAGAACGCAAGCAATGTGCCGAGGAGTATCCCGACAATCATGCAGTTTGTGAATACAGTTTTCAACAAGCGCGGTACACTGACCTTACGTGGCTCCGTGGAGCGCGCGGACAGCACAAGGATAGAATAAATGCTATACAGCGGCACCACAAAGGTCACAACTAGCACGCCAACTGCCATCCCCTCCTCACCCGCCAGATTTGACAGAAGCGGCAGACCCAGTATGGCGAAATTCCCGCGGACGGCGCCCTGCACAAAGCTGCCGATGACTGTTTTGTCTTTGATGAACAATTCCGCAAGCACCCATGCCAATGCGAAAACCACCGTCGTTACGATAACCGCAAACAGCACGAAGTTTGCGTCAAATACCTGCGATAAATCCGCACGGTACGCGGCCAGAAACAAGCTTGCCGGAAGCGCAACATAAAACACGAGCTTGTTCCCGGTCTTGACAAATTCGCCGGTCAGCAAACCAAACCGCCGCATCACGGCACCCGCCAACATCACGGCAAAAATCGGCAGAACGATATTCAAACTGAAAATCAAATTCCCAAACACATCCAGCACCCCTGTCTTGTTATAATCCTTCCTCATTTTAGCATTCCCTTGCGCACGGCGCAAATCTTTTCTTACGTGCATCATTACTTTTGACTTTTTTATCGTATAATCGTATAATAGAAGGAAGATAACGTTGCTTGGTATTATACTGCGGATAGAAACTTACCCTGCTTGTGGGTTAACAGCGGTATTATGGGTATAATTCAATTTACACAACACGCAGGAGGGATGTTATGGAAAACGTAACGTATACGGAAAAAGAACAGGCATTGATAGATTTTGAAAATCGCCAAAAGAAAAGATTGGTTGTCGGAAAAACGATTGTAATGTTCATAGCATTGCTAAATGTTATACTCGCCGTTATGTCTGCCATTGCAAACTTTAATTTGCTTACACTTGTCATACAAATTACTCTTTCAATTGCACTTTTTCTTGGCGTTATATGGGTAAGATATCTTTTTGCCATTGGTGCTGCTTTGGGGTTTGCAATAAACCTCTATTTGCTTGTAAACATTGTAAACGAACCGACCGTGTGGATAATACTCTTTTTGGTTTTGAACATTGTGTTTAATATTGCCAGTTGTATTTTACTTTTTGCCAACAAGTACGTAAGTGATTTTCTATATTCACAAAAAAATGGATAAATATGTTATGTATGTATTTTCTTTGTCGTGTATCGACAAATAACGCCAATCTTGTAATTAACAGAAGAGGAGGTCTCCTATGCCTGCTTATATCGATGACCTATTTGCTCGCGTGTATGTCACAGATCCGAACGAACAGCTTATGCTGGTCGGCTTAATCGGTGCGGCGCTGCTATGTCTGCTGCTGCGTATCATCCTCGCCATCGGCTACCAGGGGCAGAACGCTATTGTCTCAATGACCGCGAAAGAAATGAAAGATAAAGCCGATGTGGATAAGCTCCGTGTCGGGCCTTTCGCACGCGCCGCGAAGGAATACATAATCCTTGGCGACCGCGGTGTCACACGAATTGACACACGCGCAATCGTAGAGAAGAACCTGTTGAAAATGCGCTTCCTCCTTTGGAATTTTAAGAGCGTACAGACCTTTGTCACTGTGGTGGAGGCAGCTTTGCTTCCGTTCGGCATCTTGTTTGCCTTTTTTGCGGAGGAGCCAGGGCGCGCAGTGTTTTTGGTGTGCATCGCATCCGTGTTCGCTGCGGTTCGGCTATTCGCGTCGCTACTGGACTTTGATGTCGCGAAGGAAAGCTTCGTCACCAATACCGTTTACCTCCTCGACCGGGAAATTGGCCGGTTCTACACAAACGACACCGCCGCATCGCTATCTCTGCTCCGGGAGGAGTTAAAAGCAGGCATGACCGCACAGGGCGAAATGCTGGCAGCCGCCATCGCAAAGATGGGCGAAGATTTCTCCGAGAAGCTCTCGTCGTCGCTTTCGGACATGTCCGAAAGCGTGGCGCGCACAGGGGACGAGCTTGCCAAGAGCACCGCGACACTGCTGACGGATGTTTCGTCTTACACAACCGCGCTCTCCGGCCCGCTTGCGGAATGGAAAAACGGCGTACAAGCGGCAAGTGATGCGCAGGCCTCCTTGAACAGCGCGCTCTTCTCCGTGAATTCAGCCATTACGAATTTCGCCTCCATCATCGGCGGCATGGGCACTACCTTGGGCGATTACCGTGCGGAATTGTTGGATAACAGCCGCGCGGTCGAAACGCAGATTACGCGCCTGTCCGAGCTTCTCGGCGCGGTGCAGGCAAACAACAGCGCTTTCAACGTCCGCGGCGACGCGGTGGAGGCACAACTCACGCTGGTGAAAGAAAATCAAGCCGTGTTGGAAAAAAGCGTGCAGCAATATGAGCTGACTTTACGGGATATCACCGCCCAGCTTGGCAATGCCATGGGGAAAATGGTGGACTTCCACCTCCAGCAATCGTACAACACGCTGACGGACGGTGTCAAAGAAAACCTCGACAAAATCATGGCAAGCAATGGCGGCCTCCTGATGCGTTTGCAAGAACTTTTCGATCGTATGCAGGAACAGAGTCGTAGTGAAACAGCCGCGATTATCAGCATGAAGGAGCAAATGGACTTGCATTTCGCGGACTTAAAAAAAGGCGAGTAAGGGAGCTATTGCATGAGTGAGTTGCTGGAACAACTGGAATACCCCTTGCCACATTTATGGCTCGACACGGAGCGCATCGTGATTGAGACATCCGGCGGACATACGGGCTCTTTTGTGGTGGAAAACCGCGGCGGATCGGAGTTAGCGGGCACAATTACGTCCAATTCACGCTCGATTGCATTTTCACCCCCCTATTTCCGCGGGAACCGGGTTGAGGTCACTTATGTCCTCAATCTCGAAATATATAAACAAGGCGATGTATTGTTTACAAGTGTGCTCATCATGTCAAACGGCGGTGAAGCGATTGTGCCGGTTGAAATCCGCGTCGTCCCGCCCGCCGTGCAAACACGGGACGGAAACCGATTGTCCACCTTGGAAGATTATTTATTGTATGTACAATCTCACCCCGTACCGTCGCGGCAACTGTTCACGCAGCATGACTTCATGGCGTGGCTGATGAGCATGGGATATGAGCATATGGAGATGTATGAGCATCTCACACGCGACCCGAACAAAGAACGCGCGGTAGATCATTTCTTGATACTAAATAAACTTAAAACCAAAAGTGAAATCATGATTGAAACCCCTTCCCTATCGGTACCGGTCAAAACGGAGGCGGACGAAACGGGCACCATCATCCTGTGGCGCACGGATTGGGGTTATCTGGACGCGGCGTTTTTCTTGTCAGAGGATGTGCCATGGCTCAAGCTCAGCAAAACACGGCTCACCGGGGCGGATTTCGGCGCGGATGACCGCGCGGAGGTGTTTTTCGTCGTTACGGCAAAAGCGCTCCGNAGCCGCAGACAAACGGCGCGTGTCGGGGTCTACGCGGAGGGTATGCATGTGGGTGATGTCGTTATCACCGCTGTGCGGNCGCAAGCGTTANTCGCCACCGCAAACCGCGAAGCGTATGGGTATATGGATGAGGGTGCGTTGCTGCTTGTAAACAACACGGGCGCGGATTTAATGGTTGAAATCGCACCGATGGATGCCTATATTAAATTCGAGGGAAAACGCTATTTCATCGGGGAAAAGGCGGAAATACCGTTTTCCGTCCGGCTGGCAGGGTTAAAAGCCGCGCAAGCAAATATGGCGAAACGTATGACCGTCCCTACCGAGATACAGGTGCGGGCAAAGCATGGGGAAAGCTACTTGCGTGAGCGGGTTATCCTCCAGATAACGGCATGCGAAGTGTAATCAATAAGCAGGGGTAAGCAAACACCAGACCTGTTACGTCTTTGCGTTATATGTATGGTTTCACCAAAAATCGAAATGCAAAATATAAAAGAGGCCGAATCATGAGTTATATGGATAGAAGTGCAAGGCGTGTGCTGGATTGTGAGCGGCTCTTCACCGCACGGCGGCATACGCGGCGCGCCATTGCGCTTGCCCTGCGGTATTGGCAGCGAGGNCGGCTTGCAAGCAGTAAAACAGACATAGATCAAGCGTACCACACNGCGGCGACNATGCTCCAGTACAACCCGGGCAGCGCGGAGCTGTATTTGTTGTGCGCTTTTTTGTGNGTGGAGCGAAACGACACAGATACCGCTACAGAATACATGGCGGTTGTGAAGCCCTTNCGNGCAGGCTGGAAGCAAACCTCACCCTTTTTATACGGCGCGGAGCTGTATTTGCAAGCGCGCATCGCACTCCTCGAAGACAAAGACCGCGCCGCGAAAAAGCACTACAAATCGCTAGATGAATACAATGAAACCCACCGCGTCCTCGCGCTAGATATGCTCCTGGGGGAGCTTGATTTGCACCGGGAGGAATATGCGGCGGCTTTTGCATTCTTGAACTATGCCAGCCTGTCCGGTGCGACCAGCCCGTTTCTGTATGTCGCGGCGCATTGGTATTTCCGCGACGCGCCGGGGGAATCGCCGGAGGGCGCACTTCTGCCCATGTATCTTCGCTGGGCGCTGACGCAGACGCTTGACTTGACGGACGTCCTCACACAGCGGCAAGAGGAATGCTTTGCCATTGTTTCGGAGCATCCCGCCTTGGGAAAGCGACTCTACGCGGCTTATTCACAGGACTGGATACTGGACGCGCTTTGCGACAGGATGCTGGACAATAAGGACATGTCCGAGTCAGCCTTTTATTATTATAAAGAAGCCGAAGCAAAGCAATTGTATTCCCCACGCTTGAATGATTACTTAATTTTATCGGCCTACCGCAACAGCATTGAGTCCATCAGCCGCTATTCCCTGACGCGGTATCTGGACGGCGGCAATCCCGACGCGGCATTGAAGCCTTTTATTTACCACCTGCTCCTCACCACGCCGGAATATGCGCCCTTGGCCTCACGTGTGGAACACGATATACTGCAATGTGGCTGCCATTGCTTAGAGAACCGCCTCACAGGTCGGATGTATTACAGCCTGTATTGCTTCATGTTGCAAAAAGCGGAGGAAAATGTTTTTACAGACACCGCGCTCATACATGTTGCGGAAAGCCTGGTGCAACACGCACTTTTCACTTATGAGGTGACAATGGGCAATCCGAGTATCACGCATCTCTGGGTTTTTGAAAAAGAAAAGAAAGAAAGCCGTGCCTACGAAGTGCGTGACGGTGTTGTGCAAATCACCGCCGCGTCGGCGCAATTCACAGCGCATTGCTTTGCAGATGGTATGCGGCGGCTGCCGGAAACCACCTTGCATCGGCGGCGGCTTGCGGAGAATGTGGATTACGGGTTGTATCTCCGTTTCTTCCGCACAGGCTTTATTTCGACGGAATTGTTGATTGTCCTGACGAGGTTCTGCCTCGCCATGGAAGCGCTGCCCGATGAAGCCTTGCCCGTGCTGGAAGCCGCCATGACGGATATGGCTATATCACGCCTCTTCCGTATGCGTGCGGCGGCGGCGCTGGGCAATCATTATGCCCGCAGCGGGGATTATACAAACGCTGCGGCCTGTTATAAGGATCTAGATGAAAACGCGCTGGAGGATCGGGATGTCGAGCAAATGCTCCTCGTACAGATTCATATACGCGACTACAACCGCGCAGCGAATCTGATTGTCAAAAAAGCGGAATGCATCTCCGACCGGAACCTCTTCTTCGCATTGAAACAACTTGCAGACGACGGCTCATACAACGAAAGCATCGCGAATGTCGCTTATGAGTTGATTGTAAAAAGCTGGTATGACAAAACATTGATTTCCATCGTTCTCACTTACTACAAAGGCAGCCAGATGGAATGGCAGGCGCTATCCCGCGCACTCGCGGCGATGTCCGTATCGGAACGCACCTTGGATGAAATCATTTTACGGAACGCCATTTTGATGCACATGCCGGACGCCGGTGCGCAGCGTGTCTTCGCGCGGATGTGCGATATGGATGAAGGAAACCCACTTTTGCATGATTTCGCGATGTACCTGTCTTATGAAATCATACTGAACGGCCTCAACCCGTCGCATGAAACCATTGCGCGGTTGGAGCAACTGTTCCTGCGCGGGGAGGAGCACTTCCTCGCTTATGCGCTTGCGCATGTATACATCATGCAGGATGTAACAACGATACCGTCGGCAAATATCCTCACACGTGCGGTGCGCTTCTGCGAGGAAGACGGCATCCTTTTCCCGGTGTTCAAGCAAATCAAAGACAAAAGCATGCTCACGCCGTATATAGAGAAGCATCAGCCTTTTGTCCACCACGCGGCACCTGAAAAGACTGTCCTGCTCGCTTATCGAACGGATTCGGACGGCGCAGCGTTTACCGAGAAGCCTATGCGCTACGTACGGTTCGGCCTGTACATGACGCACATCGCACATTTCTTTGACGAAACCATCACCTACTGCTATGTCACGCAGACGCCGACGGGGAGCGTTTCATCCAAGGAAATGATGGTGAAAAACAGCCGTATACACCTGCTTGACGCACCGAAAGACACATACTACGCGTTGAATGAAGCTTTGATTGCGGAGCAGATGTTCAAATACGATAAGGTGGAACAGATGATTACAGAGCGGCTCAAGCCGCTGCCGAGGCTGAAAGGCTGGATTGTGTAACAATGTAACAATGTAACAAACTATACTTTTGCGGAGGGCTGCATATGGGTACATTGGGATTGGATTTGGAACGCGGTTTGTTTTTGGGTATTGATTTTGGGACAACGAACTCCGTCGTAAGCCTGTACAACTTTAAGGATGGCGAGGCACAAACCATCCCCATCGGCGGAAGCAACATCTTCCCCACGGCGATACAGTTTGAGACAGACCCTGAGGATGAAAAGAAGCTATCCCGTATTTTTGGTGTCGAGGCGAAGGAAGCGGCGATTATTTACCCACAGAGCACGGTTCTCTCCATCAAGCGGAAACTTGGCACGGAGGAGAAAATTGATATTCTAGTGGATGACAAGGAATTCTCTTTCACACCGGAGCAATTGGCGGGCGAAATTTTGGGCTATATCAAACAAAAAGCAGATGAATACGCACAGGACGAGCTTGGCATTGCGGGGGAATTCTCCGGCTGTGTCATCACAGTGCCGGCCAACTCGACGGACAAGCAGAAAAAAATGACAAAGGAAGCCGCATTACTGGCGGGCTTTGACGAGGAGAACATCTACCTCCGCCTGGAACCGGCGGCGGCCGCAGTCAGTTATGCCGTGAACGAAACGGCGGACAAAAAGGTGCTCGTCTACGACTTCGGCGGCGGCACATTTGACGCGTGCATTTTACAAGTGACGGCCAATGCAGACAGTGAGCCCACCATCTCTATCCTCAGCACCTATGGCGACAATGATTTGGGCGGAAACGACATCGATAAACTGATTGTGGACATGATTGTCGAAGAATTCAAGAAGCTCACAAACGACGAGATTGACCTCTTTGATGAAAACGCAGACGACGGCGTTTCAAAGCGGCAGAAGAAGGTCGCACTCGCACGGTTACAACAGGTCGCAAACCAGGCAAAAGAACAGCTTTCCCAGACAAAGAATACGCGTGTTTCCCTTGCGCCGTTCATCCANGAACCGCGCATTGTAAACATCAATATGGAAATTGCACTGGAGGATTTCATCAACCACAAACGCGTCAATCCTTTGGGCGACCCAGAGCCGTTGTTTGAGAAATTCCAAGATAAAAGCCTTGTCGATTTGATTGACTCCACACTCGTTTGCGTGGACAAGTGCCTGGAATCGGCCAACCTCACGGCAGAGCAAATTGACGAGATATTCCTCGTGGGCGGCAGCTCGTCCGTAAAACTCGTGGGAGAAAAGATGCGTGAGAAGTTCAACAAAGAGCCGTTCAAGAGTAAAATCAGCCCGGCGCTCAGCATTTCACAAGGCGCGGCGACGTATTGCAGTATGATCATGATGCCCACCGTAAAAGGCCCGACCGTGCAGGAAACAACAATACACCCGCTGGGCTTGGAAATCGCTGGGCGGCGATTCATGCCGATTGTGTCACAAGGCATGGCAATCCCGAAAGATGGCCTGACAATTGACGCTTCGGACTTGCTCATGACAAACTTCGACAATGTGACAAGCATGGCGATTGTCGTGTATGAAAACACGGCACCCGCCGCAGATGGGAAGTCTTCACTTGTCAACGCGGAGGGTATGAAGCGCCTCGCGGGGACGTCACTGCGCGGTATACCGCAGGGTCCGCGCGGGCAGGAGAAGGTAAAGGTTAGCTTCCATGTCGGACAAGATAACATGCTCCGCGTGACGGCGAGGAGCACCAGCACCGACGGCGTTGTCACGGAGCTTTCCGTGGATGAGCTGTATTCGTAAACAAAGCAAGCGATGCAGTATCGCTTACGACAGGGAGCGTGTCCAATGCCGAAAGCATCCGGAAAACATATGAAAAACAAGGATTCAAATAATGCTGCGCGGCTTCTCCGCCAATGGCAGGCCGCCGTGGCACCCCTTGACAGATTCACAAACACGGCCTTCGAGAATGTTTGGCGGGCGGTCAAATTCGCCGTGGCGGATGCCATTGCTTCCGCGGCGGACGATGCCTGTGCGGCGGGTCTTCCCACACATGACGAAGCACTGTACGATGTGTATCGCCGTTTGATGGACGGGTACACATCGGTTCTGGCGCTTCGGGAGGACAGCCCAGTGGCAGACCCGCGTACAAAGGGATTACTGGACGGCGTGTTCGCGCTCGTGCAAGCACGGGCAGCGCTTGGGCTGCCCGCCGCCAGCGCAAACCCCATTGCAGCGGAAAAAAAGGCAATTGCCGTCGCGGAAGTCAAGCGCGCAGTGGGCTTGTTGGACGCCGTTGGCAAGCGCATCCGTATGGATAGAATGCCAGCTCTAACGTTCCTCGTGCGCGAAGCCGTTTGGGTTGATACCGACCCTTCAGACGCTCTGTTGGCACGGCTTTTCGCGCTGCCGGTGGAAGAAGAATGCGCCTTGCATACCATTTATGAAAGTGGCGCTTCTGCGTTATGGAAAACACTGCACGATTTCCGCACACGTCACACAGCCAAGGATTATGCCGAACGGCTGCGGGCAGAACATACTGTGCTCACCTCGGCAGCGCAAGCACATGCGGATATGCTGCACGACGCTGCGGAAAACGCGGAGCCACCCGTGCAGGTATATCTACAACGTGTCAGCATAACGTTGAAGGATGTGTTCACCACGCTAGATGCAGACTGGACGGTGCTTTCCCCCATGCTCTCCACAGAGAATATGCCAGAAGCACACTGTTTGACCGTTGCTGAACTTCTTGACAAATGCCGCATACAAGTGGCGGAAGCGCCGCGGCCTTCCTTTACCGACGCGATGGAAGCATATGCCCTGCGCATCCCCTACTTCCGGCAAACGCTTTCGTCCGCGCTGGACGAAAGCATCACCCACGGCGCGGCATGCACGAACCAAAACCATACATTGGCAGAATACCGCCGGATGTTAGCAGGACAGGATGCACTGGCAGAAGAAGTCATACATGTTTTCCGCAGGATTCACGAGGAATATGAAGCAAACATGGCACAGCTTCGCAATGCGGAACTTGCTGATATCACGCACGGCATCGCGGAAACGATTGGCATCAAACTGGACAGCCTGGCGGAGAGCCGTGCAGCTTTCACGCAAGAAGCAGATACGCTGCTTACGCAATTTGCATTGGCGGCGGAAGCGCCTATGTTTGATGACGATTTGCGCAACACCATCCTCGCGGATGGGAAAAAACTAGTTATGACCGGTTTACTCCATTCCACGCGGTATACGAAATTATCCGCCGTACAGGAGGCGCTTGCCGCCTGCGAGGTGCACGAAAGTCTCATTATAAAACGCGACGCATGGATTCGTTTATGGTCGCGCAACACGGAGACGTTCCAAAAGAAGCTGACTGGCTTCCTGAAGCTGCATCTTCTTTTCGAATGCAGCACCTTCGAAGAAATTTTACACTATTCTGTTTCGCGCTTGCGGCAGGCGGACGACCCGGCTGTGCTGGCCTTTGCTGCTGCGATTGATGCCAATGCGGCGCAGTTGTCCGGCATTTTCACCACGCATGGCATCGCATTGATTGCGCCGGAGCCGCATGACCTATTCAACGGGCGGGAGCATGAGGTGCTCATGGCGGAGGTACACGAGGATTATAAAAAAGGCGAAATCATTAAGCTGATGAACTGCGGGTACAGGCAGGGTGATACAATCCTCCTCCGCGCGAATGTGATTGCGGCGAAATGATAAGGAAGGGCAACCTCATGGGGCGCTGCCCCATCCCCCGCAAGCTTTGTCATGAACGGCACAGAACGCCGTGCGAAGGAGAAAAAAATGAAAACAATTCTGTTTGATATGTATGGTGTTATTATAGAAGAAAGTAAGGGCAACTTTATTCCTTATACCTTCAACCATTTTCCGGCAGGGTATCATGCGCGTATCAAACGGCTAATTTGGGAGGAAAAGCTGTTCACTAAGGCAGGAAACGGGGAGCTGACATCGGACGAATTCCTGACACAGCTGGGGTACAACGACCCTATGTTTCACATGCGTGATTATATTGAAAATCACCTGACGCTGGACGAGGGCTTTATACCCTTCGCCGAGGCGCGGAAGGATAATTACCACTATGCATTATTGTCAAACGACGTGTCCGCGTGGAGTAGACACATCACAGCGCATCACAGACTGGACGCGTACCTACCGGTCAAAATCGTCAGCGCGGATGTACATTGCCGCAAGCCGGACGCGCGCATATTCGAAATTGCATTGGATATGCTTGGCGTTCCGGCGGGGGATTGTATTTTCATTGACAACAGTGCGGAGAACCTCCGTACGGCGCGCGGACTGGGTATGGACACGGTGCTGTTCAACCGCGACAGCGAGACATACGATGGCAAGGTTGTTGATTCCTTTGCGGAATTGGCGCAAATGCTGTAGCTAAAAACACAAAAGGCGGTGAGACGATGGCTTGGACGAAGTACCGGGAGCTGTTCCGGCATACAAAGCAAAGCGAAGCACATTTTGTGCTGGGCATTGACCTAGGCAACGCCATGTCCTCCATCGCCTATTATGACGCGCTGCGGGCACAACCGGAGGTCATCGACATGAGCGGCGGCTACGGCAAGGCAGCTGTACCGACGGTGTTGCAATACGCGCCGGATACAAAAGAATGGATTTACGGCGAATATGCCGTGCTGAACCGTGGCGTCGGGCGCGAACAGACTTTTTCCGGCCTGTTGGAACGCCTTGGACGGAACGAATACATCGAGGTCAATGACCGGCCGATGCAGGTATCGGCGTTACTCGGGTTGTTTTGCAAGGAGCTTGTATCCACTTGCCGGAATTTGAATCCCAAGGCGGAAATTGCAGGTATCGTCGCTGCCGCGCCCTGTTATATGACGGAAGAGGCACAGGCCGAGCTGCTCGCCGCGTTTCAGGCCGCCGGGCTTGACAAGGAGCTTATTGAGTTGCTGCCGGACAGGGAATGCGTACTTCTCCGGTATTATTATCAAAAACCAGCCGTGCCGGAAACGGTGTTCCTTCTTGATTTCGGGAGCCGTGCGTTGCGCGGGGGCATCTACGATGTGCGCCCGGCAGAGGACGGCATCGCCATCAACTGTATTTCCTCCTTGTTCGACAGCGCAGTCAGCGTGCAAAATGTCAACGAACGTGTACTGGCGTGGTTCACAGATTTTTATTGCCAAAAAACAGGTTCGGAAGCCGCTGCATTGTCCAAGGCCGTGCAGGAGCAACTCCGGCTCTTCGCGCACCAACACCGTGACCTACTTTTTCAACGAGACATCGGTACGAAACCGCTAAAGCTATATTACAACTTCGCGTATCCGCCTTTGCAGCAAGCCGTCACAAGCGAGGATGCGCACGCATTGTCTGCGCCTTTTGAGGCTTCCTTCAAACGATTTTTGGCGGATGTGTCTGCGAAAACGATTGACGGCAATGCAACAGCCGCGCAGCAGGCACCGGACACGGTGCTTTGCGTAGGCGGCGGGTTCGAAATGCTTTGGGTTCGAAAGCTGGTGCAATCGGCCTTTCCGGACAGCCATGTCGTGTTCTACAAGAATGCGAAATCGGTCGTAGCGGAGGGTGCCAGTATCGCCGCCGCCGCGCAGCTTGGCGTTATCCCACCGCGAAATCATCGCATGACAGATTTGCACATGCTCACGTCAGATATCGGTGTCAAAGTGCTGCGTGGGCAAAAAGAGCGCTTCGTACCGCTTATCACGCGGAATTCATTTTGGTGGCAGGAGCGGGAACCGGTGTGCTTCCTGCTGCATGAACCGACGACGAACGATACAGGTATCGAATTCTACACCCGTGATGAGGCGGGCGAGTTGCATACACTGGGCACGGCGATGCTACCCGGCTTGCCACCGCGTCCGGCCGGGACGACAAAGCTGCAATTCACCTTCCGATTTGATGCGCGTGACCGGCTCACCGCGACGGTGACGGATGCCGGCTTTGGGGAGTTGTTCCCTCGTGCCGATTATGAACAAACTATATCCTTTCACATGTAAAGGAATCGACGGCAAAGGGAGTGACAGACATGACAAAAAGGAATCGGATAATATCGGGAACCGTGCGCGGCATCATCTTCTTCACGATGGTGGCGTCAATCCTTCTCGGCCTTTTCGGCGGGGATGAGGAAACGGGCGGTAGCCACTACTTTATGAATGCCTTCACCTGCTTGGTGATGTTTGTCATTACGCTGGTGCCGTCGTATATCACAAGTAAAACGCGTGTGATTGTCCCGGCGGTCATACAGACAATGTTCGTGGTTTTTACGTTTCTGGCAATGTACTTTGGGGAAATCTTGAGCTATTATGAAAAATATGCATGGTGGGATGTGATGCTGCATTCCACGAGCGGCTTCATGCTGGGGCTGATGGGCTTTTTGTTGTTGTATTCCTTGAATGAAGATAGGCGCGTGTTTTTCCATATGAACACATTCTGCGTGATGCTTTTCGCGTTTTGCTTTGCGCTGGCCTGCGGGGCGGTGTGGGAGATATTTGAGTTCGCTGGGGATTTCTTCCTGGGTATGAATATGCAAAAATCCGTGTATGTCACGGATGTGAATGAACTGGCGCAGCATGTGAACCGCTTCGGCCGGTACATGGACCCCGGATTGCTGGACACGATGAAGGATTTGATTGTGGATTCCATCGGCGCACTGGCGGCGGTGGTTGGCGGATACATATACACACTGCATGTGCAGAAGGGCAACCGCGAGTTCCTCCGTGAAATTGAGGAGGCAGACAACGCGCACCGCGTCGCTTTACAAACGATTGAACAAAAGCGGCTCCGCCGCAGGGATAAAACGGTGCAGGCCGACGAGAAGGTTGAGGTGGATGTATAACGTGAGCTGGGAAACGTATAAAAAACAATTGGAAGAAAAGGGTGGCCTGCCGGAAGATTGGTATATCCTTGGCATTGATTTGGGCACGACAAACTCAGTCGTAAGCTATTGGGACAACCAAAACAAGCGGCCGGAGCCAATTGACATCAGCAATGGCTTCGGTAAAATCCCCCTCCCCTCCGTGGTGCAATACCGTGGAGAAAATGGAATGGATGGCGAATGGGTCATCGGCGAAGAAGCATACCGCTCCATGAAAATATACCCGGAGACGACAGTGCGCTCCATCAAACGGAAAATGGGGACGGACGAATCACTGACGCTGGGCGGCATCCCGTACCTTCCGGAATCACTTTCCGCAAAGATACTGACGGAGCTGGTTTCGCATTGCAACAGCTTGAACCCCAAGGCGGAAATCGCAGGTGTGGTCGTCAGCGTGCCATATGATTTCGACGACGCGGCAAAAAAAGCGACCATGCGCGCATGTGAACTGGCCGGATTATCCGATAAACTCATCTGCCTGATTGAGGAGCCGAAGGCGGCCGCGTTGGCGTATAATTTCCGCCATTCCCTGTCGAAGGATGAAAAAATCATGGTCTTTGACTTTGGCGGCGGGACACTGGACATCACCCTCTTCCATGTGACNGAGAAGGATGACGCGCATATCAAACTGCAAGTCACAAGCGAGGGCGGCGAGGCATACCACGGCGGCGACAACATTGACGAGACGCTGCTGGAGAAATGCTTCGGTTTCATCAAGGACAAAACCGGGCAGGACAAGCCGGACATCGCGATTGAGAACCATGTGGAGCTCATGACCCGCGCGCGCGAGGCTAAGGAGCGCCTCTCCGGGGTGAAAAGCTTCCGCATCCCCTTCACCTTCTGCATTCCACCGTTTGTGGAGCAAGTCTCACGGGAACTGTTTGAGGAATGGAACCGCGATTTTATCGAAAAAACGCGCAAGCTCGTGCTGAAGGCGCTGCGCGAAGCGTACACCGGCGCGATGCCGCCGGACGCGGTGGACAGGGTGCTGCTGGAAGGCGGCTCCGCGCAGATGCCGTGGGTGCGTGACATGCTGATTGGCATCTTTAACGACGAAAACAAGATATACACCTCCGAACGCCCCGCACTGGACATTTCCCTTGGCGCGACATATTACGCCGCGATGAAGATGGGCTTACTGTCCAACCCAGATATGGAAACGGAGAAAATGACGGTCGAATTTGAAGTCACGGTGCCGCATGACATCGGCTTCGAGGTGGAAAACGGTTCGCGCAAATCTTTCTTCACCATGATACGGCGAGGCACACCGTATGCGCTGGCAAAGAAGAGCCACATGTTCACCTTGTCGGGGAGTACTCCGGCGGAAATGACCTCTCTTGACTTGAAAATTCTCGAACGCATCGACAAGGAAGACACCATACGCGATTGCAAGCTCATCGGTGAAGTCGCCATCACCGGCTTGCCGGAACGGCCGAATGGGCGTACAAAGTTGAAAATCACACTGCTCGTCGAGGAAGAAGGCGGCCTTGTCAAGGGCAGCGTGGAAGATTTAGGCTTCAATACGGAATATGCACCAAGCGGATACAAGGAAAGCTTTGAACCCGCGCGCCACAACAAAACCATAGTGGATGGAGAGATGTAAATGGCTTACTTGGGGATAGATTTAGGCACAACGAATTCCGTCGCAATGATTTACAAGGATAAAAACGACGTGCTCGAAGTCGTGAAAATTGATGGAACGGACGAAATACTGCCAAGCGTTGTCTGTTATGCAGAAACCGGCGCTGATGGCGCCTCATTTGACGGAATCACCGTCGGCAGCGAAGCAAAGTCCGGCGCGATTATCTATCCGGAGAGCACAGTGCTCTCCGTGAAGCGGATGATGGGCAGTTCGGATAAAATCATCATCAACGGTATGGAAAAAACGCCGGAGGAAATCAGTGGCGATATCCTCCGCAAGCTCAAGGAATGTGCGGAAGAACAGGCGGGTGAAGTATTCGACGAGGTGGTCATCACGCACCCGGCGTATTTCAACGACCGCCAAGTTTACGCGACACAGCAGGCGGGCGCGTTGGCGGGCTTCAAAAATGTGTACCTTCTTTCGGAGCCGTTGGCCGCCGCGATTGAATACGGTTATCGCCAGTCCTATGCGCAGACGCTTTTGGTCTATGACCTTGGCGGCGGTACGTTTGACGCATGCGTATTGCAGGTGTCGAAGGATGAGAACGGGCAGGAAGTTTTCCAAGAACTGGCCGATGTCGGTGATATGAGCCTCGGCGGAGATGATTTTGATTCCGAGCTTATCCGCTGGATGAAGGAGAAGTTTTTGGAGCAAAGCGGTATTGACCTCGACGCATTGGAGGCCACAGAGCGCCGCCGCGTGTTGCAAAAGTTGAAATTCGAAGCGGAGCAGACGAAGAAAAAGCTTTCCGGCACGAACACGGCAAGCATCCGCATCAACCCGATTTTGATACAGGACAGCGTACCGAAAAATCTGTCTTTAGAAATCACACGCGAGGAATTCGAGGCGATGATTCGCAAATATGTGGATCGCAGCCGCGACATCATTGAAGAGGCGCTTAAGCGTTCCGGCAAGGCAGCGGACGAAATTTCGAAAGTCATCCTTGTCGGCGGCTCAACGCTCATCCCGATGGTGAAGCGTATGGTCGCAGGCGCCATCAAGGAACCGTACCGCGCAACCGACCCGGCCAAGAGCGTGGCCATGGGCGCGGCCATTTACAACTACCTCATCCACCTGCCGAACTCAAACGTTAAAGTCGGGCAGATTACGCGGCAAGTGTTCGGCACAGAGGCNATTGTCAACGTCGCGACNAAGGAAAAGAGCCTTATCCCCATCATACCGCTTGGCAGCCCGATACCGTCCAGTTTTTCGGANAGCAATTTCGCAAGCTCAGGCGCACCGGTTTTATATGTGGACGTATTCCAGTGGGAGAACGGGCACGAGGCGGAACGGAAATACATTGGCACGGTGGAGCTGACGGGCTTGAAAGGCACAACGCAGTTGGAAATCACCTATGCCATCGATATCAACAACCTTTTTGAAGTGTATGTTAAAGACCTCACCACCGGCAAGACAGAGCGTGCCACCTTCGACCGCAGTGCGGAGTTACCGCCGCCTCGCCGTGAGGTGTCCGGCACCGGCATTGACCGTGCAAATGTTGTGTTCCTTATCGACACAACGGGCAGTATGGACACGTATATCAACGGCGTGAAAGACAGAGCCATCGAATTTTCCGAGCTTGTCCGTTCCAAGGGCGGCAATTTCAAGCTCGGGCTTGTCGGGTTCGGCGATTTGGGCGAGAAAGAGAAACCCAGTGTCTACAACTTTACAGACGATGTGGTGAAGTTCCAGAAGCAGGTAAAAAACATTCCGCGTACCTACGGTGGTGACATCCCGGAATCGTCTTTGGATGCGCTGGAGACGGGCGTGGAGCTATTGGAAGCCACCGGTGCAGACGACGGCGCACGGAATATTTTCATACTCATCACAGACGCACCGCCGCATGTGCCAACGTATAGCGGGAAAAGCGTGACCGACATTTGCGATATGCTGGCCGCGCGCAGTATCACGACCTATGTCGTCGCACGAAAAGACCGCGACAGCATCACGGCGTATGACCCGGTCACGAAGCCGAACGGCAAGTATTACGACCTCAGCGACAAGTTTTATGATATTCTCGACAACATCGCCATCAGTATCGCGGAGTTGATTCGGCTGTAGGTGAAGGGTTCCAAGGGACGTGTACTTTGACGGGGGTGTTGGGGGCGGAGGCTCCCAAGGTCTTGATTTTGACTATTTGTTTCGGAGGTGGCGAATGGCGGCAAATCTGCTGACCTGCACGGGCAAAGACGCGGACATCCCGTATTTGTTTACATCAACAGGTATCCATGTGTATTCGTTGGAAGAAGCCATGTACCACTGCTTCCACTATTGGAAGCAATCGGTGGACGACATATCCGGCGACGAGCTGGCAGACTGGGTGCAGAACGCACTCGGTCTTTCTCTCGTGGCGTCGCAAATGCGTGCGCAGGCAAACCGCAGTTTCACCGACCGTCTGATGTCGTTTCTAACCGCAACAGATTACTTCACACCGCCGTTGCTTGCCGCGCTTCGCGAGGATTTGGCAGCCTGGGAAAAGCGTCTGGAGTGGGAGCGTTTGAAAGAACGCGCCGACGACCTGGTGAATCATGATGATGCGGAACGCGCGATATTGCTCTACCGCAGGGCGCTTTCGTACGAAACAAACATTCTACTACTGAACAATCTCGGTATCGCATGTATGGCAACGGGACAATACGCCGCCGCCACGGAAGCCTTGATACAGGCCGTCGCACTCGCGCCGGATAACAATATGCTTCTCCTGCACCTCGCTGAATGCTTGATTTTACACGGCGAATATACACATGCACGACAAATCCTCGCACAGGCGGAAGAACTCTCCGGTGAGGAAACAGCGGACATTGTGTATTTCAAGGGCGAAATCGAATTCTACACCACAAACTACCTACGCGCCGTCCCCTACTACGAACGTGCGGTCGCCATGCGTGCCGACCCACAGTTCCTGTACCGGCTGAGCGACGCGTATGGGAAGCTCAGGCAGTTCGATAAAGCACTGGAGACATTGCAAACCGTACCGGTTAAGGATAAGTATTTTCTTAAAATGCTGGCTGAAATGCACATGCAGGCAAACAATATCCCTGCCGCCATCAAATGTATCGAACGCGCGCTGCTGACAAGTATGAACAGTATTGACCTTTGGATTCGCCTTGCGCAATACCATCGGCTGGATTACGACCATACCCGCGCATCCAGCGCTATTGTGAAGGCACTTGGCCTCGCACCGGACAATGCAAAAGTGCAACTGGAGCACGCCCGTATCCGCAAGGCGCAAGGGCGAATCAAGGACTACCAAGCGATTCTGCACAAGGTATTGAAGGGCTTCAAAGAACGGTATCGTGAAAACGCAGCCATAGGAGGTGTGCAGTAAATGGGATTGTTTGGACCATCGAAGAGAGAGGTTTGGGAGCAGCTTTGCCGTGAAACACAAGCAACATATGTTAAGGGCGGATTTATTAAGACCGCAAAGGTGGAGTACAAGTACGGGTTGTGGCTGATTGTGCTGGACGAATATACGGTGTCCACGGGCAAATCGAGCGCGACCTACACACGCATCCGTGCGCCGTTCATCCCGCGGGAGCATTTCCAGTTCCACATCTACCGCAAAGGTGTATTTAGCGGTATCGCAAAAGCCTTTGGCGCGCAGGACATTGCAACAGGCGATGAACTGTTCGATGAAATGTATATCGTGAAATCGGACGATGACTGGCAGGTACGGCGGTTACTGGATGATGAGGTGCTACGCGTGCGCCTGCTTGCACAAAAGAGCTTCAGCCTGCATAACCGTCCGCAGGGGTTCTTCCTCTCGCCTGTCAAGCTGCCGCCCGGTGCAGAGCAGCTCGAGTTCCAGATTGGCGGTGTCATACGCGACGCGGCGCGGTTAAAGGAACTATTCACGATTTTTGCACTGGTGCTGGACGGGCTTTGCAAAATGAACGCCATCACCAACGAGGGTGTTGCGGTGGAGTATTGAAAAGATAAAGTTCTCGGAGCGCTGCCCCAACCCTGCAAGCTTTTCGAAAAAAACTTGACCAAAGGCGTTCAAAAACCCCGTGCATAGAACACACGGGGTTTTTGATAGGGAGGAAAACTGGATGGTTCACAAACTGTATGCGGGTGCATTTTTGAAACGGGACGGACAATATTTGCTGTTGAAGCGGGCGGATAGCAGACAGCTCGCACCGGGGAAATGGTCATGCGTCGGCGGGCATATAGAGCCGCACGAGTTGGGCGCCCCGCTTGCCGCCTGCCTTCGTGAAATTGAAGAGGAAACGGGCATCCCGCAGGAACAGGTGCGGAATTTGGCGTTACGATATATCATCATGCGTAAAGCAGGCAACACCATCCGCCAAAGCTTTGTCTATTTCGGTGAAACGGATGCGGTGGATGTCGTGCAATCCGACGAGGGCATGTTGCACTGGGTACCGGAAGACGAGCTGACCGACCGCGAATTCACGCAGACCTTTGCGGCAATGCTGGCGCACTGGCAGAACACGCCGTCACCGCAAGTCGTCATAGGCACAGCGGAAAATGACAGCGGCCTTCGGATGAATTGGGCCATTCTGGAAGATTTCGAGTAGACGCAATGGTTATATGCGCACAGCCGTTTTTTTAACGATACCAAACCTGCTCCATATTTTCTCCTTTCATACGTAAAGCCGCGCGATTTTCGCGCGGCTTTAACAGGGTCAATGGAGCAAACTCCCTCGCGGGTTGCGGGGTGGCACCCCACATTTTTCTTTTATTGTTTTCTTTTACGCCCCCATGTCCTTGCGCTTGACGACCATGATAACAAGCGCGATGAGGAACAGGGAAATGATAGAGAGAATCGCGTAGCTGCTCCGCCCGGACAGCGCATTCACCGTGGCGTACAACGCCGGGCCAAGCACGGACGCAAACCGCCCAAATATGTCGAAGAACCCGAAATATTCGCCCGCGTTCTCCGGCGTGACAAGCTTCGCAAAATGGCTGCGGGAAATCGCCTGGATACCGCCCTGCACCATGCCCACCATAAATGCCAGTACCCAGAACAACACCTGCCCGGTGCCCAGGCCGAACCAGCTCTCTTCCAGCCCGAAGCCCATGATAAACCCAACAATACAAATGCCGAGATACATGAACACCGCCGCTGTCAGCATATGCAAGGAGCCGAATTTTTTCGCCAAACGGTTGAACAAAATAGAGCACGGGAACGCGACAAGCTGCGTCACCAGCAGCGCCAGAATCATCCCCGTTGTGTCCAGGCCAAGCGTCGTGCCATAGCTCGTGCTCATTTTAATAACCGTGCCCACACCATCGATGTAGAAGAAATATGCAAGGATAAAGAAGAAGATTTTTTTATCGGAGAACAGCTTTTTCGCGGTATGAACAACGTTCTTGACTGTTTGCTTTGCGATACCGTTCTTCGGTTTTTCAATGAAATGCTGCTGCTTGATGTTTTTAATAAACGGGATAGAGAACACGCCCCACCAAATTACCGCAATCACGACCGATATTTTGATGGCGAGCACGGTGTTTTCCGCACCCATCACTTGCATCAGACCAATCGCCACAAGGAACGGAATTGTCGAACCGCCGATGTAACCAAGCGCATAACCATAGCTGGACACCTTATCCATACGGTCAGGCGTGGTGACATCCGGCAGGAAGCTGTCATACACGAGGCAGCTCCCGGAGAAGCCGATGTGCGACACCGAATAGCCAATCAGCATCCCAATCCAATTGTCCGTCAGCGCGCAAAACAGTGTGAACACAAGGCCGACGCCCAGGAAGAAAATGAACAGCTTTTTCTTGTAGCCCTTGAAATCCGCCAGCGCACCGACAAACGGCGCGGCAATGGCAATGATAGCCATGGCGATCGACGTGCCGATGCCCCACCAGTAATCACCCGTACCAACACCGAGCTGTCCGTTCACAACGCCTGTAAAATACGCAGGGAACAGCGCCGCCATCATGATCGTCGCGTACACCGAATTCGCCCAGTCGTACATGACCCAGTCCCGCTCCTGCCGGCTGAGGCCAAGGAAGCTCTTCTTGCCCTTTATGTCCGTACTCATACATCAATCCTCCCTTATATGCCGCCAAATTTACAAAACAATTAACACTTTAACCGTGTAGATAATGCTTATTGGGTGCGTGAACGATATTCTTTCGCCGCACCAGTAAATGTTATTTTATGNATATAATCTTTTGTATGAATAATGTTTATTTCAACCGGTATTACTTCGTCTTTTGAAAGCCATTGTTTGTCNTCTATCTTTTCAAATGTCTCTGATGAAACTGTATAGATATACCCAATCGTGTTATCATCAAGGATACCGGCATCTATTGTAACATCACTCGTTTTATCATCGATATAAATTGCCATAGAACCGTTTTCAAATGGTGTTATTGTGAATGAAAACGGAATAACCATATTTTTATTTTCATAGGCGTAAATCCCATATTCGTCACCATTTTCCGTTGGAGAACCATATGCTTGCTGTGGTTTCAATTTGTCGAGCTTATATCTGCTTCCGTGATATAAGTACTTAGGTTTGTTCATACCATGCCTGCCTTTTCTTTATTTATTGCATCATGTTATGACAATCCCATGATTTCCGCCGCCATGGGCGCGATATCCAGCAAGCTCCCGCCTGTTTCCTCCCCCGGCGTAAAACCCGGCGCGACAGTCATGTAGAATACCTTGTACGCATCCGTATCCAGCGGGTAGCCATGGTTCGCGGCCTCCGCCTTTGGATACGCCTCACAAGAATAACCCGGCAATGCTGCAAAGCCGAACGCGCATTGCGTGTGACCGCTGATACGCATTTCTTCTTCCGTCAGGAAACGGGCAAAGCCCTCTGTTTCGGCAAGCTTCATACGAATCGCCGCCGTTTGCTGTGTATCCAGTTGCCCTTGGTGTAAAAACGCGCATCCGCCCGCACATTCGAAGAAACAATCTGCGCCGCTGCCACGTATATACGTGCCTTCTTCGTCAACATCGATATGTCTCGCTTGTAAAAGCAGCGTATTCGGCAAAAGCATATGCGAAACATTGCGCTGCGCATGGTCGGAGAACAGTATCACATCCGTATCCGCACCCGCCGCATCCAACAACTTTTTTAAATTCACGTCCAATACGTCCATGGCCTCATCCAGCTTCTGTGCGTCATCAAGACCATAGTGGTGGCAAAACGTATCAAATACAGTGAAATGCACCAGTGCAAGCCCGGGCTTTTTCGTTCGCAAGATGTCCGCCATACAAAAAAAAAATCCTTCATCAAAGCCCTGTGCTTGAGCACCTCGCGGAGTTGTATCAGCTTGGAGCCGTATTGCAAGTTCATACGAATTTGATTCTCGCCCGGTTGTACTAAGAGCTCCGGTATATTCCAACGGATTTCCTTCGCGCCGCCGGTAACGGGCCAGAGTACCGCCGCGACCTTGCGGCCGCGTGCCGCCGCCATCTGCCATATTGTTTTTGCCTGAATCTCCTTGGATTCATACCGCCATTTCGCGTGGCGCACGGGGAACGGCTCCGTATTGCTGGTCAAGCCATGCACACCTGGCGGCACACCGGTCACAACACTTGTATGGACAGGGTATGTATTCGTCACAAATACGGAATCCACGCCGCGCCGAACCGCCGCACGTTTTGCAAGCGCACGAAAGTTTGGACGTGCCATCATCCTATCGAAAAACACGTCGCCCACCGCATCAAAGCTGATGAGTAACAACCGCCGCATGACTTCACCTCCCTTTCCCAATCATACCACATATCTCTCTATCATGTAAAGATAAAGCACAAGCCGCGCGTCATTGGCGCGGCTTTAACGAGGTCAATGGGATTTGTCCCCTTGCAGGGTTTGGGGCGGCGCCCCAAGGGTTTACGTACTCCTTGCGTAACGAACGGGGTCCATAACGAATTCTAATGGCGTACCATTCTTGTAACGTTCCAGATTCTCCAGACAAATCTCATACATGCGCGGCAAACGGTCGGAATGCACCGGCCAATCCCCGCCACCGATATGATGCGCGGTGAAAATGCAGTTCGGCATTTGGCGGATCGGGTCGTTCTCAACCAGCCCGTCGGAAATGCTGAGCACATCCAACCCTGCGCGCAGCCGTCCCGATGCTAATTCCGCAAACAACGCTTTTTGGTCGAACAACTCCCCGCGGGCGGTGTTAATCACGATGCCATTGTCCGGCAGCAGCGCAAGCAGCTCCGCCGTGATGGAACCAATCGTCTCCGGTGAGCGCCCCGCATGCACAACAATCGTATCCGCGAAGGAGAACAGCTCTTCCAAGCTTGCGGCACGTGCGCAATTCGCCGGCAATTCAGCGATATACGGGTCAAAGACCATCATCTCCGTACCGAACGGGCTGAGCATATCCACAAACCGCCGCCCAATCACCCCAAGGCCGTAGATACCGACACGCATACCATACAGCGTGCCGCCCGCGCATTCGCGCGCGCCCCACTTACCCGCCCGCACATTTAACACATGCGTCGGAATATCCTTCATCACAGCAAGAAGAAGCGCCATTGCGCCTTCCGCCACGCCGTGTGCCGGTGCGTCGCCCCAATTTGTCACCTGTATGGACGAGCCGGGGATTTCCTGCGGCACCCACTCATTTAACGAGCCGGAAATATTGCATATGTACCCCAGCCTGCCCGGGCGTTGCGCCAACGCGGGCGGAATCGGAAAATTTCCCCAAATCGTCAGCAGCACATCATATTGCCCGATGAGGGTAATCAATTCTTCCTCCGGCATTTGTGGGTCGAAGGGTATATCATCGTACTCGCCTATTTCCCGAAGCTTGTCGATGAACAACCCATCCACAGGCATCCGCGACCGTTTGGCGCGTAAATGAAGCATTTTCATAACCAACACTCCTTTATAAACTGCATGTCCAGCTTGGCATTTTCATACAGCATTTCGATGTTTTCATCCGGCGCTTGTGTGCCCTCTGTAAATTCCATTGTGAAATCGCCCGCAAAACCGTTCGCCTTCAGCACGGTAAAGCACTCGTGCACCAGAGCTTCACTTCTATCCAGCCGCACACGTGCGCCGTCCTTCATATGCTGCACATGCACGAGGCTGATACGGCTGCCGAACGCGTCGAACTGCGCTTGCAACGCCTCCGCGCCGCCGGAAAACGCGTGCGTGATGATTTGGAACCGGTCCGCGGACAAGTCATGGAAGAAATCCGCCGCCACAGCAATGTCCTCCAGCACCGTTCCCTGGTGCACCTCACAAAGCATCGCACAGCCCGCAGGCAATGCATCCGCAAACGCAAGCAGGTTTTGCCGGTATTCGTCCATCTTGCTTACATCGTCACCGAAATTAAATTTTACACCCGACGGATGCAAATGACGGATATATTCCGCTGCTTTTGCCAGCTTCTCCTTGCTTTCGTTTGAAAAATCAGCGTACAAATTGTAGATGACGACGGGCGGCACTGCGTTTTCCAACGCCTCCAGCTCATCCGGCGCGATGGCCAAATGATGCTCCCACAGTTCAACCCCGTCGAACCCGTCTGCCGCAAAGCGGTCAAGCCAATCCCGTACGCGGAACGACGGCACGCGCGTGCTCCACCTGTTTTTTTCCAACAAAACCGTACCGATATAAAATTTGCTCATGTTCATTCTCCCTTCGTTGCTATGTACTTGTTTCCCATCGTTTCTTGAATCACGCGGAGCACTTCGGTGACGCCATCGGCCAATGCGCTTTTCTTCATGGCCGCGATATATTGCACGCGTTCCGTAAACAGTGCATCCACCGCAGTTGCAAGACTTTCCGCCGTCATATCCTCTTCGGGCAGCATCATTGCGAAGCCCTGCCGCGCGAACGATTCCGCATTGTCAATCTGGTCGCCCCGGCTTTGTGTCAAAGGTAATGGTATCAGCAAAGCCGGTTTTTGCAAGGCGAGGAACTCATTCACCGCGTTCGCGCCCGCACGCGACACCACAATATCCGCCGCCGCAAGCAAATCGGGCAGTTCCTTGGCGACAAATTCAAACTGCACATAGCCTGCCGCCGTTACGCTCTCGTCCACCTGGTTTTTTCCGCAGATATGCGCCACGAAGAACTGCTTTGTTAGCAATGGCAATGCCGCACGCACAGCAATGTTGATTGCCCGCGCGCCCGAGCTTCCGCCCATGACAAGCAGTACAGGCTTACTGCCGGATGCGCCAGCAAACGCGCGTCCCACCGCCGCATCGCCATTGAACAACTCCCGACGAATCGGCACCCCGGTAAGCACAGCCTTCTTCTTCGGAAGGAGCCGCATCGTCTCCGGAAAGGTCGCGCAAATCCGCCGGGCGAACGGCATCGCCAGCTTCGTCGCAAGCCCGGGCGTGGAATCGCCCTCATGAATCACGCACGGTACACCGCACAATCGCGCCGCCATCACGACGGGTACGACGACAAATCCACCCTTGGAGAACACAAGCGCCGGCTTTAGCTTCCGAATGAGTGCGACCGCTTCCCCTACGCCCTTCACCACGCGGAAGGGATCTGTCAGGTTCTTCGCGCTCCAATACCGCCGCATTTTCCCCGTCGATACGCCGTAATAAGGCAGCCCTGCTTGTTCCGCCAATTTTTGCTCCATACCGTTTTTGCCGCCAATGTATACAATACCAAAACCCATTTCACGCAGGCCGTCAAGCAGCGCGAGGTTTGGCATCACGTGCCCCGCCGTGCCGCCGCCGGTCAACACAATCGTTTGTTTCAAATACTCACATCCCAGTTTTTTCTAGTAGTATATTCCATACTATAGCTGATTATAAATGAACGCGAGCGAATTGGCAATGACATCCCGTGAAAAATTTGCCACGCGCGTCGATTTATGCTATACTGCATACGAAAAGGGGGTGCACAGAATGGCGATTTCGTTTGTTTTTTTGATTGCTATTTTGTTCGTATTTGTAGTTCTCATTGCTGTGGGATTCCTGCTTGTCGCACTTATCCGCGGCGGAACTGCAAGGAAACAAAGCAATGCTTTTGTGTCAATTCGCGCCAAGGTCGTGGCAAAACCCGCCGATGGTTCTGTTTTGTTCCAAACGGAATCAGGCGAGCGGTATGAATTCCGTGTAAAGCCGGACGACTTTGCCGCAGTGCATGAAAATGACGTCGGTACGTTGTCTTTCTGTGGTGCGAAATTTGAACGTTTTAGTAAATAACGCGATTCCACATAATTGGAAAATTTCATGAGCCCCCAGCGCTAAGGCACTGGGGGCTCATACGGTTTGGTAGCGTATTTATGCATGTATCATATTATATCGTAAGCGCATGCCAAGCAGTATAGCAAACACTGTGGAATACACAAGAATAATTGCGTGTTTTCCTTGTTTTGAGCGCAACATTGTGCTATTGTTATGGTATACATATTGACTCGCAGACTGACACACATATAGGAGGGGTATTCTTGAACTCTTCAAACAATCTGTATCTGGATAATCTCAGCTTTATTTTTTCAGCCACCGGGATTGGTGTCTGGGATTGGTATGTGAACACAGGGCGCGTTATTTACAGCCCTGAATGGGAAGCCATCGCGGGATATGCCCCGGGGGAGCTTCCGCAGACAGTGGAATCGTGGAGCAATCTTGTTTTTCCAGAAGATATGCCAGCATTTGATAAAAGTGTAGAAGAGCATATCACCGGTAATACGCCATTTTATGCTGTGGAATTCCGTCTGCATAAAAAAGACGGTTCTGTTGTTTGGGCGCAGGACAAGGGCGTCGTAGTGGAATGGAACCCGGACAGAACGCCGAAACGCATTGTCGGTGTCATTCAAGATGTCACCGCGTTGAAAAAGACGCAGATTGAGCTTTCGGCCAAAAACGAACAGCTTGATTTTGTCGCAAAGCTATCTGGCCTCGGTGCATGGGATTGGAACCTGGTGACGAACAATATACTATATAACGACGAGTATCTTGACATGCTCGGCTATCAACAAAGCGACATAACAGGCACGATTGAGGAATGGGAAAGTTTTATCCATCCTGACGAACTTGAAATCATTAACCAAAAACTCGGGGACTACATCGACGGTATGTCATCGGACTATTCCTGCGAGGTTCGGATGCGCCACAAGGATGGGCATTATGTTTGGACGCTGGATATGGGGCGCATTGTCGAATGGGACGCAAACGGCAAACCGGCGCGCGTACTCGGCGGGCACCTTAACATCGACCACATCAAGCAAACCGAGAGGGAGTTGCAAAGCGCACTTGATGAAATTGAGGGATACAACCAAAGCTTGAACCGGCGCATCATCGAGGGCATCGCACAGCTTGAAGAAGAACGACAGGCGAGCCAAGCCCTGTATAATTCAAACCCGCAAATGAACTTTGTCGCGGACTTGAATTTCCATGTTATTGATTGCAACCCGGCAACGATGATTTTTTATGGTTTTTCAAACAAAGAGGAGGTTCAAAACGGGCTCTTACAAAAAATCAATCAATCCATTCCGAAAAAAATGGCGAATGGTACGGATTCGATACCGGTAATACAACGCTTTGCCGATGTGGTAAAGCTAGGGGAGACGTCTTTTGAAACGATACTGACCTTCGACGGGGAAGATATACCCTTTTCCTTCGAGCTGAAGAAGGTTCCTTACAAGAGTAACTGGGTTATCGCCGTGTATCAAACCGATTTGCGTAAGTTGAAAAAGGCGGAAAAGGAGCTTGAGCAACGGGATATTCTACTCTCTGCGGTGAACGCTGCGGCGGCGGAATTGATTTCTGTAGACAATGATGATTTCGCTACAGCGCTCTGGAAGAGCATCGGCAACCTCGGACGCAGCACCCATGTTGAACGCATGACCGTATGGAAAAATGATGTCATCGACGACGAAATTTATTGTACGCAAATTTTTGAATGGAATGAAGGGGTGGAGCGGCAACATGGCTTGACGCATACCGTCAACGTACGTTATAAGGATGTCATCCCCTCATGGCTGCCAATATTGCTAAGCGGTAAATGTGTGAATGTCCTCGTGAAAGATTTGCCGCCTATAGAGCGCGCGCAAATGGAGCGGCAGGGGATTGTTGCCCTTCTTGTGGCACCGATTTTTATCAAGGATGATTTCTGGGGTTTTATCGGTTTTGATGATTGCCGGAAAGAACGCGTTTTCACCGACGCGGAAGAAAATACATTGAAATCCGGCGGCATGCTTATTGCATCCTCCATTTTACGTGATGAAATGACGCGAAATCTTGTTGCGGCAATGGAAATCGCACAATCCTCCGCTTCGGCAAAGACCGCGTTTTTAGCGAACATGAGCCATGAAATCCGCACGCCGATGAACGCCATTATCGGAATGACGACCATCGCAAGAACCACGGATTCGGTCGATAAAATGAACGATTGCCTGGAAAAAATATCCGTTGCGTCAAAGCATTTGCTCGGCATCCTGAATGATATACTGGATATGTCCAAAATAGATGCGCAGAAGTTCGAATTGGCAGAAGAGCGATTTAATTTTACAAAAATGATTCAAGATCTTTACTCTATATCCGCAAGTAAAATGGAAGAAAAATGCCAAACCTTCACGCTACGTTGTGATCCGGATATACCACAATTGTTAATCGGGGACGAATTGCGTCTGTCGCAAGTTATCACGAATCTCCTCTCGAACGCTGTTAAGTTCACGCCGGAACACGGCACCATACGGCTCGACATCCGTCAGGGCGTTGTGCAAAAGGAAAAAGTTGAACTGCTTGTGGCTGTGACCGATACGGGTATTGGCATATCGAAAGAACAGCAGACCTCTCTGTTCAACGCTTTCGAGCAGGCAGATAGGGGTATCTCGCGTAAATTCGGCGGGACAGGCCTCGGTCTTGCCATATCAAAAAACATTGTGCATCTGATGGGCGGCGATGTCAAGCTTGACAGTGAAGTCGGGAAAGGAAGCCGCTTCAGCTTTAACATATTTTTACAAAAAGCTTCCGATTGTACCATGCCCGGCAGTACAGATGATATAACGACAGAAAGTTATAACTTCACCGGGAAGCGTATCCTGCTGATAGAGGACGTGGACATCAACCGCGAGATTGTCATAGCGCTACTGGATGATACAGGCATACAGATTGATTGTGCGGAGAACGGGCAGATTGGGTTGGACATGTTCAAGAATAATCCGTCAGCGTATGATTTGATTTTTATGGACATTCATATGCCCGTCATGGACGGTTATACCGCAGCGAAAGCGCTCCGTGATTCGGACATCGCCGAAGCGAAAACGCTGCCCATCATCGCCATGACCGCCAACGCCTTTAAGGAAGATATAGAACGCTGCCGAACCTCCGGTATGAACGACCATATTGCCAAGCCAGTAGATTTCAACATCCTGTTGGAAAAATTGCAAAAGTACTTACAATAAACAAACGTGCCGGGCGAAATAGCTACCCGGCGCGTTTACTTATCCTATAAAAATGGTATCAAAATTGTAATTACTGCCAGCACTCCGTTTGCAAAGCCGCTGCGATGGCCGCTGTATCCGGCAATGTTTTTATCTGTAAAATTTCACACAAATCGAAAAACTTCGTCCCCATCAGCGCACCCTTTGATTCTTTCCTAAAGTCTGTTTCATAAAACGTTTCCACAAAGAAATAACGCAGCTTCATAGTGTGGATGGGGTGCCCCTGCTCTCTTGCCATATCCATTGCTTCCAGCACGCGCACTTTCATGCCGGGCGTAACCGCACCCTGTTCTTCCTCGACGATGAGTTCGCCCTCACGCAGGTATGCAACAGCAATGGCGCAAATCTTCCCGATGGCACGAACCGATTTCTGGTTATACAAACCCAAATATGCATGGCCGGAAAAGCCGTTCGGCACGCTGTCATAATACAGGTTGTATTTCATGTTGACATCAAAGGACACACCCGTCAACCGGATGCGCATCCATTTCCAATCGTCGCGGATGAGGCCACTTGCAAAACAATATTCATGATAATCACGCAGTACATCCTGCATCTCGTCATCACGGTTGTCAATTACATCTTCGACCATATTGATGATGTCCTCAAATGTCAAATGCCGGTGGATAACATGACCGTCCGTTGTTTGGTTGTACGCAGCAAGCACTGTACCCAGCGCTGCCTTGGCCTTTGGACGCAGCGGTTCCGGGTCAAGCGTCAAAAGCACCTTGCAATCCTCCTTAGCAAAAGATTGCAAATGCCCTTGCAGTTGTGCCGTTGTGAAATTGCCAGAGAGCTTCGTTTCAATAACAATTTTGAAACTCGCCTGTGATATGGTCGCATCCGGTATCGTGCCACCGTTGATTTTATCCTGTATATGGAAGGACAACTCAATATCGCTGTTCTCCGGTAGAATCCCGCCGAGAAAACGGTAAAATTTATCCGACGAATACTGGTACAGCCGCGATAGCAACAGCATCGCGTTTGAGGTATGCACGTTTTCCTTGCTGTGATAGCGCTGGAAATAATGGATTTTTATATGAATCCCCTCCCCGTCTTGCTGCTCATTTACCTGTATCTGCTCCTACAATAAGCCGCGCAAGCTCCATGCTGCTCATCCATTCCACGCGGTCACGCAGATGTGCTTCGATGCGCGCACCCACAAGGTCAAGCGCTTTCAGTCCCGTTTCCAGCCCGTTGGAGAACAGCGACTGCCAATGCGTACACAGCAACGGCCATCCGCCGGCATTTAATACACGTAAAATGCCACCGTTTTGCCCGTCCTCCGTGATATATTCATCGGCAATGCCGTTGATATACTCTTCATCCGTGCGCGGGCAATCAATCGTCTGCCACATTCTATCATTCATGGTCGAAGGGATAGAAACGAGTGTATGGCTGTCGTCCCTGTGTGCGACCCACGGCTTGGATTCCGGCTTCTCCTCCAGGCAATGCAGGAAATACCATGACAACTCGCGGCCGTACACCTGCTTTTGCGCCGCGACCATCGCCGCAATGTATTCCGGCTCGTTCTCCAACCCGAAACTCCAGGGCGAGGTCATGCCCGTCGCGTCAATGCCCGCTATTTTCAACATTTCGAGTGACTTGGCGATATAGGGTGTTAAGGTTGTTCTGTCCTGTTGGAACGACCACGTTTCTTCGTCAACCGTTGTAGGCTCCCCCGTAGCAAGGTCGATGGCGAACATGTGCGTCAATACCTCCGGACTGAAATCCCAGCACGGAGCAAGCTCGCGGTTCAACGTATCAATCCATTCCCGCACAAGCGCGATGTCATACCCAGGAAAGCCGTTGATGATGTCACCGACATGTTTGGGCATCGGGATAACGGACAGCTTCCCCTTAAACCCGCGCGTGCTTGACACCGCGGCGAATTTGTCGAGGAAGCTGTTCGGAATTGTGCTGACAAGCCGCCGTCCGTCCTTTGTAATGGGTTCGCCTTGCTCATTTTTTTGCGCCCATGCGGAATAATAATTCGTGTGAATCAACGGGCAGCTATCATCAATAATGATACTGATGGGTGTTTTCTGCATAACAAACGCCTCCTCCGGCCCGGCTTATA
>JGI994J12354_10000548_pt1 | contig 37531 bp, 35 predicted proteins | sample IntmicLarv3ML3BL_FD_12354 | JGI IMG/M metagenome (IMG submission 12354) | reverse complement strand
ATCAGCGAGAGCCGCGAGTTGGTGCGCTATAAGCGTCCGCCGGCCTTTGTGCCCAGCGGCCAAGCCACCCAAATGATCGTCGGGGCGACGCCCGATACCGACTATCAGATCGTTAACCTGGCCTCGGGGTTGTATCGCAAATTTGCGCTCAAGCGGGTGTTTTATTCGGCGTATATCCCCACGGTGTCGGGGGATAACCTGCCCACCATCGATACCAAACCGCCCCTGCTGCGCGAGCATCGGCTGTATCAGGCCGACTGGTTGATGCGGTTTTATGGCTTTGCAGCCAACGAGTTGCTGGACGAGACTCAGCCCTATTTCCACCCACTGGTCGATCCCAAGTGCGGGTGGGCCCTGCGGCATATGGACGAGTTTCCCGTCGAGGTAAACACGGCGGACTATGAGCGCTTGCTGCGGGTGCCGGGCATTGGCGTCAAGTCGGCCCAGCGCATCAGGCAGGCGCGGCGGGTGGGGCGATTGGATTTTGAGGGGCTCAAGAAGTTGGGCGTGGTGCTAAAAAGAGCGCGATATTTTATCACCTGCTCGGGCAAGGCCTTGCCGGGGTTGGACTTGTCGGGCGACGCGGCGGCGCGCGCCATGATTTCCAAGCGGGCTTATGAGGAACTGGTCGAGTCGCGGGGCTTGCAGACCTCGCTGTTCGAGTTGCAGCCCACCCGGCGGGATGCCGTGCAGAGTTTGACGGGGCAGCTATAATATGGTGTTTTTATACGATGGTACCTTCGAAGGTTTTTTGACCTGTGTGTTTATCAGTTTCCAAGATCGCCTGGAGCCCATGGCCATTTTGCCGCCCGACGCGCAGGAAAATTTGCTATTCGAGAGCCGTGAAATTCGCACGGATGAATCGCTGTCCAATCGCGTACGGGTGGGCATTGAGCGCACCATGGGCACAGATGCCTTTGGGCTGGTTGCGGAAGGGTTTTTGACTTGTTTGGCGGACAAGGAGCGCAAGCTGTTGGAGCTGATCCGCTTTGGCATGAAGCGGGGCAAAAAGACACTGGATCACCTGGCGCACCCCAGCGTGCACGCCGTGCTCAGCGCCGTCAACCACATGCACAGGGAGGCGCATTTGCTCAAGGGGTTTATCCGCTTCGAGCAGATCGGCGACTGCTTGGTGGCCAAGATCGAACCCAAGAATTTCGCCCTGCCCCTGCTGGGGCCTCACTTTGCCGACCGCCTGTCGGGCGAAAAGTTCGCCATCTTTGATTTGACGCACAGCGTGGCATGGCTCTATGCCGACCGCAAATCGCAGCTGGTGGTGTTTGACAACGTGCAGTTGCAAGGGCTGTTGGGCAGCGAGGTGGAATTCCAACAACTGTGGAAAGGCTATTACGATGCCATGGCCATCGCCGAACGCATCAACCCCACCCTGCGCCGAGGCCTGATGCCAAAGCGGTATTGGGCGCATATGACCGAGATGCAGGAGGCGGTGAACGGCACAGAAGCTCTGCCCGAGGTGAGGAAACTTGGCGTCGAGGGCTGGGGGGGAGAGCCGCGGTTGGCCTTTGGCTCGGTGGGGGAGCGGTTGGCGGTGGAAGGGAAGAATGAGGGGGGTGAGCGATTGCGATGAGGGGAGCAAGGCGTCACGCTTCGTTTATAATGTCTCTTGCCCAATCGTGGCTCGGATCAATGCCATGGCACATCTCCCATTCGATGTGAGCTTTGCGGGCTTGCTCAATTGCGTCGCAACCGTTATTACTGATGGCGCTCGCTCCTTCGGTGACAATAAAATAAGGCAAGTCATATTGTTTGGCGAGCGCTTGCACGGCCAAGATAAACTGCCGCGCGTGTTGTGCTTTGGCATCCGGCATTTTTTCTTCCTCCGCATCCTTGGCCGAAATGATCATGGCGTCATGATAACAAAAAGTTGTCGAGAAATCAAACGGAGAGAATCGCGAGAACAAGAGCGGAAAAGTGCCGAAGTACGGAGGGCGGTATATACGGAATATGGTACATTGAATCGTAGCCACTTGATGAAGTTTGTGTGAACTTTGGCAGGTTTTTTGAGCGTTGTGGTGAAATATGTTATAATAAATGTCTGCTTTTAGAAGGAGGGCGGTTGTTTGTTGTTGTTGGCCAGTGCTTCGCCGCGACGCCGCGAGCTGCTGGAGCGGCTGGGGGTGCCCATGCGGATTGTGGCCACGCAAGCCGATGAGCAATTGCCCGATCTTCCCTTGCAGGAGGCTGTGGTTATGCTGGCCCGACGAAAGGGCGAGGCGGCTATGGCGAGGCGCGAGTGGGGCGAGATCTTGATCGCAGCGGATACGCTGGTGCTTTGCCAAGGCGAGGTCATGGGCAAACCCGACACGCCCGGGGAAGCCCGTCGCATGTTGGAGCGGTTGGCCGATCGCCAGCACGAGGTGGTTACGGGCGTGTGGATGACCGACGGCGACCGCGACGCGGCAATTTGCGAGACAACCCAAGTGACTTTTGGCGGGTTTGACCAGGCGTGGATGCCGGCCCTGATCGCCGATGGCATGGACAAGGCGGGGGCGTATGGCATTCAGTCTGTGGCAGGACTCTTTTGCCGAGGCATTGTTGGCAGTTTTGAAAACGTCATGGGACTGCCGCTGTGCCTTGTGCGCGAACAGTTGACCCACTGGGGAATGATGACAGGGAGGCAAAATGGCCGTTTCTGAATGGCTGGCGAGAGATTTATCCATTGACCTGGGCACCGCCAACGTGTTGGTCTATGCCCAAGGCCGTGGTATTGTCGTGCGCGAACCGACGGTGGTTGCCGTGCGCGGGGAGGGCGGCGAGCGCACAGTGGTACAGGTTGGTGCCGAGGCCAAGCGCATGATCGGGCGCACGGCGGCCAATATCGCCGCCATCCGCCCCCTGCAAAACGGCGTCATCGCCGACACCGTCGTCACAGAGGCCATGCTGCGCCACTTCATCAAAAAAGCCTCCAAGCGCATGGGGCCCTTTGGCCGCAAACCCCGCGTGGTGGTGTGCGCGCCCTGTGGCATTACCGATGTAGAAAAACGCGCCGTGGAAAAGGCCGCCAGGACGGCGGGNGCGGCGCAGGCCTTTATCCTGGAAGAACCCATGGCCGCGGCGATTGGCGCGGGCCTGCCCGTGATGGAGCCCCAGGGTTCGATGATCGTGGACATCGGCGGCGGCACGAGCGAGGTGGCCGTCATTTCCTATGGCGATATTGTCATTTCTAACTCCCTGCGCGTCGGGGGCGGCAAGCTCGACGACGCCATCGTGCAATATTTCCGCCGCGAACGCAACCTGGCCATTGGTGAGCGCACGGCAGAGGACATCAAAATCCAGATCGGCTCGGCCTTCCGTGGCATGTCCCAGGGCCAAACCGAGGTGCGTGGGCGCGACCTGATCACGGGGATGCCGCTGTCGGTGCAAGTGACTGCCACCGAGATTTATCACGCCCTGTCCGAGCCCGTCGGTCAGATCGTCGAGGTCATCAAACAAACCCTGGAAATCACGCCCCCCGAGCTGGCGGCGGANGTTATGTTGTATGGCATCACGCTCTCGGGCGGTGGTGCTCTGCTGACNGGATTGGCGCGGCTGATCTCGACGGAAACCGGTGTAGCCACCCGCGTGGCCGAGGCCCCCATGGAATGTGTGGTGCTGGGGTCGGCAGAATACCTGCAACACTTGGACGAATACCGATACCACAAGTAAGAGGATAGAAACGTGCGCACAACCCGCTCTATGGCCAAGCCGGTAAACAAACGCCTCAAGACGGCACTCATCGCCGCCGCTGTTGTCGTTGCGCTGATTTGCGTCATCGTGCTTTTGCCGGCGGGCAACCCTGTGCGGGGATTTTTTGGTTTGCTGGTGCGGCCCGTGCAGGGCTGGTTCTCGTCGATGGCGGCGGGGATGCGCTCCGACGAGGGAACCCGCGCCAACGAGGCGGCCTTACGTGATGAAAACGCTCGATTGCAAGCCGAGATTGCCGCATTGCAATTGCAGCTGACCCAGGCCAGGGAAGACCAGCGCAGGGCGGAGGAAGTCGCTACCCAGGCGGGTTTTGCCGTGGAATATCCCCAGCATACCTTTGTGCCCGCGCGGGTCATTGCTAAGGATCCCAGCCCGTGGTTTGTGCAGTTTACGGTCAACAAGGGCAGCCGCGATGGCGTCGAAATCGGCACGGTTGCCATGACTTCGCAAGGCATTGTCGGCCGGGTGGTGCAGGTGCAGAGCACCAGCTGCGTCATCCGCGCGCTGATCGACGGCCAGAGTGCCATTGCCGCAACGCTGGCCCGCACGGCCTCTCAGGCCATGGTCAACGGGCAGTTGTTCCAGGGAGGCGAGCCCCAAATGATCCTGCGGCATTTTGACCCCTTGGCCGAGATCCTGCCCGGCGATACCATCGTGTCCTCGGGGATCGATGGGCTGTATCCGGCGGGATTTGCCATCGGCCAAGTCAGCCGGGTCACCGAGGCCGGCGACCAATCCGAGCGCGAAGTGCTGATCACCCCGGCGGTGAATTTCGGCAGCTTGAGCGAGGTGCTGCTGATGCTGCCCGAGGCCACGCCATGAAATACCTTTGGCTTGCAGCGCTGAGTTACTTGGCGCTGGTATTGCAGTTTGCCGTTGTCTCGCAGTTGAACATCAACGCGGGGCCGGATTTGTCTGTCGCATTGTTGTGTTGTTTTGCCGTCTTGGGCGGCCCATGGGCGGGTGTCGCGGTGGGCATTGGCTTGGGCTTGGCGTATGAAATGTTGGCCTTTGTGCCGGCCTTTTCGGTCGTTGCGCCTTTGGCCCTGGCTGGGTTGCTCGGCGGCTATTGGAGCCGCCGTTGGCCGGCGGCGCGGCTGGGTTGGGTGGCCCTTGCCGTGACGGTGGCGGTGGGTTTGCAAGGCCTATGGCTGGGGTTGGCCGTGGGTCAGGGCGGCGCTGTCTTTTCGCCCTGGCAAGCGCTGGGCCGCGTGATCCTGCCCCAGGTGTTGTGGACGATTGCCGTTGCCGAATTGATGATGGGTGTGAGGTGGTTCCTGCACCGCTTCTTCCCCCGGTTTTCCGTGCTGTCAAAGGAGCCATTATGAACGGAAACACAAGAGGAGCCCCCTCGCGCCTGGGGCGCATGGACGTCGTGGTTGTTGCTATCGGCTTGCTGTTTGCGATCCTGTTGATCGCGGCGGCTAATTTGCAGGTCGTTCGCGGCGAGCAATACATTGAGGCGGCGGAAAAAGCCAAGGTTCGCACCATTGTCCTGCGCGGGTCGCGGGGCACGATTTACGATCGTAACGGCCTGCCATTGGCTTATGATGAACCCTCTTACGACGTTGAGTTCCTGCGCGATCCCGGCAAAAAGACGACCAAAGACAACGCCGAATACTCCAAAGTGCTGTTGGAGACCATCGCCGTGATCGAGGAAAACGGTGGCAAGACCATCAGCTCGTTCAACATTAAAATGCAAGAAGACGGTACTTTTGCCTTTGACTTTGGCGATTGCGACGAAGCCGTGTTTGCGGCGCGCAAGGAAGCATGGATGAGGAACATGCTCATCGCCGAAAGAGATTGGAAGCATCCGGCGCAATGGTATTGGGATTATCTGAGAACCAAACGCTATATGCTGCCCGAGGACATCTCCTATGAGCAGTCATATAAGCTGCTGTCCATCTGGCAGGAGGCCACGCAGGCCAGTTATACGGCCTATCTGCCCATCAAGATCTCTTACGACGTCTCCTTTACTACGGTGGCGACGCTGGCGGCCCGCTCTTATGAACTGCCCGGCATTGGCGTGGGGCAGGACACGCGGCGGGTTTACCCGCGGGGCACCTCGGCGGCGCATATCGTCGGCTATACAGGCCGTATGTATGAGCAGGACGTCGCCCGCTATACTGACAAAAAAGGCGACTATCGTTACGCCGTCAACGACATCGTCGGTCTGATGGGGCTGGAGGCCTCGCAGGAGGCCGCGCTGTCGCGCAATGTTTACACCCGCCTTGGCCGTCAGGTCATCCAGGTGGACAACAAGGGAAATATTATCCACCAGGAGAGTTATTTGGCGGCGCAAAACGGCAACGACATCGTCTCGACCATCGATGCCGAGTTCCAGCGGGTGGTTGAGCGGGCACTCGAACAAAATGTCAAGGCAACCGAAGCCTATCAGCGCCAGCGTTACCAAGAGCAGCAAGAGACCTTTGATGCCATCATCGCAGAGCGCGGCCGGCCGATCGAGTACGCCAAGATGGGTGCCGCCGTTGTGCTGGATGTGCGCACGGGCGAGGTGCTCGCCCTGGCCAACTATCCTTCGTTTGATCCTAATCTTTTTGTCGGCGGTATCTCTCACGAGGCTTATACCGCGCTGGCCGAGGATCCGGCGTTGCCGTTGTATAACAAGGCCATCGCCTCGCGCGCCCACCCCGGATCGATCTACAAGATGGTGACGGGTTTTGCGGCACTGTGCGCGGGCAAGACCAACGTCAACGAGGTGGTGTCCGACGAGGGCGAGTTCGTCAAACACCTCGGCGAAGGGTCATCCGTCCACGGCCCGCGGTGTTGGGTGCGCCCCAACTATAACAAACACGCAGAGTTGACCATCGTCGGCGCGTTGCGCACGAGCTGCAACTACTATTTTTATGAGATGGCCCACCGCATGGGGGCCGAAACCCTGCAGGATTGGGCCGCGAAGTTTGGCTTGACCAGCAAGACAGGCATTGAATTGGGCGGCGAGTTGGCCAGCCAGGTAGGCGGACAGCAAGCTTTGTTTGATCCCGCGGTGCCCGCCGCCGAGCAGACCTCGACAGACGCGCGGCTGGTCTATCGCGGACTGGTGGCTTATTTGACGGGCGTCTTCGCCGACATGGGTATCGTGCTGGCCGAGGGGCGCATCGAATCAGCTGTGGCGGCCATGATGCAGACGGCGGTCACCACCGAGGGCAACTACGGCCCCTTTGTGCGCGACACCCTGACCACAACGCTGGGGTTGCCTTACTCAGTCATGAGCTCTCAGGGCATTTATCGGCATGTTAACGAGCAGCTTTATAACATTTTATGGAACTCGAACCGCACGCTGATGGCCTCTATCGGGCAGGATCTGACCATGATCACCCCCATCGCCGCGGCCCGATACGTTGCGGCAGTCGCCAATGGCGGGCTTGTTTATGAGTGCCACATCGTCAAGCGCGAGTTGGCCCCCGATGGCCGCGTCGTGCGCGAGACTCGGCCGCGCCTGATCGAGGATTTGAACCTGCCGCCTGAGTTTGTCGCCGCCGTTAAGGAGGGGATGCGCGAGGTGGTGTCGGATGAGGATGGAACGGCGACGGAGGATTTTCGTAATTTCTTGTATCTGTCGGACATGGCGGGCAAGACAGGTTCGGCCCAGGTGTCGTCGATTGATATTGAGCAGAACGCTTGGTTTGTCGCCTATGCGCCCTTCGAAAAGCCTGAGATTGCCATCGCCATCTACATTCCCCAGGGCTCAAGCGGGGCCAAGAATTCGCTGGCCATCCGCGAGATCGTCTCCTACTGGATGACCCAGCGCGACAACAGCAACAATCAATCGTTGGTGCCGGGAAACGGGTTTGCAGGATGAGTACCCCCCCTTTGATGTCAGGTGACCCCAAGCCGCGCAAGTTCGTCACACTCTTCCCACAAAAGGGATTGCTGATTTGCGTTTTGCTGCTGTGCTTTTTTTCGCTCATGACCATCGCGGGTTGCATGAGCAAACCGCTGATGGGCGACGAGAGTTGGATGGACAAGCTGCTATTGCTCGTGCGCGCGCCCTATGTCGGCTTGCAAGCCCTGTGGATTGCCGGCGGCTTCGCCGTTATGATCGGTGCGAGTTTTATTCCGACGCGCTTTTACATTCGCCTGCAAAACTGGATCTATTGGGGCAATGTCGGCCTGCTGGTGCTGGTGCTGGTGGCAGGAAAAACGACAGGCGGCGCGACGCGGTGGGTGACGATTCCCTTTGTCACCAACTTGCTGGGCGACCGTACCATCCAGTTCAGCGAGCTGGCCAAGGTGGCCATCATTCTGTGCCTGGCCCAGCGCATCTCCCAGCACGAGGGCGAAATGAATGACTTTCGTCAGCTCGTGCCCATCTTGCTTTATTTCGCCCTGCCCTTTGTGCTGATTCTGTTGCAGCCCGATTTGGGTACGGCGGTGGTATATGCTGTCGTGTTGGTCGTCATGTTGTTTGTCGGCGGCTTGCGCTTGCGGATCTTTTCCATTGGCATTGGTAGTTTTGTCGCCTTACTTCCCGTCGCATGGTTGTTGATGGAGGAGTATCAGCGCAACCGCATTTTGCTCTTCATCGACCCCAGTCGCGGCTCGGTGTCGCAGACCTTGCAGATCGATCGCGCCATGGCGGCCTTTGGCTCGGGTGGGCTGTTTGGGCGCGGCATGTTCGATACTACCTCCATGGGCCAGCTCAACATGCTGCCGGCCAAGCACAACGACTTTATCTTCTCGATGGTGGGGGAGTGCTTTGGGTTTGCGGGTGTTGTCCTGTTGTTGGGGATGTACATCTACCTGTGCTGGCGGCTGTATAAGGCGGCTAAGCAGGCAGACTCGCTCTTTGGCAGCCTGGTGTGCATGGGCATTATGGGCATGCAGATGGCGCATATTTTTGAAAATCTTGGCATGAACATCGGCATCATGCCCATCACGGGCATCTCGTTGCCTTTCTTTTCCTATGGTGGTAGTTTTATGTTGACCAACATGATGACTATGGGGCTGGTGCTGGCCCTGACCCGCGAGAGCGCGGGTGCGGAAGAAGATACCCAACTCGCTCCCTCGCTGCTGCGCGTCAACCCCTGGCGAAAGCGAAGGCTGCCGACGTTGGAGAGATAGGATAAGCTTTTCCTCCCCCGCACCCCCTCCTTTTAAAAACTTGTATTGCCAGATGTTTTTTGGAATAAGAACGTAAATGGTTCCATCACCCAATCAGGTTGTTCATTTCTGCGAAAAAGGGCGAAGCGTTGTATGACATAATAAGTTTTTAGGGTGGGGGCCCGGGGGCGGGGATTTTTTCAAAAATCCCCGCCCCCGGAAAAAACCTAACGGTGATCCCCGCGCGTATTTTGCGCCCCCGTTGCATAGATTGTTTGGCACGGGGGTGTTTTGTATGGAGAAGATGAATGTCACGCGGCCCATGCGGGTCGTCGATCCAAGGTGCCAGCCCATGCGCGTGGTCGCGCCAACGCCGCCGCAGCGAGGGTCAACAAAGAAAAAGAACAAGTATACCTGGGTGCGCTTGACCTGGCAGGGCAGTGTGGCGGCGGCCATTCTGCTGGCGGCCTTGGCCGTGCAATCGCTGGAACTGCCGGGCGCCGAGCCCGTCATGGCCGTGTTGCGCAATTCGGTCAGCTATGATGCCAACGCCGAGGGCGCGCTGGGCAAGCTTTATTTTGCCCGGCCCGTCGACTCCCAATCTGCCGTGGCTGCTGTCGCGGACATGGGCCCCTGTGCCCCCGCGTTGGGCAGCGTCAGCCGATATTTTGACGCTGGGCAAGCGGCATCCCTGGGCATCGCTGTGGCCGATGATCCCTATGCCCGTGCAGCCCTGCCCGGCGTGGTTGAGCGCGTTGAGACCGGCACGGGCGGCGTGACGGTCACCCTGCGTCACCTCAACGACACCTTGACGACCTACGGGCCGCTGGAGGCTGCGCTGGTGGGCGAGGGCGGCGACGTGCAAAAGGCCTCGCCGCTGGGCGTGGTGGCCGCCGTGGGCGGCAAGCGAGTGCTGGACTTTGGCGTGCAATACCGAGGCCAGGCCATTGATCCGCTGGCGCTGTTGACGGCTGCGCAGGAGTAAGGAGAATATCATGCAAATCGGCAACATCGGGCGCGTGCCCATTCGCATGAGCGTGTGGCTGTTGCCGGTGCTCGTGTTGGCCATTTGGGTGGGCGATGGCATGATCATTTTGCTGGGTTTTGTCTGCATCAGCCTGCACGAGGCCGCCCACGCGGCGGTGGCACACTGGATGGGATTGCAAGTGCTGGAGATCCAGGTTATGCCCTTTGGCGGCGTGGCTCGCTTGGCCTCGACGGTCGAACGGGGGCCCGGGGCCGAGGTCGCCGTCGCCGCCGCCGGGCCCGCCGCCAGCCTGTTGTTTGCCTGGGGGTTATCTTATCTGGTGAGCGTCGGCTGGCTGGGTAGTCGGTTTTGGATGGCCTTGGTACAGGTTAACATGCAATTGGCCTTGTTTAATCTATTGCCCGCCCTGCCGCTGGACGGTGGACGGGTGCTGCGGGCCCTGCTGTCGCCCGCACTGGGCTGGGCCAAGGCCACCCGCATTGCCGGCATCATTGGCATGGTGCTGGGGTTTGCCCTGCTGGGCATCGGGGCCATCGCGGCGTTTTCGGGGGTGTGGAACGTCACGGTGCTGGCCAGCGGTATCTTTTTGGTGTTGGCGGCTTGGCGCGAAGGACGCGATGCCGCCTTTGTGCTGGGCAAGACCATGGTGCTCAATCAGCGCAATCTGCGCCGCGGGCCCATCAAGGTGCGGCAACTGGCGGCGAGTGCGACCTCGCCGTTGCACACTGTGGCGCGCAATATGGTGCCGGGCGAGTACCACACGGTGCGGGTGCTGGACGACGATCTGCGCCCCATCGGCACCCTGGACGAGGGCAATCTGGTCACGGGCATTGCAGACAAAGGCGCCTCGGCGACGCTTCGGGAACTATTGGAACCCTGAGGGTTCTATTTTTCGGGCGGGATGCCGCCGTTGGCTTTGCGTTGCTGGATGTTGCGAGCCATGCGCTGAATGGAGACGATCAGCAGGGCGAAGAAGGGCACGCTGAGCATCATACCCCACATGCCAAACAAGCCGCCAAAGACGCTGACGGAGACGATGACCAAAAAACCCGACATCTTGAGCCGTTCGCCAAACAACACGGGCACGAGCACGAATTCGTCGAGCACTTGCAGCAAGATGCAGATGATGGTCATCCACAGCACCATGTCGGGCGTCGCGAGCAGGGTCACCAACAGCGTGATGAAAAAGGCGACGATGGGCCCCAGATAGGGAATGAGGTTAAACACCGCCGTAATGGCCGCCAGCAGCGGCGCGTAGGGCAGACCGATCAGCGCAAAGCTGGGCCAGGAAATGATAAAAACGATCAGGCATTCCAATAGTTTAGCGGCCAAAAAGCGGCCAAAGATGACGTCGGTCTCATGCAAATAGGACAAAAAGGACCCAAGCCGCTTTTCACCGAGCATGGCATGGAGCAAGCGCTTGAGCGAGCGGCCCAGCGAGCGGCGTTCGATCAGCAGATAGATCGCCGCGATAAAACCAAAGAAGACATTCGCCATCGTGATCAGGAAATCATAAGCGAAGGAAAAGACATCCCCGGCGGCCTGCATGGCGAAGGCCTGCAGCGAGGCGGCTCCCTTGGCCAGTTGCTCGTCGACGATGGCGCGAATCTCAGGGGCCTGGAAGATGGGGTAGTTGGCGACGACTCCGTCCAGCCATTCCTGACCTTGCTTGACATAACCGGGGGCCAGCGTGCCCAGCTGAATGACGTTGCGGTATAGCGCGGGGATCAACAGCAAAATACAGGCGGCCAACAGGCCGAAAAACAACGTAAAGACAATGGTTACGGCCATGACAGTGCGGGTTTGTACGGAGGATTTTGGAAAGGTGCGGCCCCAGGCGTTTTCCAACATGCGCACGGGGAAGAGAAAGACATAACCCGTACATAGCCCGACGGTTACCGGCAGGGTAAAGGTGGCCGCCTTGGACACAAACCCCGGCACCCAGCGCAAGACGCACAAAAACAGAGCAAAGGCCGATAGGCCCACGAAAAGGGAAAGCGCGTTGCGTAACCAGAGCGGCATTGGTTTCATCATCAGGCTCCCAAGAGAAAATAGGCCAAGAAATGACGCCGAGTGCATTATACCATATGTGCGGCGTCTGATTTTGGGTTATAATAGACTCATGAGAAAGATGCATTCGCGTCCTGCCGCCGACAAGCCCATCACGGGTATTCTTCGCGTGCGCCCGCGCGGGGTGGGCGTGGTCGAGACGCCGCGCGGGCGGCTGAACATTTCGGTCGCCGATCAGGGGCAGGCCCTGCACGGTGACTTGGTGCGCCTGGCCCGCACCTCGCCCCGTCAGGCGCGGGTGGAGGAGGTGCTGACACGGGCCACCCGCGTGATGGTGGGCCAAGCCCGGTCGGCACATGGCGGCTTGGTCATGACGCCCGACGATTTAAAATATCCCCTCGCAGTGGCCTTTGACTCGCCGTTGGCGTTGGCCGGACAACGCGTCGCCGTGCGCGTGCTTGAGATCCAAGGTCATGACCTGCCACGTGCCGCGCAAGGTGAGCTGGTGGAGGTACTGGACGAAAACGATCCGGCCACCCCCCTGCGCGCCGTGGCCTACCAAGCCGGGTTGCCCATGGAGCATACCCCGGAGACCATCGCAGAAGCCACGCGTTTTGCCCGGCAGCCCTGGGGTGATATGCGGGATGACACGGGAGAGACCATCATCACCATCGACGGCGAGGACGCCAAGGATCTAGACGATGCCGTGCGGGTCGAGCGCACTGCGCGGGGATACGCGGCGTGGGTGTATATCGCCGATGTCTCGTGGTATGCCCGCCACGGCACGGCGATTGACCAAGCGGCGCGTGAGCGGGGAACCTCGGCCTATCTGCCCGGCCTGACCCTGCATATGCTGCCCGACGAGCTGTGCCAAGATGTCTGCTCACTGCATCCCGGTGTCAAGCGGCGGACGCTGTGCGCCCATATGAGCTTTGACGCGCAGGGGCGTATGAAGTCCTGCAAGGTCAATCCGACCGTTATTGTCTCCAAGGCCCGACTGACCTATGGGCAGGTCAACTGCGTGCTCGATGGTGTGGAAACCCTCGAGACCCCGGTGCAGGAGACCGTCGAGGCCGCCGCCGAACTGGCGCAACTGATTGAGGACCTGCGCCGCCGCCGCGGGGCGCTGGATTTTGACTTCCCCGAGGGAGAGGTGCGCATCGAGGCTGGCGTGCCGGTGGGATTGTTTGTCCGCGAGCGGGGCAGGGCAGAGCGGCTGATCGAGAGCTTGATGATTGCCGCGAATGAGGGGGTGGCCGAGTGGCTGCGCGAGGAAGGCCGCGCCATCCCGTACCGCATCCACGAACAGCCCGATGCCGAAAAATTGGAAGAATTTGGCCTGCTGGCGCGAAAATACGGGCTCAAGGGCGGAAAAATCACGCGCAACAGCCTGCCGAGTGTGCTGGAGCGGTTGAGCGAGCATCCTTGCGGTATGCCACTGGCCATGCAATTGCTGCGCGCCCTGCCACGCGCCGTGTACAGCCCCGAAAATCGCGGACACTTTGGCCTGGGGTCAAAATGCTATTGCCACTTTACCTCGCCCATCCGCCGTTACCCCGACTTGTTGGTGCACCGCGCCATTTGGGCGGTGTGGGCGGGTGAGCCCCCGACCGACGACATGGGGGAACTGTGCCGCGAGGCATCGGCCTGCGAGCGCAGGGCTTCTGCCGCCGAACGCCAGGCCTATGATATTTGTGCGGCCAAGGTGCTGTCGGGGCAGTTGGGTGATGTGTTTGCGGCGGTGGTGATTTCGGCGTCGCCCGCCGGGTTGTTTGCAAGGCTGGATTGCGGGGCCGAGGTGCTAGTGCCCACCGAGCAGCTGCCGCGTGGTTATGAGTACGATCACGAGTCCATGGCTTTTATCGCGCGCAATGGCCGGCTGGCGCTGGGGGCGCAGTTGGAGGTGCAGTTGCACGCGGCGGATGTGCTGACGGGCCGGGTGTCGGCGGGCATTGCCCGCATGACGCCCAAGAGGAGGCGGCGTGAAACCAAATCCGATTGACATCTACCTTTGCCCCATCGATGTGCCGCCCTCGCAGCAGAGCGAGCAGGCCTGGCGGCTGGTGCACTTGTTGTTGCGCCTGCGCGGCATCCGCGGCGAGGTAGCGCGGGCTCCCGGGGGCAAACCCTACCTGGTGGGGCGGGACGATGTGCACTTTAATCTCTCGCATACCCGGGGCATGATCGGCGTGGCCATCTCGGCGCACCACCCCGTCGGCATCGATGTCCAGCGGTCGGATCGCGAGGTGTCCATGGCGTTGGCCGAGCGGGTGTTAAGCCCCGACGAAATGTGCCAATATCAGGAGCGCGGTCAAAAGCCCGAACTGTTCTTTGCCTTTTGGACACTCAAGGAGGCCGTGGCAAAATACACCGGCGAAGGCCTTGCAAAGCACCTGCAAAGTCTGTCATTCTCCCGCCCCCTTCGAGGGCTTGTGGGCTGCTCGAGAGAGGATGTTTGGGCCTTTTATCGCCAGGAGAATGACATCCACACGGCGGTGGCGGGCGTGCCGGGGAGTGTTGTCAGATACTTTATCATCGACAGCGATGCAAATCCAATTTTGAGGTGAAAACGATGTTAAACATTACCACAGAAACCTTCGCAACCCAGGTCACGGGCAGTCCCCAAACCGTATTGTTGGACTTTTGGGCTACCTGGTGCCCCCCCTGCCGCGCCGTCGCGCCCGTGCTTGAGGCCCTGGCGCAAAAGCGCCCTGACATCGTCGTGGGCAAGGTCGATGTCGATGCGCAGCCCCAGCTGGCCCAACAGTTTGGCATCAGGTTTGTTCCAACTTTAGTCGTGATGCGCCAAGGCGTGGAAGTTGCGCGCGAAACAGGCGTTAAGTCCCTCGAGCAGCTCGAGGCCCTGATCGATCAATAAACCCGGTATACCGACAACCCCCGGCTCATAATTTGCATCATTAACGCAAATGGAGGGCCGGGTTGCAGTACACGGGATTGACCCGCGAGCAGGTGGCGGCATCGCGGCAGGCACATGGAGCCAACGAGTGGGCGGACCGCGAGAGCCCCGGCTTTTTCTCGCGCGTGCTGGCGGGTTTTGGCGACCCCATGATCAAGATTTTGCTCGTAGCGCTCGCCGTCAACCTGCTGATGTTGTTCGCGCACTTTGACTGGTTCGAGCCGCTGGGCGTGGGCGTGGCCATCCTCATGGCGACGGTGGTCTCGGCGCTATCCGAGCACGGCAGTCAAAAGGCCTTTGCCAAGTTGCAGGAGGAAGCCGCGGCGGTCTCGGCCCGTGTCATCCGCGAGGGCCGCGTGCAGACCCTGTCAGCGGCCGAACTGGTGGTGGGCGACATCGTGTGCCTGCAAGCGGGCGATAAACTGCCCGCCGACGGCGTGCTGTTGGGTGGCAGTTTGTCTATCGATCAATCACCGCTGACGGGCGAGAGCCGCGAAATCGAGAAAAAGCCCGTCTATCAAGTCGCTCCGCCGCTGTGGCAAACCAAGGACGCGGGGCTTTTGTTCGGCGGGTGTTTGACGACGGGCGGACAAGGGATCATGCGGGTCGAGCGAGTGGGCGAGGGCTCGACCATGGGCCAGCTGGCCCAACAATTGCAGGAGCAGCCCCGCCCCTCGCCGCTAACCCAACGCCTGCGCCATCTGGCGGGGGCGATCGGCAAGTTTGGTTATTGCGCCGCGATCGCGGTGTTTTTGGTGGATATTTTTGTTGCGCTGTTCCTGCGCGGCGGGTTTTCGTGGGCGGCGGTGGTCGAGCAAGCGGGTGACTTTGCCCGGTTGACCCAACTGCTGTTGCACGCCCTGACGCTGGCGGTGACCGTCGTGGTCGTCGCCGTGCCCGAGGGCCTGCCCATGATGATCACCGTTGTGCTGGGGCGCAACATGCGCCGCATGCTGAGGCAAAACGTGCTGGTGCGCAAGCTGGTGGGCATTGAGACGGCGGGCAGTATGAGCCTGTTGCTAACCGATAAGACGGGCACCCTGACGGTGGGAAAGCTCAAGGTCGCCGCGCTGTACGGGCCCGATGGGGCAGAGGCCGACCAGGCCCTGCGCGCCCGCATGCACGCGTGCTTTTTTGCCGTCAGCGCGGCGGCATGGGAAAAGGGCAAGGCCACCGGAGGCAACGCAACCGATCGCGCTCTGCTGGCCGCCGCCATGCGTCGCAGTGGGCAGAGGCCGGAGACCACGGCGCGCATCCCCTTTGACAGTGTGCAAAAATGGCAGGCGGTCATGACAGAACGAGGGGCTGTGGTTGTCGGCGCGCCCGAGGTGCTGTTGGCCCACGCCGGGGGCAAACGCACGGCCCTGCAACGCCGCATGGCGGAGTGTGCCGCCAAATCTATGCGCCTGGTCGCCGTCGCGGTCGCCCCGACGTTGCCGGAAAAGGGCCGACTGGGGGCACTGGAAATCTTGGGTATCGTCGCGCTGGAGGACGGCCTGCGCCGGGGCGTGCCGGCGGCGATGCGCGATATGGACACGGCGGGTATCCAGGTGGTCATGGTCACGGGCGACCGCACCGACACCGCCCGCGCCGTCGCCGCCGCTTGCCGCATGCCGGGGCTCAACCACCCCCATGCCCTGTTGACTTCGGCGGACATGAGCCAACTGACCGATGCCCAACTTGCCGCGCGGCTGCCCCACCTGCGCGTCGTCGCGCGGGCTTTGCCGGGGGATAAGGCGCGACTGGTGCGGGTGGCGCAGGGGGCGGGACACGTCGTGGGCATGACGGGCGACGGCGTCAACGACGCGGCGGCGCTCAAGATCAGCGACATCGGTTTTTGCATGGGGTCGGGCACGGCCATCGCCCGCGAGGCCAGCGACATCGTCATTCTGGACGATTCCTTTGCCTCCATCCCCCGCGCCGTCGCCTTTGGCCGCACGATTTTTTCCTCGATCCGCAAGTTCCTGGTCTTTCAGCTGACCATGAACGTCGCGGCGGTTGCCGTGAGCGTGTTGTGTCCGTTGGTCGGCATGCCCGCGCCCATCACCATCATGCAAATGCTGTGGCTCAACATCATCATGGATACGCTGGCGGGCTTGGCGTTTGCCGGGGAAATGCCCCTGCGCGATACCCTGCGCCGCCCACCCATCGAGCGCGAGGCCCCCGTGCTCACAGGGGCCATGAAACGGCAGGTGATGCTGATGGCGGCGATGATCGTCACGCTGTGCCTGGCGTTGAGCCAACTGCCCGTCTTGCAGGTTTGGTTGGGGTTGTGGGGCGACGAAGGCATCACTCGCACGGCCTTTTTCACGCTGTTCATTTTCTGCGGCATCTCGGGAGCCTTTTGCACCCGCACTACCCGTGTTAATCTGTTGGCGGGGTTGCGAAAAAACGCCACATTTATCTTGATTATGGGGGCGGTTGGTTTGTTGCAATTGGCTTTGGTTTTCTACGGCGGGCCGCTGTTCGCCACGACGGGTTTGGCGTGGGGAACCCTGCGGCGGTTGATGTTGTTGGCGTGCTTGATGATCCCGCTGGACTTGGCGCGAAAACTCTTGCGAGGCAAGTCGCGGCGGGCGGATTAAAGGATATTGTCTTGCGCCAGGACGGTGATCAGTGCATTGATTGCCCGACTGCGATGGGAGATTTTATTTTTATCCTCGGCGGGCATTTGCGCCAGCGTTTGGTTTCCGACCAGGAAAATTGGATCATAACCAAATCCGTCACGCCCTGCGGGTTGCGCGGCGATCTCGCCCTCCAACCGCCCCTCAAAATGGTGTACTTGCCCCGAGGGCAGGGCCAGGCACAGGGCGCAGGAAAAGTGGGCGGCGCGGTTGGGTTGGCCAGCTAAGTTTTGCAACAATAGCGCATTGTTGGCCCCGTCGCCACCGCCCGAATACCGTGCCGAGCGTACACCGGGCGCGCCGCCAAGGGCGTCGACGCACAGGCCCGAGTCGTCGGCCAGCGTGGGCAGATTGGTTAGGCGGGCGTAAAACAGGGCCTTTTGCGCGGCGTTTTCGACAAAGGTCTCGCCATCCTCGGGGGATTCCTGCGTGATGCCCAGATCGCGCAGGCTGACGGCTTGGGCATAGGGGGCCAGCAATGCGGCGAACTCGCGCAGTTTGCCGGGGTTGTGGGTGGCGATGAGCAATTTAGTCATCAAAATGATATACCTCAAAAGGCAATTCCAGTGCGTTGCGCAGGGCGCCGACCAGGAAGAGCGATCCCGTCGCGACGATGGGGCGTCCCAACGCGCGGGCTCGAAGCAGGGCAGCGGCGGGGTCGGAGACGGATTCGACGGGCAGGTCGGTCAGTCCGCGAATGCGCGCGGCGTAGTCGGCGGCAGGCAGGGCGCGGGGGGAGGGCGGCGTCGTGGTGATGATGCCCGCACAGGTGGGAATCAAGGCCCGCGCCACGCCCTCGGCGTCGTGATCCAGCGCACCGAGCAGAAGCGTCACGGGGGGCAGGTTTTGCGATTGGAGATAGCACGCGAGCATTTCGGCGGCGGCGGGGTTGTGGGCCCCGTCGAGCAAAAGATCATCGCCCACCCACTCCAGCCGCCCCGGCCAGCGCACCCGAGTTAGGGCGTTGGCAACCTGAGCAGGGGAGAGGTCGATCAAGTGTTGGACACAAGCCAAGGCGACGGCCACACTGTCGGCGACACCGGGGCCTTGCAAGTGGCAGGGAAGATTGTGTGCACAGGTCGCGAGGATGGGCGCGGCAATGGTGCGCGCGGCGTCTTCCAACGCGGTCTGCACCTCGGGCGATTGGGGGGCAAAACAGCAGGGGACACCGGGTTTGAGGATGCCTGCTTTTTGCTGTGCGATTAACGCGACGTTATCCCCGAGCTGGGCCTGGTGATCCAGGGCAATGGGGGTGATGGCGCAGACGGCGGGCATCACGGCGCTGGTGGGATCATAAAGCCCGCCAAGCCCGGTCTCCCAAACGACAAATTCAACATCCGCCTCGGCAAAAGCCAGCAGGGCCATGGCACAGTAAAGCCCAAACTGGGGCAAGGGGCCGATGCCGTCAGCGGCATCGAGCACTCGTCGAGCCAATCCCTCCCAGGCATCTTCGGATAATGGTTTGCCATTGATCAGGATGCGCTCGGTAAAATGTTGCAGGTAAGGTGAGGTAAACAATCCCGCGCCCCGCCCCGTCTGCATCAACAAGGCGTTACACAGGGCGCAAGTGGTGCCCTTGGCGTTGGTGCCCGCGACGTGGACGATGCGCAGCCCTGCGTCGGGTGAGCCCAAGGCCTCGAGCAACCGCCGCATACGCGGCAAAACCTCCTCACGCTCGATGAGCGGGGCGGTAGCGAAAAGGCGTTCTAGGGCGGTCATGCGGCTCTCCCACGGCGGAATCGCCGCGCGGTATGCGGCGTCGGACTCAATTGTATCGCCAAAAGGGCATGCAAGTCAAACATTTGATTTTATCGGCGATTTTTGGTATGATTCAGGCATCCGAGTTTTTGTGAAAAAGGAGGCCGCCATGTCGATCCCCACCCCTCACATCAGCGCCAAACAAGGCGATTTTGCCGCCACGGTCATCATGCCGGGCGATCCCAAGCGGGCGGAGTTTATTGCCAACAACTTTCTGGAAAATCCCCGCCTCGTCACCCAGGTGCGCGGCATGCTGGGGTTCACGGGCAGTTATCAGGGCAAGGAAATCTCCGTCATGGCCAGCGGCATGGGTGTGCCTTCGATGGGCATTTATGCCTATGAACTCTACGAGTTTTATGGCGTGCAGAACATCATTCGCGTGGGCACCTGCGGCGCGGTGTCGGACAAGGTGGGCTTGTTGGACATCGTGGCGTCGGTCTCGGCCAGTTATGATTCGAACTTTGTCGCCCAGTATCAGCTGCCTGGTACCTTCTCGGCGGCGGCGAGCTTTCCCTTGCTCAAGCAGACCGACCTGTGTGCGGAGAGCCTTGGACTCAAGGTTTGGTTTGGCAATACGGTCACTTGTGACAGCTTTTACGGCGAGCGTGCGGTCATTCCGGCATGGGCGCGCATGAATATCCTAGCCACCGAGATGGAGGCGGCGGGGCTGTATATGACGGCGAGTGCCTGCGGGAAAAGCGCTCTGACGCTCATGACCGTTGCCGACAGCATGTACACGGCCGAAACCATCTCCAGTCAAGCGCGCGAGCAGTCGCTGACCGACATGATGCGCTTGTCGCTGGAAACCGCAATCCGCCTGTAAAATAAGGAGTTACCCATGTCCATCAAAACCGTTGTCTCCGGCATTGGCCGCATTGGCTGGGAGTATCACATCCCCCACGTCGTCGCCCACCCCGGCTATGAGCTGGTGGGGGCCTGTGATCCCTCGGGTGAGCGTCGCGACGATTTAGTGCGCGATTACCCCGGCACCCGCGCCTGGGCGGACTTCGACGATATGATCGCTCAGGCGGGCGCGCAGTTGCTGGTCATAGCCTCGCCGACCAACTTCCACCGCAGCCAGGCCATTGCGGCGATGGAGGCGGGGATGGACGTTTTTTGCGACAAGCCCGTCGCGCCCACCCAAGCAGATTTCGAGGACATGCAAGCCACATCCGAGCGCACGGGCCGCAAGCTGATGGTCTTCCAGCCCCAGCGGCTTTCGGCGGCGTCGCAGATGATCAAAAAGTTGATGAACGATCCCCGTTTGGGCGGCGTCTACATGGTGCAGGACATCGGCAATGACTACCACCGCCGCGAGGACTGGCAGACCCGCCGCGCCGATGGCGGCGGCATGCTCAACAACTACGTCTCCCACGCGCTGGATCGAGTGCTGTATGCCCTGGGCGGGGCCAAGGTGTCCAGCGTCATGGGCGTCATGAAGTCGGTCGCTTGCCTGGGTGACGCCGAGGATGTCGTCAAAATCCTGGCCAATACCGCGCAGGGGGTCGCCATCGATCTGGAGGTCAACATGGCCGACGCGCAAGGCACGCGTTATATCACCGTGCGCGGCAAGACGGGGGCCGCCGTTGGTCAGATGATCGAAGGCGAGGATCTGCGTGTCACTCTGCGGTGGTTTGATCCCGCCGCCGCGCCGCCCGTCGCCATGCAGGAAGGTGTCGCCGCCGCGGGCCGCAAATACCGTCAGCCCGACGCCTTGCCCTGGCAAACCGAGACCTGGGTGCAGGGTAAAGATCCCACCAATTTCTATGATTTGTTGCATGACTATTTATCCGGCGGTGAGTCCTTTGTGCCGCTGGCTCAGACCCACGAGCTGGTGCGCGTGCAACAACTGATTCGCGATCAGAATTGAGGGCGGGGTTATAAAGAATAGGTTTTGCGGGGGAGGTAAAATTTTTGAAAATTTTTTTCCTCCCCGCGCCCCCTCCTTTCAAAAATTTGTATTGGTTGGAATTGAAAGTGGACGAAAAATAATCGCAAAACAAAGGCCGCAAGCGCCTGCGCTTGCGGCCTTTGTTTTGACGTGATAAGTTGCTTGAGGGGGCGGAAACCCTGTTATATATCGTGCGTCCTTGTCCGGCGGCGGTAGACGACCAACACGATGATGGCGGCGGCACTGGTCAGGGCGATAACGCCCATCATCGCCAGCAGTTGGTCGCCTGTGATGGGCGGCGGGCCTGCGGGGGTGGTGGGGGCGGCACTCGGAGAGGGTGTGGTGCTCGGCGAGGGCGCGGCGACAAACTCCGCGATGAGGTGGGCATCGGCGACCATATGCTCGATGGTGTACGCGCCGTCGTTCAGTTGGCCGGAAATGTCGTTGCCGTCCATGGTGATAGTACCGATCGTATGACCGTCATCGGGGTGGAAGTGGAGCGTCACCGACGCGCCGTGGGGGACTTGCAGCGAGAATGTGCCTGTGTAAGTTTTGCCGTCGATGACGACGCTGCCGTTTGTCACGGTGCCATAAAGGGTGTGGTTGGCGGGAACCTCGGTGGAGACCCCGGTTTGCCCCGCGGCCACGTGCAATAACGCGGCACAACAAAGCAGCGACACGAGCGTGACGCAACCCAGGAGCGCGAGAATCCTTTTCACTCAAAACACCTGCAATTCTACTATATGTTCACAATCATGGTGAGTCATGATAGGAAATTGAAAAGACCATATGCCCGAGATAAGGGCCGGGGATGGCATTTGTCCAGTCGGGAATGCGCAGATCGAAGGGGGAAGTGCCGTTGGCCGTGAAGATGGCGACGACATCGCCGGGGACCAGCGGGGCGGGGGAGATGCGAAGTTCATAGTCCAGGGAAGCCGTGCCGTTAAAGAGTTGGAAGGCACCGGCAGCCCCTGTACCGTTCACGCGCACGGAAACTTGCTTGCCCGGTTCCAGTGAAACATTGGTGGCGGTCAGTTGCAACGTGGTGTCCGTGACATCCGCATAGGGCACGTAGAGGTCCGGGGGGATGATGATGGTGTAGGTTGGTGCGGCGAGCTTGGTATAGGCATGGACGTCGGATTGTTCGTTTTCCTCTGCTACAAAAACCTGCAGGGGCATCCCAAGCAGGAGCAGCGTCGCGCATACCAGCAGCAAAACGCGAGAGGAAAATCGTTTCATATCAACCGTTTCTTTGTCATGGGAGGCCGCAAGCTGCATCCCGGCATCAGTGTCTCCAAGGGGCAACTGAGATATTCATTGACAGCGCAATTAATAGTTCAAACAATGCGGCCGGCGGAGTTTTCGCCCCGCCGACCGACAAGTTAGCGAAATGGTTTGTTAGCCGCGCAGGGAAGGCTTAGTTGGGGATGTAGACGATGGTGAAGGTCATGGTGTCAGTGAAATCACTGTGCACATCAATCTCGGCACGATCCAAAACCGCAAAGCCGGGGGCGGTGTCATCGCCCGTGAAGGTGGCAAAAACGTCACCCTCAACTACCAGGCTGGTCGTGTCAAGATCACTGTCAGAGGCAGAAACCACGTCCACAGCGCCGTTGAACAGCGTGTAGGCCATGGTGTTGGCGCCACTGTCGCTCAGTTCAAAATCGGCAGTATCCAGGGTGACGACGATGTCGCCATCAATGTTGAAGCAATCGATGCACTCCACATCAAAGCCAACGACTTCGTAGCGGGAGATGCCCAGGGTAGCCAGGCTGGCCACTTCGACACTGGATAGTTGGGGAATGCGATCCGCTTCCGCGGGGCCGCCGAATTGGGTGAGGGCGGGGATGATCACGGTATATTCCGGCATGGCCAGCTTGGTGTAGGCTTCCACTTCAGCGTCTTGGGTTTCGTCAGCGGGAGGCGCAGGCACGGGCATGGGGCCGAAGTACATGACGGCGAAGTATCGGGTTGCACCTTCAACTGTGCCATTGGGTTGGCTAGTCAAAGAGTTTGTCTTAACATTGCCGGCAAGAGCATTCGTATTTGCATCAAGACCGTATTCGAGGTAGTCCTCAGCGGAAAGACCACCGCCAGCATCAAGCTGACCCAGATACAGCAGAACAAACGAACCACCGGCAGCAACATAATCGGGGTTCAACGTGACATCGAAATTATTGCCATTCAGGGCGCCAGTAGTTCTGGAGGACTTGATGAGTTGGAATCCGGTGAAATCATCAAAGGTTAAGCCGCCGACCAAATTGGCAAAAGTATCATTTGCGCTAAAAGGCAAGAACGACGCGGTGTCAAGGTTCGTTTCCATTAGGGCGGCGAATTCTGGCGCGAGAGCGGCCGCAGTCTTGGCGACAGGCTTAGGCGCGCCACCCTGCCAGCCAACTAAGGTGTCAGTGAGGGCGACCTTATTGTTATTGGCAGTAACAGTGCTTGTGACACTCGTAATCAAGTCCGACAGATAAGCCACATCCGCGGCGTCATCCGCAGCACCGGCGGTCAAGCCGGCAGGAATCATGGCCAGAACCATGACAAGGGCGGTCAGCAACACGAAAGCTGACCGACGAAGGGTGCGCTTGTTTGCACGCATGTTTTGTATCTCCTTTAATAAAGTTTGCCGTGAGCCAAGTATATGCGCATGAAATGGTGGTTGTCAAGTGGATTGGCAGAAGTTTCACAAAGCGAAGTGTGAAAATTTTGTGAAAATTCACAGGGGCTTACAGACTGTCAAAAACATAGGAGAGAAGCACAAAATCCTTTAATTGAAATAACTTTACGTGCATTTGAAGACGGTTTCCACATTCGCGCTGTTTTGTGGTGCCAGTGTATCTAGCTGAAAAGTCGAGATGCGGATGATCACGGCATGGTTACCTTTTGGCAGCCCCCTGGTCATGGTGAATCCGTTGATGGATTGGTTGGGCGGCACCATGCGGGAACTGTACAGCGTCTCGCCTGTTGATTTGAGGATGACATCGAAGATGAAATAGCAGTTGTTGCCCTCGGGGTTGTACAACGCGACGTTTACTTGCTTGCTCCTGGCTTTGACGGCTACCCATGGGTAGCCGGGGATGGCGATGCCGTTGGGGATAGCGCTGTTGCCGCGTGGCGGCGGGGTTGCGTTGATCAAATCGCCTGCGTCGGGATCGATGTCCGGCACGGTGAAGGTGGGGCGAACGGTAGGGGTGGGGGCGAGAGCAAAGGGGTTATAGGGGATGTCTTTGTTGTTTTTGCCCGCCCAATACAAAAAGCCCGTACAGCTGCCGAGCAACAAAACCAGGATCAAAAGCAAGATCAGCAGATGCTTCTTTTTCAGGACGATGCTGTCTTTTTTCTCCGACTTTTCCACCGGGGTGGGATCCACGGTTTGTGGTGTTTGTGTGGTCATGTGTCTGTCCTCCACGCGAGAATTGATTTTATTATATAGGAAGCGCAGAAAAAAGAAAAGGGGTGAGGGAGATGTTAGGGGGCGGGAGAGTAGGTGATGGAGAAATACATGGTATCAGTGAAGTTGCCGGCAACCAGGATGTCGGCGCGATCCAGCAGGGCGGTGCCAATCACAGTTGCCTCGCCGGTGAAGGTGGTGAACGTGTCGCCGACAGCCATCAGGCCGTCGGTGAGATTCACGGCGGGATTGAAAGCGTCATTGTACAGTTTGTAGGGCATGGTATCAGCGGTGGTGGTTTCGACCAGCGTAAAATCGGTGCCCGAGTGAATGGCGACGCTAACAGTGCTGCCCGCGTCCATGTCCAACCATTCGGTGCACTTGACGGCAAAAGATGCTTCTACATAACGGACGGCGTAAGCAAGATCATTGACCGAAGTTCCCGTGCCGCCGCTGGCTGCGGTAATCTCGGACCTGGAGATCGATTTGATGCGGTTGCCCTCGCCGGGGCCGCCAAAGCTGACGGCAGGCGGGATCTCGACGATGTAGCTGGGGCTGCTCATCTGGGGAGTACTAAAATACAGCACGGCGTAATAGACATAGGCGTTGCTACTGCTGGGTTGAGAGGTCAGGCTGTTGGTCTTTTGGTTGCCGACCAAGCTGTTATCGTTGGACTCGGTGAATTTACGCGCGATGATCTCGCCGTCGTCCAACAGGGTGTTGGGATAGCCGATGTACATCAGCACAATCGAGTCGTCGGTGGGATTGTAATCGGGGTTGATCGTGATCTGGAAGTTGTTTTGACCAAAGGTGCCGTTGAATTTGGATTGAATGAGCTGGATGCCTGCCAGATCGGCAAACGTGTGAGTTTCGTCAAAAATCTCTGCGACGTTTGTCGCCAGGATGTTTGCCAAATCGTCGGCAAGATCCTGTACAGTGACAAGCGGCACCCCACCCGTGCCGTTGAGCGGTTTGAAGGCAGAGGCGTGTTTGCCATAAACCGGAGTAGCGAGGTTGGTCAGCAGCGTGTTGTCGCCCGTGGCATTGCTCGTGACGGCGGTGACAAGATCTGTCAGATAGACGATGTCGTCAGCCGACGTCGCGGCGATGACGATCAAACCGATGGGAACCATGGAAAAAGTCACGACAAGGGCCGTTAGCAGTACAAATGCTGAACGGCAAATGGTGCGCTTGGTTGTACGCATAGGGAAAAGCTCCTTTGATGTAATTCGCCATAAATCGATTATATTCGCGCGATATTGGCATTGTCAAGAGGGGCCGAAAAGCAGACGTTTTTTCAAAAGGTTTATCCCATGCAAAACGCAAAAACTATTGGCAACAAAATGTGTTGGGGTGGTCGTGTTGATTCTCCGTGTGAGAATGGCGGTCAGGCGGCTATAAGGCCCCATGCGGCCAGCCGCTTGCGCAGGGGAGGGAGTTTGGTCAGGGCAAAGACGGCCGCGGCTCCGGCGATATTGAGGATGATGTCGTCGATGTCGCAGCTGCCCAGCACGAGCAGTAGTTGGGCGGTTTCGACCAACACCAACAGGCATAACATCGTGACAAAAAACGCCCAGGGTTTTTGCAAGTTGCGCGCAAGAGCGGGCAGCAAAAAGCCCATGGGCGCAAAGGCCAGCAGGTTGCCAAGTAAGTTGACGGCTGCCACGCCGCGCAGGGCGGACTTGGTTGCATATTGATGGATGCTGTAAAAGGGCATAAAATTCGTGCGGTGGCGCAAGTGGTTGGCGAAGGCTTGGGCATAGTTCGCCCAATCGGTTGTGCGGGCGAACCCTTTGTCCCAGAATAAGAATGAGCCCAAAACCAAAAGATAGAGCCCCATCACGCCCCACAGGGCAGAGCGAGTGATTTTTGCCTTGTGATCGACTGCTGATGTCGCCGAGCGCAACAGCCCTGCCCCCACACACAAAAACGCCGAAGCCGCGAGGAAAAGCGTCATCTTGGGCACGAGGTAGAGGGAATAGCTGGGGATGAGTTCGGTCAACAACAATAGCGTTGTCAGCACCGCAAAGATGCCGACAGCGATGAGGCCTGAGGTTTTTTTAAAAACAAAATTCACGTTATTTGCCGTAATACTCGCCGCGCACCAGTGCGATGGGGGCGGTGGCGCCCTTGGTCACGGGGCCCAGGACCATCAGGGGGATGATCTTGTCGTTGGGGATAAACATCTTGGGCAGGGCTTTTGAATCCTTGACCACGTGCACCGCGCACCACAGGTCGGCGTCGCCCGCGATGCTGGCCCCGACCTTGCGGCAGAAGAAGCTGTGATCGTTGCGCAGGGGATTGATGACGTCTTGCATGTCGGCGGGGACGTCAGCAGCGCGCTTGAGCGCGCCGATTTGTTGGGCGGCGGAGCGCAGGAAATCGACGTCGCAACGGTGCTTTTCATCGGCGGCGAACACCAGCACCATGCCCGCGCTGTAGTTGCGGCCGGGCGAGAACAGCGCGCTATGCGCTTGCACCACCGCGCCGTAAGCCAGGGGTGCTTCGGCGATTTTGGCCAGCCACTTGCCCTTGCCAAACAGGGGGGCACCGGCACAGCCGTTCTTGACAAAATCGCTGCCAATATCGCGGGGCGTGGCCCTGTGGGCATCCAACCGCGACAGATCAACCTCGTTGCGCAGCCGCTCCTTTTCCTTGGCAATGGCGTCCGCGCGCAACGTTAACATCTCCTCACGGTTCATGCCCTGCCGAACCAAATCCTCGACTTGCTCGTCAGTCAAATTACGATAATATTGATCCTTGGCATCCTGTAAAGCGCCCATGGGGTGGTTCCTCCTGAAAATGATTTTGAACAGGAACTTAGTATAATGAGATCTGTGGCAAAAAGCAACCGGGAGTTTATGATGCTTTCGGTCTATGATTCTCACCCGTGCTCACGTGAAAACTGGCTTTTGCTGGGTTGCTGCTGGCAAAATAATAATCAACCCAATTTTCTTATTTTTATATTATCAATACAAAACAGGTTTTCAATATCGGAAAAAGATGTTTTGGAATTGTTTTGCAGAATGGTGTTGTAGCAAACTAACCCCGCGCCACAGGCAGCAAAAAACCACCCTACAAGGGTGGTTTTCTCGTTGGTGCGGATAAGAGGACTTGAACCTCCACGAGCTTGCACTCACATGGACCTGAACCATGCGCGTCTGCCATTCCGCCATATCCGCTCGGCAAATATCATAGCACATTTGCCGGGGCGATGTCAACGCTTTGGCGGGAAAAAGTGGGAGAAGATTACAACCAGTCCTCGGGATTGGCTTGGGCACCCTCGGCGACGGGTTTAACCAGCAGGGCGCGGATGTAGCCGCGGGACTTGTCGGTGGAGTCGATGAAGAAGCCGTGGGTGTAATAAAAGCGAACTAGGCTCAGCATTTTTGATGAGGTATGCAGGATGAGCCCTTGCAGGCCCTCCTGGCGGGCCCAGTCGGTGGCGGCATCGATCAGCGCCGCGCCCAGGCCATTGCCACGCGTAGTTTTTTTGACGCCGAAGCGCGAAAAGTAGCCCCAGCCGTGCTTGGGCTCCAGCCGCATGACGCCCATGGGGACGCCGTCTTGCAGGGCCAGAAAGACGATCTTTTGCTTGATGTCCGCCGCGACGTCGGCCACGCTCTCGTGCAGGGCGGCAACGGGAATACCAAGGTTCTTGGAATATTGGGTGAAGGCCTCGATGGTGATCTCGTGCACGATGGCGGCGTCTTGCACCGTCGCGCGGCGGATCTGGATGCCGTAAGGCTTCATATAGCGGCCCCCATCAGCATGGCCATGACGCCTTTTTGGGCGTGCAGGCGGTTCTCGGCCTGGTCAAAGACCAGCGAATAGCCCGCGTCCATGACCTCGTCAGTGACCTCACTGCCACGGTGGGCGGGCAGGCAATGCATAAAGATGCCGTCGTTGGCCGTCAGGGTCATGAGCTCTCCGTTGATCTGGTAATCGGCAAAGATTTTGGCACGGGCGGCGGTTTCGTCTTCTTGCCCCATGGAGGCCCAGACGTCGGTGTAGACAATGTTGGCTCCGCGCACGCCCTCGCGGGGATCATTGCAGAAGGTGATTTTGGCGCCCGACTGCGCGGCGCGCTGCTGGGCGTTTGCCACCACAGCAGGGGAGGGCTCGTAGCCCTTAGGGGTTGCGATGGTGATGTCCATGCCACAGCTGGTGGCCGCCAGCATCAGCGAATGTGTGACGTTGTTGCCGTCGCCGACATAACACATGCGCACGCCCGAGAACTGGCCGAACACCTCGTGCACGGTCAGCATGTCAGCCAGGGCTTGGCAGGGGTGGAAGTCGTCGGTCAGGCCGTTGATGACTGACCAGGGGGCCAGCGAGCCCAGCGCGTTGATGTCGGCCTGGGAGAAGGTGCGGATCATCAGGCCGTCCAAAAAGCGCGACAGCACGCGGGCGATGTCGGGCAGGCTCTCGCGCGAACCCATGCCGATGGAGTTGACGTCCAGCGCGACGGGTTGCGCGCCCAGCTGATGCAGGCCGACCTCAAAAGAAATGCGGGTGCGGGTCGAGGGTTTGGCCAAGTACAGGCCCACCGACTTGCCCGCCAGCACGGGGTGGGGCACGCCGCGCTTTTGCAGGATCTTGAGTCGCGCCGCCCGCGAGAGCAGTTGCAGCACCTCGTCGGAGGTGTAGTCCATCAGCGACAACATATCCTTGTGAGCGAAGGGATTTTGGGGCAGATAAGACAGCAAATCCATATTACAGAACCTCTTTCAGCGCGGCGAGCAGGGCATCGATCTGGTCGTTAGAGACGATCAGCGGCGGCACAAAGCGCAGGGTGTTGTGCCCGGCGCAGTTGATCAAAAACCCCTTGTCGAACATGGCGGCGACGATGGCTTTGCCGTCGACGCCCTCAGCCAGGGGCAGGCCCAGCATCAATCCCGCGCCGCGGGGGGCGAGGATTTTGTCGGGGTTGGCGGTGTGCAGGGTGGTCAGGCCCGCCAGCAACCGCTCACCCTTTTGTGTGACCTCGGCTAGGAAGGCGGGTTGGTTGACGATGTCCAGCACGGCTTGCGCCGCGGCACAGCACAGGGCGTTGCCGCCAAAGGTTGATCCGTGTTCGCCGGGGGCAAAGACGTCGGCCTTTTCATTGCACAGCACCGCGCCGATGGGCACGCCGCCGCCCAGGCCCTTGGCCAGGGTGATGATGTCGGGCGTGATGCCGATCTGGGTGCAGTGCAGCAAGCTGCCCGTGCGGCCCATGCCGGTTTGGATTTCGTCGGCGATCAATAGCAGATTGTGCTCGGCACAGATAGCCGTAACGGCCTGCCAGTAGTCGGCGGGGAAGGCGATGACGCCGTTCTCGCCCTGGATGGGTTCGATCAGCAGGGCGTAGGCGTTGGGCGCGGCATTGCGCAGGGCGGCGACATCACCGGCGGGAATTTGCACAAACCCCGGCACTAGCGGCTGAAAAGGCATCTGATACTTGGGTTGGCCCGTGGCCGACAGCGTGCCCAGCGTGCGGCCGTGGAAAGAACCGTCCAGCGAGATGATGTCGGTTGCGGCGGGTTTGTTGAGCGCGCCCCACCGCCGCGCCAGCTTGATGGCGCCCTCGTTGGCCTCGGCCCCCGAGTTGCCGAAAAAGACCTTGGAATACCCTGTCGCCGCCGTCAGATCGGCGGCCAGCTTGGCCTGGACGGGGGTGTAGTAGAGGTTGGAGACGTGGCCCAGCGTCGCGGCTTGCTTGGCGAGGGCCTCCACCCAGGCGGGATGGGCATGGCCCAGGGCATTGACGGCGATGCCCGCGACAAAGTCGAGATAGGACTTGCCGTCCTCGTCCCACACCACACAGCCTTCGCCGTGGGTCAGGGTGGCTTGCCGAGTGCCGAATACGCCCATGAAGTGGGCTTGGTCGAGTTGCTTGCAGTTCATCAATGTTCTCCTGATTCGGTGTACACCATGGTGCCGACGCCGGTTTTGGTCAGCATTTCCAGCAGAATGGCGTGGGGGGTGGTTCCGGAGATGATGTGAACTCGTCGCACACCTCGCAGGGCGGCGTCGACGCAGGACTGCACCTTGGGGATCATGCCGCCCGAGATGGTGCCGTTGGCGATCAGCCCGCCGACCTCGCCGACCGAAAGCTGGGGAAGCAGGGTGGCAGGATCGGCAGGATCGGTGCGCACGCCGTCGATGTCGGTCAGGTAGATGAGCTTTTCGGCCCGCAGGGCACCAGCGACGGCACCGGCGGCGGTGTCGGCGTTGATGTTATAGCTCTCGCCGTTCTCACCCACGCCCACGGGCGCGATGACGGGGGTATAGCCGGCGTTACACAGGTTGTCAATCAGATCGGAGTTGACCTTGACCACCTCGCCGACATAACCCAGATCCACGCCGTCGGGCGAGACGACCTTGACGCACTGCAACAGCCCGGCGTCCTTGCCGCACAGGCCGATGGCGGGCGCGCCCAGGCATGTCAGGCGGGCAACGATGTCCTTGTTCATCTTGCCCGCCAGCGACATCTGCACCACGCGCATGGTGTCGGCATCGGTGATGCGCAGGCCGTTGTGGAAGTTTGAGGGGATCTCCAGCTGGCTCAGCATCTTGCTGATCTCAGGCCCGCCGCCGTGCACGACGACGGCGCGGATGCCGATGCACCGCAGCAGGGCGATGTCTTGCAACAGCCCGTCGACCAGCGCCGGATCGGTCATGGCGTTGCCGCCGTATTTAATGACGACGGTTTTGCCCGTGAAGTGCTGCATGTAAGGCAGGGCCTCGATGAGGATCTGTGCCCGAGTCAGGTTATCAATCATAGTAGTGTTCCTTTACAACGTCCAAGCGGGCATGTCCAGCCCGGCGGTCTCGGGCAGGTCAAAGCGCAGGTTCATGTTCTGGATGGCCTGGCCCGACGCGCCCTTGATGAGGTTGTCCAGCGCTGAGACCAACACCAAACGCCCGACGCGGGCGTCGTAGGCAAAACCGATGTGCAGGCAGTTGGAACCCACGACATGCTTGAGCTCGGGCAGGGTCTCGACGACGCGCACGAAGGGTTCGTTGGCATAAGCGGCACACAGGCAGTCGCCGATCTCCTGCGCACCGGCCTTGGGGGTGGCATATATAGTGGAAAGAATGCCGCGCTTGACGGGCAGCAGGTGAGGGGTGAACGAACACAGGATCTCGCGGCCTGCGGCCAGAGACAGCTCCTGCTCGATCTCGCTGGTGTGGCGGTGTTTGGTGACGCCGTAGGCATTGAAGGAGCCGTCGGTCTCACAGAAGTGGGTGGTCTCGGACGGCTTTTTGCCCGCGCCCGTGACGCCCGACTTGGCGTCGATGATGATGGGGGAGGGCTCGATCAACCCGGCGGCCAGCAGGGGCCGCAGCGACAGGATGGAACAGGTCGTATAACAGCCGGGGTTGGCGATCAGGTCGCAATCCTTGATTTGCTCGCGGTAAACCTCGGGCAGACCATAGACGGCGCTGGGCAGCAAATCAGCGACGGCGTTGGCCACGCCGTACCAGGCGGCGTAAACCTCGGCATCGCGATAGCGCAGGTCGGCAGAAAGATCGATCAGCGGCACGCCCGCCTCGTGCAGGGCGCGGATGGCGGGGCCCGATGCGCCGTGGGGCAGAGCCGTGAAGACGACATCGCAACGCGCCTTGATCTGCGCGATGTCCATGGCCTCCAAAGCCAATTCGCAATGGCCTAATAACCCAGGGGCTTGGGCCGTCAAGGCCTCGCCCGCCGAGGTGGAAGAGACGATCATTTTCACCTTAGCTTGGGGGTGCGCGGACAACAGCCGCACCAGTTCCAGCCCGGTGTAACCCGTAGCGCCAAGAATGCCAACGCGTACCATAGTAAATACCTCCACGGCGGAATTCGGGGAGTATAGCACAATTTGTATATTTATGCAAGCGGTTGTTTGTGTCGAACAGGAAAATCAAAATTGTGCACACGAACATCCCGTAGGGCGCGTTGTTCACAACGCGCCGAAGCGAAGGTGGTTATCTTTTCTCAGACGCTTTCCTGCGACAGGCTACCTCGGCACGATGAAGACATCGCGCCCTACGAACGATATATAAAAATTGATTTGTGTGCCCGCGATGATGAGGCGCGGGAGATTAGTCTTCGTCCTCATACTCATCCGAATTTGGGCAGACCTTCAAACACGCTCCGCAATTTTCGCAATCCTCGATCTTTGGCACGGGGAAGCCCATGCCTCCGTCTTCCTTGTAGCCGATGTGTCCCTTGGGGCAGATGCCATAACACGCCGCGCAACCGATGCATTGGCCGGCGTTGACGATGTCTTGGATGTTTTTCACGCAGTCAGTCCTCCGTAATGGTGAGCGATGGTGATGTCACTTCATGAGTATATTGTACCATGAAGAGGCATAGCGTGAACCAAAGATTTTTCTGTTACAAAATCCGAAATCCCCTTGCAAAACAGCGCAAAGGGGTGTATTCTATTGACTAGAGGAATACTGCAAGGGTAGTGTCCTTGCGTGCGAAAGTGCGTGCGAAAGTGCGTGCGAAAGTGCGTGCGAAAGTGCGTGCGAAAGTGCGTGCGAAAGTGCGTGCGTGGTCTGGCGTTTGTTCCGCGGCAAAGCAAAACATCATATGAAGGGGCGTTTTTTGTGAAAGCAAAACAGGAGAAACGAGATCTTCTCGACGGTGGGAAGTTCCATATTGGCCGTTTGGTGTGGCTGTCGATTCGCGTCGCGCCGGTGGCTTGCATGTCGTGGTTGTTGTTGCAGACGGTCACATCCATGTCGTCAGCCATCATTGCCTTGGCCACGGCGAAATTTATCGAGAGTGCCATGGCGGTTTACGCGGGCCAAGCGGGGTATGCGGGGCTGATCGCGCCGCTGGCGGTCATCTTTGGCATTATGGTCGTCATCCAGATCAACCGCGCCGGGCGCTCTTTCCTGATCACGGCCTATACCAATCGCCTGACCCTGCGGGTGCGCTCGGCGCAAACGCGGCGCATTGCGGCGATTGATTTTTATCTGTTTGAGGACAGCGACAACCGCGACATGATCCGCCGCGCGACCTCGCGCATGGAAACCTATATTAAGGACAGCTTTTTGTCGGTGGTCGACACGGCGGCGATGGCGGTGCAGCTGGTGTCGCTGGCGGGCGTGCTAGGGGCCTATCTGTGGTGGGCGGGGTTCGCCTATGCCGCGGTGTGCCTGCCCGTGCTGTTTGGCGGCATGATCGTTGGCAAAAAGCGTTATCAGGCCGACCGCGAGATCGACAAACTCAACCGCCGTGCCGGGGCCTATGGAGGCACGCTGATGGGGCGCGATAACGTCGAGGAGCGCAATCTGTTTGGCTATGGCCCTGCGATGCAGGGCAAGTGGCTGGAGCGCGCGCAAACCGCCGCGGGCATCGACGGCAAGAATGATGCCAAAAACGCCGGCGTGCAAAGCCTGATCATCGCCATGGCGGTGGTGGCGACGGGGGTGTTGCTGTGTATCCTGCTGGGGCAAGTGGCGGCGGGGGCGCTGGCGGCCAGTTTGCTGATCGGCATGATCGGCCCGACCATCGAGTTTGTCATCTCGACCTCGTGGTGGCTGGCGTGGGTTTCGCGGCGGTTTACCCAGACCAAGGAATATATTAAGGATCTCAACGCCTTTTGCGATCTGCGCTTTGACCCGGCGGTGCTGGAAATGCCCGAGCCCATCCCGGGCTTTGTGCTCGAATCCATCGTCTTTGAAAACGTCTCCTTCACCTATCCAGGCATGGATCGGCTGGTGCTGGACGGTGTCAATCTGCGCATTCAGGGCGGTGAGCACTGCGCCATCGTCGGCGTCAACGGCGCGGGAAAGACGACACTGGTCAAGCTGTTGTACGGCCTGTACGACAACTATGAGGGCAACATTTATATCAACGGCAAAGAACGGCGGGAATACAAAAAGTGTCAGCTCACGGCGATCTTTTCGGTGGTGTTGCAGGAGTTCGGCCACTTTGACCTGCCCCTGTGGCAGGTGGTGGCCATGGGCGAGATCCGCCGCCTGGAGGACGAGTCTGTCAAGGACCGCGTCCGCCAAGCCTTGCACGAAGTTGGGCTGGATGATATGGTCGCCGACATGCCCGATGGGCTGGATACCGAGTTGGGCAAATCCTATGTCAACGGACGCGATCTTTCGGGCGGGCAGTGGCAGCGGCTGGTGCTGGCGCGCAGCCTGTTTGCCCCCGTGCCCATGCGTATTTTGGATGAGCCCACTGCGGCGATGGATCCCCGCGCCGAGTGCGCGATGTACGAGCTGTTTTCCAAGATCAGCCAAGGCCAAACCACCCTGCTGATCACCCATCGCCTGGGCGCGGCGCGCATGGCAAATCGCATTGTTGTCATCGACGGCGAAAAGGTGGCCGAGGAGGGCTCGCACGAGGCCCTGATGGCCAAGGGCGGGCTGTACGCCGAGATGTTCGAGGCCCAGCGCGGGTGGTATACCAATGACGAGAAAGGGGAGCCCGATGGACAAGAGGATCTTTGAAAAGCCCAAGACGGGCATGTTTGCGGCAGTGTGGATGAGCCTGCGCGTCAGCTTGGCTGCGCGGCCGGGTTGGTGGCTGGCGTCGGCGGGCATTATGGTGCTCGGGGGAGTCATGTTCGCCGTGGGGCCCATCATTAGCGCCGCCTTGTTTAATGCCGTGCTGTCGCTGGACAGCGGGAGCTTTGCGGCCACACTGTGGTTGTTGATTTTCTTTTGCGGCATGACGCTGATTGAGCAGGCCTATGGTTTGTTTAACTGGCCCATCATCGGCCACGCCGCGCGGCTGACCAAGCTCAAAATCGATACCATGTTGCAGAATAAGGTCAGCCAATGGCCTGCCGTGTGGTTCGAGGACACCGACCGGCTGGAAAAACTGAAGAAAGCCGAGGCGGGTGCGGGACAAGCTACCGAGACGGTGGAAGGCGTCATGAACATTTTGCTGATGTTCATTCCTTATTTTATCATCAGTGCCACGTGGCTCTATCGCCTGACGCCGATGCTGGTGTGGGCTGTGCTGGTAGCCTTTATCCCGACCCTGCTGTCGCAGTTTTTTCGCGCCAAGATCTATTCAAAGTGGCGGGATCAATTCACTGTAATGGAACGCAGAAACGACTTTTTCCACAACTCTATCGCGGGCAACCACTCCGAGATGCGTTTGCTGGGTGCTTATACCTATCTGGCGCGCAACTACATCGCCACCCTGCGCGCCATCCAGCGGTTCGATATGAAAAATCGCGGCAAGATCGCCATATTGGATCTGATGCTGGCTGTGGTGTCGCTGTGCGGGTACGGCGGGGTGATAGTGCTGTGCGTGCAGGCCATGATGGCCGGGCGGGTGACGCCGGGCGAGTTCGCCGCCGTCTATGGCGCGGTCGGCGGGTTGTTCCATATGGCCGAGAACCTGGTGCGCTACCAAATCGGCAACATGGCCGAGGGGTTTTCGGCCAGCCAGCATTGGGTGGACGTGCTGCGCGAGCCCACGGGCCAAGGCGGCGAAAAACGCCCCGAGCGCGCGGAGCTTGTTTGTCATGGTGTGTCGTTTATCTATCCCGGCTCCGAAAATCAAGCCTTGCACGACGTCAATCTGACGCTGCCTTTTGGCACGACGGTGGCCTTGGTGGGCGAGAACGGCTCGGGTAAATCTACGCTCATGCGCCTGTTGACGGGCCTGTACGATCCGACGGCGGGTCAGGTGACGGTGGGCGGTATGGATATGAAGGAGATTGCTGCCGCCGGGCGGTTTGATGGGGTGTCGGCGGTTTTCCAGAATCACCAGGCCTATCCCATGACCCTGCGCGAGAACCTGCACGCCTCGAATATGCTGGTGGCGTTTGACGAGAATGCGGCCCAAGAGGCCATGAAACAAGCGGGCGTCCACAGCCCCTCGCCCTCGATGCCAGACGGCCTGGACACCATGCTTTCGCGTGAGTTCGGCGGCGTTCAGCTCTCGGGCGGCCAATGGCAGCGGGTGGCCATCGCGCGCGGGCTCTACCGCCCCCACGAAATGATCATTCTCGATGAGCCCACCTCGGCCATCGATCCCTTGGAAGAGAACCGTATTCTGCGACAGTTTGTCGATATGACCCAAAACAAAACCGCCATCATCGCCACCCATAGATTGGCGCTGGCACCCATTGCCGATTGGATTTACGTATTGCGCAAAGGGCAAATCTGTGAGCAGGGCAAACATGACGATTTACTGGCGCAAGACGGCGAATACGCCCGCATGTTCAACGCGCAAGCGGGGTTATATGAGTAAATATGCATAAAACATGAATAAAAATACAGCAACGAGTAAGGGCTAGGACTGCCACTCCTCTTTCAAAACCGAAAAATACAGCGTGTCGCTGCCATCCCGCGCGTGCTTGCGCAGGGTGCCCTCGTGGACGAAACCGCATTTTTGCAGTACCTTTGCGCTGGGGGCATTGTGCGAGCGCACCGAGGCAGCGACAACCGATAAGCCCAATAGCTCAAAGGCGAAATTGATCATACACACAATCGCTTCGGCGGCGTAGCCGTGATTGCGGCAATCTGCGGCGATGGCGAATTCCAGTTCATTGTATTGTGCGTGACGGTTCATATCACCCAGGTGGACAAAGCCGATCAGGCGATTGTCGGATTTGCGCACGATGGCTTTGAGTTTATCGTCTTGCGCCCAAGGGTGAATCATCTTACGTGCATCCTCGTGGGTGTCGCAAAAGACGACGCCGTTTGCACGCAGTTCGTCATCAAGACAGATAGCGTATAGCGCCGCCGCGTCGTCCATGCGCCACTGGCGCAGGATCAGTCGCGGGGTTTCCAGCGTGTGCAAGGGTGCCACCGCCTTTCTGTGAGGTCTTGGATAGCATTATAACACGTACCATTTGCCGAATCTTCTATGTTATAATGTCGGCGAAAACTTTCTGCGAGGTGGGACATGAAGTACGCGGCATTGCGCGAAATGGCGTATGAGGCTAATATGGCCTTGGCGCGTTCGGGGTTGGTCATCATGACTTGGGGCAATGTTTCCCAGGCCGATCGGGAGGCTGGGGTGTTTGCGATTAAACCCTCTGGCGTGGCATATGACGCGTTGCGGCCCGAGGATATTGTCGTGTTGGATTTTGACGGCAACCTCGTCGAGGGTGCACTGAGGCCCTCGTCCGACGCGCCCACCCATGCCATTTGCCTGCGCGAGATGGCCATCGGCGGCATGGTGCACACCCACTCGACCTATGCCACGGCCTTTGCTCAG
>JGI994J12354_10000547_pt1 | contig 37537 bp, 38 predicted proteins | sample IntmicLarv3ML3BL_FD_12354 | JGI IMG/M metagenome (IMG submission 12354) | reverse complement strand
TAAAAGAGTGTTGAATGTACCGTGAACAATGCCTTGCGGGCCGATATACATCCAGCCGCCTGCCGTCATCTGGCCGTAGTTGGCAACGCCCATCTCTTGAGCAACTTCCCAATCCTTGGCATTATCAAACATGCCCACCATAAGAGCATTTGTTATGATTACCCTAGGCGCTTCCGGGCGCGAAGGGAAAAGCCCCAGAGGGTGGCCGCTTTGAACAACAAGAGTTTTAGTATCATCAAGAGCTTCAAGATATTTCTTAATAAGCCTGTATTGAAGCCAGTTCTGGCAAACGCTGCCTGTTTCCCCGTAAGTAACCAGCTCATAAGGATAAAGGGCAACATCCGTATCCAGATTATTATCTATCATAAGCTGAAAAGCCTTGCCTTCCATACAATTGCTTTTATATTCATCTATAGGCTTTGCATATATTTTTTCATGAGGCCTAAAACGGTAAGCATATATCCTGCCGTAGGTTTTAAGCTCTTCCAAAAATTCCGGCGCCAGCTTCTCATGGAACTCTTCCGGCACATAGCGTAGGGCGTTTTTAAGGGCAATAACAGTCTGATCCTTTGTGAGCCTGAAGCCCCTTGACGGCGCGCGCCTTATGCCCACCTGAAATTCAGGATATTCCGGCAAAAGATTTTCCAGTTTAATTTCCATAGCTTTCTCAATTTGTTTATTGTTCAACATAACCTTCCTCCTCATTGGCTTTAAATAACAGGCTGAATCTCTCAATTATTTTAAATGTACCATTAAATTCCTTTTTAAGCAACCCTTGTAAAAAGTCCGGCATTGCATACGGTTTAAGAAATCAATACAATGAATTTCCATTTGAATCGCAGGCAATAATAACAGGCAGCTCTTCCACATAAAGTTTCCTTATTGCTTCCGTTCCCAAATCAGCAAAAGCAACCAGCTCGGCAGATTTAACGCATTTGCTCATTAAAGCCGCCGCCCCGCCTATTGCGCTGAAATAAACGCCGCCGTTTTCCTTTATGGCTTCCACGACGGCAGAATTTCTCTTTCCCTTGCCTATCATATATTTCAACCCATTTTCAATAAGCGCAGGAGAATACGCATCCATCCTCCCGCTTGTTGTAGGCCCTACAGAGCCTATTACCTGCCCCGGCTTATTGGGACACGGTCCTGCGTAATAAATAGCCTGACCTTTAAAATCAAAAGGCATGGCTTCACCTGATTCAAGCATTTCAAAAAGCCTTTTGTGGGCGGCATCCCTGCCTGTATAAATGTCTCCGGTGATATATACCATTTCGCCTGATTTTAAATGCTTTATATCATCATATTTTATGGGTGTTTTCAATATATATTTATCTTCCATGGCAGCCTCCTTAAATCCTAGCACTTGCGTGGCGGGTGACGTGACAGCCTATATTAACCGCCACAGGCAGCCCAGCAATATGCGTAGGGAACACTTCTATATTAACGCCCAAACATGTGGTTTTTCCGCCGAACCCACCCGGGCCTATATCAAGCATATTAATTTCTTCATACAGCTCGGCTTCAACCTTAGCCCAGTAAATATCTTCATTTAAAGAATCAACAGGGCGCAGCAGAGCTTTTTTGGCAATCATAGCGGCTTTATCCATAGTTCCGCCGACACCTACTCCCACAACAACCGGCGGGCAAGGATTAGGCCCTGCATTTCTCACAGTATCCACAATACATTTTTTAACCCCTTCAATCCCCGCAGAAGGTGTCAGCATATAAAGGCTACTCATGTTTTCACTGCCGAAGCCCTTTGGCGCCACAGTAATTTCAAAGGAATCGCCTTTTACAATTTCCATATGGATAACGGCAGGGGTGTTGTCATTTGTATTTTCCCGCCTTACAGGGTCTTTAACTATGGATTTTCTCAAATAGCCTTCTTCATAGCCCTTTGCAACGCCTGCGTTAACGGCATCATATAAATATCCGCCTGTAACAAAGCATTCCTGCCCCATTTCAATATATACCACAGCCATGCCCGTATCTTGACAGATGGCAAGCCCGTCAGTCTTGGCTATTTCAGCATTTTCTAAAAGCACGTCCAAAATATTTTTTGCCATTTGTTTGTCTTCATTTTTCCTTCCGTCTTCCAGCGCGCATTTAATATCAGCGTTTAAATAATAATTCGCCTTAATACATAAATCCGCCACAGCTTCCGTTATTTTTTCGCATTTTATCTCTCTCATTTTCGGCTCCTTTGAAAACTTATTGCCCATAAGGCTCATAAACTGCAAGGTGCAAAAGCTATAAGGCGCAAAACCTACAAATCATACAGCATTTTGGCAACCATTTCTTCTATATAAACAAAAAAGCTCTTTTCTATTGCATAATTAAATGAAATAATGCTTCCTCCATCACGGACAAAACCGAATATTTTCTCATAAATCTCCGGTTTTAGATCAAGGCAGTAAAACGGCGGAACAATCAAATAGCGCTTGCCTTCAATAAATTTATCAAATGCTTCTATATTAACCCATCTTTCAAAAAGCGTATCCTTATCGACAATGCGAATCCCTCTCAAACTTAAAACCTCATTTACAAGCTCTCTGAAATCCCTGCTTTTAACTAAAATCCCCAGCTTTTGAGGTTCTACAATTTTAATCAGATTTATGCCCGTTTCCTTATCGGGGGATGTATTTACTTTTAAAATCTTTTCTTTAAATTCCGGCATAATTCCAAGCATCTGCCCATAGCAGGCATCTGCGGAAAGCACCATGTCAAATTCTCGAATTATCGCCTGATAATTATTGTATTTTTTTAATTCTTCAAACAGGAATATCTCGGTCTCCAGCCCTTTTACCGCCGACAACTGTTTTTTGTATGCCGTAAGCGTTTCGGGCGTTTCCCCCACAATTGCGAAAAAAACCTTCCCTTGGCTGTATGCTCTCAGCCGCTTTATATTCAAGTAATCATATGCCTCCGAAAGCGAATAGCCCTTATTGTTCATTTGCTCAAACAAGCCTGCCGCCTGCTTGTCTATTTCGCTGTAATCCTCTCCCGATTTATATACCACATATGCTCCGCTGCCCCACACAATGCTGATGATTCCGTTTTTTTCAAGCTCTGCGAATACTTTTTTCACCGTTCCGCGGGAAACGCCTAAAGAAGCTGCCATTTCACGCTCTGTAGGGAGCTTGCTTCCATATTTAAGCTCATTTGCATCAATAGCCGCAACAACCGCATCCACTATTTGCCTATATATGGGCTTGCCGGAATTTTCTTTCAATTTAATATCCAACGCTTCTGCCTCCTTTTCGGTGAAATAAAAATCATGCTTTCTGCGCTTTCAATATATTGGCAATGCTTTATTCTTTTAATTATAGCGGTTCCTAAAGTTTCGGTCAATAACAGCATATATCTCAATAAAAAACTTAAAAACCATTTTGTAAGCACAGCAAACCCAATTTGTTCACCGGAAAACCCTCCGGGCCCTTCTATGAGCCATTATATTCTTTCCGGGAAATGTCAGTTGCTTTCCCCATTCCGGCAGCGAAAAGCGCTTTTCAGTTATTTTTTTCAATTTTTTCTTACATTTCGGTAAATTTTTCTTAAGAAGTGCTTGCTTTATGCCGAAAGTTATAGTAAAATATAGAAAAAATGTATCATTTTACCCTTTTGAAGGAGGCGCAATGTATGAGCACAACAATCGGCTCATCGGCCTACAACAATAGCATATACTCCAATTATAGCAATAAACCTGCTCAGCGTATGGCTTCGGCAAAGCGCATAAACTCCGCGGGCGATGATGCTGCCATGGCAGCCATGGCTGAAAAACTTCAGGCTCTCATAAACGGCTTGGACAAAGGCACGGATAATTCTTATGATATGCAGAATCTGCTTAAAACGGCAGAAGGCGGCATGAGCGCCATTTCAGATTCTCTTCAGAGAATCCGCGAGCTAAGCCTCAAATCTCAAAACGGTATTTATACTGATGCAGATAAGGAATTAATTCAGCATGAAGTAAATCAGCTGCTTGAGCATATTGATTTTACGGTTTCCGCCACACAGTTCAATGGCAAAAACCTTTTAGACGGCGGTGCCAATAATCTTCATACAGCTTCCGATGCCCATGGTAATGGTATGAATGTTTCCATAGGCAGCGTTTCCTCTTCTTCTCTGGGGATTGCCGGTTTGGACATAACGGGGGCCTTCGACCTTTCTAAAATTGATAAAGCCCTTGAACAACTCGGCTCTGTGCGCTCTTTAATAGGGGCTTCCGTTAACCGGCTTGATCATACAATAGATCATACCCAGCGCGCAAGCGTACACCAAGCTGAAGCCTTAAGCAGAATTATCGATACAGACTACGCTAAGGAATCTATCAGCTATAATACAAACCGCCTGCTTGAACAGTACCGTAACTTTTCGCTTAAAAGCCAGTTAAACAGCATGGGCAATCAGGCCCATATGCTGCTCTAGCTATGCTTACCCCGATTGCACTAAGGGGCAGGACCCCTTACAGACTGGAATACAGCCAAAAATTATTCAAAAAACGTGATGGCAGCTACAAAAGCCCATATGGCGTTATCTACTCCTCGCCCTATGAAAACTGCTCCATCCCCGAGATGACGAATAATTATAAAGACAAACCTTTCAAAGTCGGGCGGCTTTTAAGTGAGTATGAATTTTTCGCAAATGCATCAAACGGTTCACCAATTAAGCGTAATTTAAATATGGATTTTTAGATTAAAAAAGCAGTCCTGACGGGCCGCTTTTTTTATGCTTAATTTTTTTGCGATATTCTATTTTCTACCTTGCCTAAAACCGGCTACATATTCTCTATTTCATTATAAACAAAATGCCTTATATTTCCCGATTGATCCTGTAACAGCTCCACGCAGTTAGCGGGATATATCTTGATATTCGGAATTTCCGACAAAGGTATCCACGAAAAAATCAGATGGATTTTCGTATCATCCAATTCATCATATACATCAAAACTGCCGCTTAAAGGAATTTGCGAATCATCAATCATCTCTATATTATAATACAAACCAATTTGCTGGCAAGACTTTTTCCCCCATGGAAAAAACGCTTCCCCAACCCAGCGCAAATTATTTACTTTTATACTTGCCGATATTTCTTCTTCAAACTCTCTTACCAAAGTTTCCTCATTTGTCTCACCAAAGCTAACATGCCCTCCGGGGAAAGCATAGCCGGGATCATCCGGCGTTCTTTGGAGCAAAACCATTTCATCTCTGATTAAAATTCCTGCAACTCTGTAACTAAATATAAATTCTTCCGTTTTGAACAAAATATCCTGTGCCATAAAACGCAAACACTCCCTAACTATTCATCAATTCTTTATAAAATCTCGCAAGGCCGCCTTCTCCGTATTCCAGCATATCGAAAACCAGATTATTCATTTTTCTATTATCATCCTTGAAAGAAACTTTTAAAATATCTGCTTTTTTAGGCACCTGTTCTTCTGAGTATATATTCAAAACGCTTGGTATCAACAGCATAATCGTATCGGCAAAAGCAGCCAGCCACGATTTTCTGTCAAATTTACTTTGCTCATTCTTATTGAGAAACTCAATTTCAATTATCTTGTTTAAAGGTATGTCATATAGGCATATGTTTTCTTTCAAATACTCTTCCCTTTCAACGATTAATCCCTGTCGGCTTAATGTCAACCTGCAAATATAATCTTCATTCTCATCGCTGTCTTCAGGAATTATCTGACCTTTTGATGTAACAATTTTCGCCATAATACCCCCTATTTGTGATAGTCTCTACGTACCGGTAAAACGGCGAACTCTACTTGAAAACATTAAAATTGAAGTAAAACTTGCATATCTTTAATATTTGCACCCACATCTTCAGGTTTATGTGCATCAGAAGCACAACGTATGTCCACTTTAAATTTTTTGAAAACTTCTAACATGGTCTTATTCATGCCTTTTTCGTGAAAACCATAATTAAGTGCAAGTCCTCCGCTCTGCTCCGCATAAACACCGCAATTAACCAATTCGCCAGCTAATATTTCGTATGTACACGACAAATCTTTAGATGGGAGATATCCAAAGCATTTAATAGAATCAGGGTGAGCAAGTCCTGTAAACAATTTACTTCTAACCAACTGAATCATTAATTCATAATACCTTGTATAAATTGCATTAGCATCTAACCCAAGCCAAAAATCGGGTTTATGGTCAAATCCAAACCCATTTACCCAATGAATTGAACCTATTGCAAAATCATAAGAAAAGGAATTGATAATTTCTGATATCAGCTTTTCGTATTCGGGGAAATAGCAAATTTCAAGCCCCCACTTTATTTTTATAGGATAGTTATTTTGTCTAATATTCAAAATTAAATTTTCATATTCTTTGATTGAAAGACCTCTATTTCTAAAATACCAGTTTTTCTGATACTCACTATATTTACAAATCGACTCATACATCGGGGCAAATTCCTCAAAGCGGTGAGAATGTTCTAATAAATATATTTCGTCAAGTCCCATTTTTATGGCTTGATTTATAAACTCCAATATCCATTCTTCTGTATACATTCCTCTTTCAATGTGTATATGAGTGTCTGTCATAATACTCCTCTTTTTAATAAGTGATTTTGTATACATTCACATAAATAATGCTAAAATATAGCAAAACAAGCCACCGAAAATCGTCAAACGCCATCACTCGCCGTCACTTATGATACGGCTCACCGTTCATAATCTTGAATCCCCTATACACCTGCTCTGCCAGCATGACCCGCATCAGCTGGTGGGGAAATGTCATAGGCGAAAAGCTCAAAAGATAGTCCGCCCGCTCCAGAACCTCCCCGCTTAAGCCCAGAGAGCCTCCGATTATGAAATAGATATGGCTGATGCCGTCCACCCCTAGCTTCGCCATGAAGCGGGAAAGGCTTTCGCTGTCCAGCTGTTTGCCGTTTATGGCTGTGGCTATGACATAGCCGCCGGATTTTATGGATTTAAGTATCTTCTGCCCTTCTTTTTGGCGGATAATATCTTCCTCCGCGGGGCTTAAATTTTCAGGGGCTTTCTCATCGGGAACTTCTATTATTTCAAACGCGGCATATTTGCCGAGCCTTTTTGAATATTCTTCAATAGCTGCGGAAAAATATTTTTCTTTAAGCCTGCCCACAGTAATAAATGTTATTTTCATAAAAATCTCCAATAAATAAGATTTATGCTTATATGCTAAAAGCCATGCTCTGTAAGTAAATACTGTTTTATGCAGTATACAAAGGGCATGACTTTTTAAGTTTCTATAATGCTATAATATAAGGCTATCGGAAGCCACCCCGCGCTGTGCCAGATAGAGGTTAAACTCCCTGCCGGCTTTTATATGGTTACATTCGAGTATAGATGTAACTGTATCCATGGCGATAAGAGGTCTGTTATTTTCAGCGCTTAAGTGGCCCAGGAATACATGCTTCAATCTTGAGCTGATAATCTCTGTAAGCAGTTCCCCTGCGCTTTTGTTGGATAAATGCCCGCGGTCGCCTAAAATCCGCCGTTTAAGCTGGGCAGGATAGCGCCCGTTTCTAAGCATTTCCAAATCGTGATTACTCTCCAGCAGCAAAATATCCGAATCATAAAGCCTTTCGCGAATATTATCCGTAACACAGCCCATATCCGTTGCAACTGAAATTTTCCTATCCTCCAGATAGACACAGTAGCCTACAGGCTGGGCGGCGTCATGAGGTATATCAAAAGGCTGAACGGCAATATCGTTAATAACACATTTTTCCTCCGCATAAACAACCCGGCGGTTTTCAGCCTTCACAGCTCCTATTAAATTATGCCGCTCCATAGCAAGCCATGTTTTTTCCGTAGCAAAAACAGGCACATTATATTTTCTGGAAATAACGCCTGCCCCTTGAATGTGGTCCGTATGCTCATGGGTAATAAAAATAGCATCCAGCTTTTCCGGGCTGATGTTAACAGAGCCCTCCATGCCTTCTTTTATGCGCTTTCCGCTAATACCCGCATCAATAAGAATATGGGTATATTCATTGCCGATATAAATGCTGTTTCCGTCAGAGCCGCTGGCTATTGGACAGAATTTTACGCTCATTTTATTCACCCGAAATAGTTAAATTCCTTTACTGCGCGGATAATGCTTTACAAAGCAGCTTTCCAATTAAAATTACCACAAATCCAAAAACAATCAGCTAATAAAATACAAGCTATCTATTCAAAAGTATTATCGCTTTTATTTTACAAACAAACCGGCGGGAGCAATCCCGCCAGTTTAATTAAATCCGCATAATTAATATCAGTGTAGCTCTAACTTATTTCCTTTAAAAACTTAATTTTTTTAGCAGTTTCTTTAGAATTTACTCGAATAACCTCACCGCCGAGGGCTGTCAGCTTGCCTTCAATATCTTCATACCCTCTGTCAATAAAGCGAACATTGCTTATAACTGTGCGCCCTTTGGATGCGAGGGCAGCTATAATGAGAGAAGCGCCTGCCCGAAGGTCTGTTGCGCTAACCTCCGCCCCTGTAAGGTTAGCCTTGCCTTCAACAATGGCAATTTTACCTTCAACAGTTATGTTACAGCCCAAACGCTTTAATTCATCCACATACTGGAATCGGCTTTCCCAAATATTTTCCGTAATAACGCCTGTGCCTTCAGCAACGCATAAAAGCGCCGTCATCTGCGGCTGTAAATCTGTAGGAAAACCCGGATAAGCCCTTGTTTTAATATTAGTTGCCACCAAATTGTCAGAACCGACAACCCTGAGATAATCGTCACCCTCCATAACAGAGCAATTCATTTCATAGAGCTTGGCAGTCAAAGGATCCATATGCTTGGGTATAATATTTCTAACAGTCACATCACCGCCGGTTGCAGCAGCGGCTATCATATAAGTTCCTGCTTCAATCTGATCGGGAATAATTGTATATTCCACACCCTTAAGCTCTTTAACCCCTGTTATTCTGATAACATCGGTGCCTGCGCCTTTAATATTGGCGCCCATCATATTGAGGAAGTTTGCCGTATCAACCACATGAGGCTCTTTTGCGGCATTTTCAATTATTGTAGTACCTTCAGCCAGAGATGCCGCGAGCATTATATTAATTGTAGCACCAACACTTACCACATCAAGGTAAATGCCTGTGCCGATAAGCTCATTGGCATATGCTTTGACAAGACCGTTTTCAACGCTGACCTCCGCCCCTAGAGCCTTGAAGCCTTTAATATGCTGGTCTATTGGCCTGCTGCCGAAATTACAGCCGCCGGGCATCGCCACCTCAGCCTTTTTATATTTGCCGAGGAGAACCCCTATAAGATAATAGGAAGCCCTGATTTTTCTAACAGATTCATTGGTGGCCACATGATTTGTCATATTCCTTGGGTCAATTTCCAACGCATGATCATCAATGAAACGGCATTTCACCCCTATAGCATTCATTGCATCTATAAGGCTTGTTATATCCTCAATATTAGGTAAATTATCAATTATACAAATATCATTTGCCATGGCAGCGGCGGAAATAACAGCTACAGCGGCATTTTTCGCCCCGTTTATATTAACCTCACCATTTAATTTCTTCTGCCCGTTAATAACTAAGTATTCCATATAAAACACCTTCTTAAATTGGTTTTAAGCAACCGTTTAATAAAAGCTACGTGTATTATAGCACTTTTGGGAACAACTGTAAAACCTTTTTTATACAAGCAAAGAGGAATACATATACAAAAATTAATGTATACATATTCTTCTTGCTGAATTATGCGAAAATATTATTAGCATCTATGAGCGGAAAAAGAAAAAATCCCCCAAAGTGCCGTCCTCATATTCCGTATTAGGGCAGGACTCAATGAGTTCAAAATTGCCCTTGGTATATTCATTAACGGCATTATTCCAAAAATGCACCGAAACCATATTTTTGGGATGCCGCTTAAGCTGCCATGTGCCTTTATGCAGGTCAAGGGCTTTGTAAAAAGCCTTTTTGCCGACTCCTAAGCGGCGGTATTTATACATGACAAAAAACTCCGAAAGCACAAAATCTGTTTTCCGCCCTTCGACTTCTGAATAGTCGTTAACCATTACAAAGCCTGCCAGCTTATCATCGGCTAAGATGAAATACGCCCAGCGGTTTTTCTCATTCCAGTAGCTGTCGAGATACATATATCCGTAAAGCCCTAATTTATTCACATCCCGCTTATCATACTGGGAAAATTCATAATCATATTTTTCCAGCAAATTGCTTAGTATTTCCCGCTCTTCAAGCTCAACCCTCTTTAATTCTATTTCCATCGCATACCTCTAATATCTGCAAACTGCGTCACTATATTTTTTCAGCCATAAGTATAAATGACAGCGGATAGCCCTTGCCGTTATACTCATCTGTTAAACCAATATCATAATCATACTCATTCAGCTTAGTAACTCTCATTTGCGAGGCAGTTACAGCATTTACAATATCCGACATTGTATGAGAAAAACTTGTAAAGGTTCTCGAATCATATTCGACCGACATATATCCCATGCCATTATTTTCAATCCACGGCTCTTTTCTGAAATATGAATAAGCGACTTTATTCAGCTGGTTCTCATCAAACTCATCTTCCCCGGGCAGAGGAAGCATGTTCATAACCGGGTGAAAATCGTGGATAAACATAATCCCGCCGTCTTTTAAACAAGCCGATACCTTTTGAAACAATATTTCCAAATCCTCAAACCAAGTGATTGCGCCTATTGTAAAGCAAATAAAATCGAATGAATTATAATATTTTTCATCAATTTCCAAAATATCGCAAGCTATAAACTCACAATTATTAATCCCTGCTTTTTCCGCAGTTTCTTTCGCTTGGTCTATAATATTTTCCGCAATATCGAAGCCTATGCCTTTTTCGGCTTCAAGCTGCATTAGCGAAAGCAGCTCTCTGCCGTTATTGCAGCAAAACTGAGCAATGCTTTTGCCGCTAAAATCAACTTTTTCTAATTCTGTGGCGGCATCTTTACCCCAAAAGGGAAGTTTCTCATTTAACAAACGCTTATAATTTTCTTCTCCCCAATTAGAATGCCTATGGTCAAAGGCTTCTTCCCACGCCGCTTTGTTAGCCTTTATATAATCCATATTTCCCGTTCTCTCATTTCTACAATCTATATTTCTACATCAGCCGCCATGTATTCAAATAAGCATTTACCATACACAATCTTACCAGATTATCGGGGTCGCCTACCTCTGTATAGTAAATTCTATAGTATGGATATGCTCTGATTGTATCCGATTCAGCCGGGTCTATAAAATAAACTATATCCATTTTCTCAACTATTCGCTGGGGCCTTTGGGCACTTTCTCTTTTCATCGCCTGCAAAAACGAAAACAGCGCCTCATCGGAAGAGCATATTTCCTTAGCTCCGGCCGAATACCCTATAGGCATGTTATTGGAATAGTCCACACAGCGTATGCCGTAATTATCAACAACGAAAATGAAATAATTATCATATATAACATTACCGTTGATCTTCTGCCGGTATTCCAGTATCAGCTCACCTTCGCGCATATACGGCCCTAAATCCAGCTCATACCCTGTGCCCATAGAGCCCATGCCGCTTAAATATTCATTGCAAAGTTTCAAGGCCTGTGCATTGGTTAAGTCTATCTCTTCAGACTCGTTAAGATTTTCAAATATCACCTTATTTTCAAAAATAAGCAAACTTTTACCTTCATGGTCATAGCTTTTAATATCGCCTTCCTTTCCGGCAATAACATTGGAGGTGCCTAAAAACGCCTCAACCATTTTATTCTCGTCTATAATTTGCCCATTAAATTCAAGCATTTTCATGGGTTTATACTGATTTATAATCTTACAGTACATGCTGATATTATTTGAGGCCAGAACCTCCACAATATTCTTTTCCTGTTCAATAGACGAAACGTATTTTCTGCTGTTTATGCCAAGAAGAACCCCCAGCATAATATTGAGCAGTACAAGGAAAAATATTATAATATCTTTTGCTTTATTCCACTCCATAAATCCACCTAATTCGCTTCTATTTTAAGAGCTTCCACCGAGCTTATGCCGTCTGTGGTCATAAACTCCACATAAAGGCTCATGGTATTATTATCTTCTATCAAATCCACTTCATTGGCGCTGTATCCCAGGGTTATGCTTTTAAAATCGTCCAAATCCGCCCCCGAACCGCTTATATAACCGGGAATATCCCAATTTGCCAAATCCATGTCTTCAACAATAGAGAAATTATAAGCAAGCCTTGTATAGCCTACTAAATTACCCTCTTTCAAAACTACTTTTATACCATTTGCAGTTTGCTCCTTCACTGCCGATTTAAGGCGGTCAGAAAAAACCACAGGTAAATCATTTACAACATAGTCGAAATAAAAATGCCGCTCACCGTTTTGCTCATCATTATAATGGGAAAGATAGATTTCATTAACCATTGCCACATCTCTTTTTGCTATAAAATCCAGCGCCGCCGCATAATCATCCAGCAAGTCAGTAGTTTTGCTGTCCCATTTATAGCTTGTATATTCCAGCACATCATTACTGTAATATTTAACAATTGTATTTTCATCCCCCGAAGCTATTACATCTGTTGTGGCATCGTAAACAGCGGAAGGATTATCGAAAAACGGCAGCAGATTAGCACGTATAACGCTTTTTTCAACGCCTACGGAGCTATCATAATAATCAGTAGCCGTTTTGCCCAAAACATAATAACAGCCTTTTTCATCCCATGCAGGAATGAAAAAGTTTTTATCCGAATCTATACCAGCTAAAATGCTGGATTCGTAATAAATATCATTGCCCCTATCTTCTGCCGCTTCATTTAGCGCAGTTAAAAACTCACTGCCGTAGCTTGAGAGATTGGCATTTATCTGAGCGCATTTATTTGAAGCGGAATCATGCAAGGTTATTAACGCGCCGCTTACCTCATCTGCCTGTACAATAATACTGTCAAAGGCTTCCAATTCTGAAGACAGCGGTGAATTTTTGATCCCCATTGCTTTTAAAAATTCCGCTGATTTCATTGTAAAGCTATATTCATATACAGCTACTGCCCCTGTAATGCTCTCTGTCCAGTCAATTCCCGTATACTCTCTCACTGTGCCGCTTTGCAAGGCGTCTTCTATCATAGAGTCGCACAGCTTGCGAATATCATTTTCAGCCATGGAATAAGAGATAAAAAATTTAGAGCTGCCATCGCCTGTAACAATACGCGTCGGATAAGCGAAATATTTTTCAAGGCCGCTTTGAGGCGTAGCCTCTCTGGGCTTATATATACTTGCCAATATGCTCGTTTCCGCAGAATCTTCAAACCACAGCTGGCTCGTCAGATAAACCGCTAGGAAAATCAGCATAAAAATTATTATATTTTTAAACCGCCCCATACTCATATTAAACGCCGCCTTGTTTATTCATCTTCATTGCTTCCACCGCCGCCGAAATATTCAGGCTTCTTAAAGCGAAGCACCATGGTAGTTCCTTTGCCCGCATTGCTTATGGCCGATATTTTGCCCTCGTGGGCATCCATTATTTCCTTGGCGATTGCAAGCCCTAGGCCCGTTCCGCCCATGGCGCGGCTCCTTGCTTTATCCACCCTGTAGAATCTCTCAAATATCCTCTGTAAATCTTCCTTAGGTATGCCCATGCCTTCATCCTGCATAAAGACTTTATATGACCTGCCGGCAGTGTTAATTGTAATGGTTATTTTAGAGTTTTCCCCGCTGTATTTAATTGAGTTTGATAAAACATTGTTTATTACCTGATTTATCCTTGAAGAATCGCATATAACGGGCAAATTGCTCTGCTCCGGCTCAAAAACAATATTTTGTTTCTTATTTTCCGCAAGAACGGTATTCTGCCTTATGCTGTTATTAATGAGAGAAATTAGATTATGCTCTTCAAACTGCATATTATACTGTTTATTATCAAAACGGGACAGCTCCAGCAAGTCAGTTGTAAGCAGCGTCATCCTGTCAGTTTCAGAATCTATTGTTTCGAGGAAGGTTCTCATAGTTTCCTTATCATCCGAGGCGCCCTCTAACAAGGTTTCCGTATAGGATTTTATGGTGGTTAAAGGCGTTCTTATTTCATGGGATACATTGGCAACAAATTCCCGGCGCATATTATCCAGCTTTGTATGCTTTGTAACATCTTGAAGAACAAGGACAACGCCCTCAATAATCCCCGCTGTATTGCTGTAAATACTATAGCTGATTGAAATATATTTATCCGCAATTTCAACGATGCTATCCTCATTTTCCCTGTTTGCAAAATCCATACAGTTCGTTGCGCTGACACCTATGATTTCCATAACATCTTCAAAGGATTTGCGCTCTATATCCGCAATATCAAGCATTTCAGACGAGGCATAGTTGGCATGGACGAGTTTATTATCCCTGTCATACGCCAAAACCCCGTCAGTCATGTTATTTAATATAATTTCAATCCTATTTTTTTCACTGTTCATATCGGCTATGGTTTTACTTAAACTTTCCGCCAGATTGTTAAAATTATCCGTAAGCTGGCCGATTTCATCATCGCTTTTAACGGCTATCTGCTGGTCGAGATTGCCCATTGCCATTTCCCTTGCTGTTTTAGTAAGGGATGAAATGGGCCCTGTTAATGTAGATGCAAAAAGCACACCCAAAATAACCGCCAAAACCATAGCTATAGCCACAGCCAAAATAATAATATTTGTTACGGAATCCAAGTTTGTAAGCAGGTCTGAGGCATCCATTGAAAGAAAAATAATATATTCAACCTTCCCGTCCAAATCATAAGAAGGAACGGCATAATTCAGCCATGTTTTAACCATTGTATTGTCGCCGGTGGTTCTCCCGACAACCTTTACCCAAGGCTCAAAACTTTCATTCCTGTTAATGGCGGCTATGATAACAGAATCTTTGTAAGAATCATTTTCCCCCGCGGATACGAGCACATTGCCTTCACTATCCAAAATAACGCATATAATGTCATTTCTCCTGTTTGCAATGGGAGAAGCCGGGGAGTTGTACAATCTGTTTGATATATCATCGGGAGTTGCCGACGATGTTAGGAACTGGTCGTCAATAAGACTTGCCATACGTGACAAGTCTCTCCTGACTTTTACAGCCTCCATATTCTTTATCCTTACATAAATAAACGTGCCGGAAACTATCATAACTATGAAAACCAGTGCCATATAAAGCGCAACAAGCCGTACTCTTATACCGCGGAAAATTGTTCTGAATCTTGAAATCTTCTCCATCTTTTATCCTCAACAACGGTTATTTTTGCAGCATTTTCATCTTAACCGGCAACTGTTTATCACAGCCACAGGTATAGCGCAAATATCAAAATGCTTTTTTAGCTCCGAAATAAATTATATACAATTAAAATCAATTTTCCTCATTAAAATAATATCCTACGCCGCGCTTTGTAAGTATATATTTGGGATACTCGGGATTTTCTTCAATTTTCGAGCGGAGCCTTCTAACGGTAACATCAACGGTTCTCACATCGCCGAAATATTCATAGCCCCATACTTTTTCCAAAAGATTTTCCCTTGAAAAAACCTGCCCTCTTTGAGTGGCTAAGAATTTTATAAGCTCAAACTCTCTTCTTGTAAGGTTAATAATTTCCCCGTCACGCTTAACCTCATAGCGCTTGGAATCGATTGATATATCTCCGTAAGCCGCTATATCATCATTGGCGTTCTCATCATGTGAACTGCTGCCCGCCTTGCGCCTGATATTGGCCTTAACCCTTGCCATAAGCTCCCTTACGCCGAAAGGCTTTGTAACATAATCATCCGCCCCCAATTCAAGCCCCAGAACCTTATCAACCTCCTCCGCCCTGGCTGTGAGCATGATAATTGGAGTTTCTTTCTTCTCGCGGATTTTTTTACATACTTCAAACCCGTCCAGCTTTGGCATCATTATATCCAAAAGTATCAAATCCGGATCTTCTTCCAGAGCTTTTTTTAGCCCCTCTTCCCCGTCAAGGGCATAAATAACATCATACCCCTCTTTTTTCAAGTTAAAAAGAACTATGTCAACAATATTTTTTTCATCATCTACTACCAGCACCTTTTTACCCATAATTCACCTCATTAATTTTTTTACATCAGCGAACATATACCTAGGAGCGAGGGATACAAACCCCATACAATTTTCACTTTCAGCTTTTTGTAAATGCGGCGTTAATGATATTTGCCGTGGGCACCACCACGCCTTCACATCATCTCCTCGCACTTGCCTAAAAGCTGTGTGCGAAAATTCCAATGATAAGGGAAAAATCGTTCTTTGCAGAGCTTTAAAAAAGAACCAAACCGCATATTGATGGTGCATAGGTTCATATCCCTCGCTCCTAATAATATCTATAATTATAATATATATTATCTATGTTTGTCCACTTATCAAAAAAACGCAGTTTTGTTTAGCCGAAAAGGAAAAATCCGAGTATATTTTTATAAGCATTATATATTTATATCATTCTAATAATTATCTATAACCGCCATGAAACTTATGCCTTCAGCCAATTCATTATAAATATCCAAAAGCGCATTTTCACCATATGTATCAACAAGTTTTTTAACCTGCTCAAAGGCCATTCTATAAGCAGAAGCCTGCTTACTGCTGATGAAATAATCCTTCATTTGTGCAAGGCTTATTTTGGCGCCGTCTTCGGCTTGCGCCTGCCATTCAAAAGCTATATATTTATATTCCATATACAGGGCAACGCCTTCCGAAAACCAGATTTCATAATTGCCGCCTGTTTTTTTATCCAGCAGAAAATGAGCCAGCTCATGAATTAGCGGACCTTTCTCCATAAACCGCTCGATGAAATCCGCCTCCCTTTCTGCCCAGCACTCGGGACTGAGCACCTGTATCACGCCGCCGGAATAAGCTCCCATAGGCGGCTTTTCGCCATAATCTCTGCCCATTGCCGCATACATATGTTCTTTATCCGGGTGAATTACAATTTCAGGCCTGGCTTTCTCTGAAACGCCAAACTCCTTCATCAAATACGGATAGTATGTATCTGTTATTCTAATTGCCGCCTTGCCATAATCCTCGCAGCCTGCTCCGTAATAAATATCCGCATAATAGCCGTTTATCCTGTCATAATCTTTTCTGTATAAATGTGTCTCACCCCATGAGCCCGCGGTTACGTTCAGTGCCGCCACAGCTGCAAGCATCAAAACAAAAATCAATAATATTTTTCTCCCAAGCATATAAAAACCCCTTAATATATTAAATCCGCTTATAGATTTAATATATTAAGGGGTTTTGCTCTTTATGTCCGCCAACCATTATGAAAAAAATAGCAAGCCAGTCAGAAAGTGCAGGCTTTAATGCACGTCTGGCTGACGAGCGCGTTTTTTTCAGCACTTGGATCCGCCAAATGCTATGAAAAAAGCAGTGAATCAGTCAGAAAGTGTAGGCTTTAATGCACGTTTGAGTGATGCATGCCCTTTTTTCAGCACTTGGCGCAACACCAGCTGCCGAACAACCTTTTCTTCCCTAAACTTCCCTCATAGTATATTCTTCCACTTTATCCTTTATAATATTCCAAAGCACTTCCCGGCCCTCATTGGTCTCCGATGAAAATGGTATAAGCATATCATTTTCTCTCAGCTTAAACGCTTCTTTTATAGTATCAACAGCACCCCGTACCTGGCTTCTCTTCAATTTATCATGCTTTGTCGCGGCTATAATAATGTCATAGCCGTAATATTTCAGCCATTCATACATTTGCACATCATTTTCACCGGGCTTATGGCGTATGTCCACAAGCATGATAATTGAACAGAGCTCTTGCCTCTGTGTCAGATATTTTTCTATCATTTTGCCCCATTTTTGTTTTTCGGCCTCAGGCGCTCTGGCGAAGCCGTAGCCGGGCAAGTCCACAAAATAAACCATATCCTCTACATTATAGAAGTTAATGGTGCGGGTTTTCCCCGGGGTCTGGCTTGTTCTTGCCAGAGATTTGCGGTTTATCATAGTATTTATCAGCGAGGATTTACCTACATTGGATTTACCCGCAAAAGCAATTTCCGGCATACGGTTATCGGGATATTGCTCCGGCCTTACAGCCACATGCTCCAGCTCAACATTATTTACAATCATAATAACCTCTCAAATAAAAATCCTATCAATAACTTCTTCCATAGCCTTGACATAAACTATGTCCAAGCCTGTTTTTATTTCCGCATCTATATCCGCCACATCGCCCATATTTTCATATGGAAGTATAACGGTTGAAATGCTCTTTATTTTAGCCGCAAGAATCTTCTCTTTCAGCCCGCCTACAGGAAGCACTTTGCCTCTGATGGTAATTTCCCCCGTCATGGCAATATCATCGCTGACAACCTTGCCTGAAAGCTGGGAAACAATTGCAGAGCACATGCTTATTCCCGCCGAAGGCCCGTCCTTAGGCACCGCCCCTTCCGGAATATGAATGTGTATATCCGTATTCTTATAAAAGTCGGAATCAACCCCCAAGCCATCTGCATTGGCTCTTATATAGCTTAAAGCCGCCCTTGCGGACTCCTCCATAACCTTGCCTACATTGCCTGTCAGCTCAAACTTGCCCTTGCCTTTAAAGGAATTTACTTCTATGGGCATGGTATCCCCGCCGTATCTTGTCCACGCAAGGCCAATGGCAATTCCCGGCTCTTCTATTAAAGTTTTGTTACCTTTTTTATATTTTCTAGCCCCGAGATATTCTTCCAAGTCCCCGGCATGGACCTCAACCGGCATATCCTCACCCATAAGAGTTTTCTTTACCACCTTGCGGCAGATTTTACCTATAAGCCGCTCAAGCTGGCGAACGCCTGCTTCTCTTGTATAATATTCAATTATATCCGGTACGGCCCCGGGGTCTAAATACAAAACACCTGAATGTATTCCATGTTTTCTCATCTGTTTTTTAATTAGAAACTTTTCCCCTATTTGCTCTTTCTCCAGCTTTGTATAGCTGGTAAGCTCTATAATATCCAACCTGTCATAAAGAGCGGCGGGTATGCCGGATATATCATTGGCTGTGCAAATAAACATGCAGTCCGACAAATCATAGGGTATCTCAATATAATGATCGCGGAAATCCCTGTTCTGCTCACCGTCAAGCACTTCCAAAAGGGCAGATGAAGGGTCGCCTTTATAATCACTGGAGAGTTTATCGATTTCATCAAGTAAAATAACGGGATTCGTTGTTTTAGCCTGCCGCATGGAGGATATTATCCGCCCGGGCATTGCGCCTACATAAGTGCGCCTGTGTCCCCTTATTTCAGCCTCATCGCGAACGCCGCCCAAAGACATGCGCACATATTCGCGGTTTAATGCTCTTGCTATGCTTTTGGCAACGCTGGTTTTCCCTGTTCCCGGAGGGCCTGTGAGACAAAGAACAGGCGAATCAAGCCTGTCTGTGTTTTGGCGGACGGCAAGAAACTCCAAAATCCTCTCCTTAACATCTTTAAGGCCGTAATGGTCTTCATTAAGCACTTTCTCCGCAAGGCGGATTTCAGGATTTTCCTCAGATTTTTCACTCCACGGAATATCCAAAAGCCAATCGATATAATCTCTGATAACCGCGCCTTCCTGAGCATAGGTGCCTGATTTTTTAAGCCTTCTCAATTCTTTTTCAAGTTTTGTATTTACATGCTCCGGCAGCTTCAGCTTTTCAGCCCTTGCCCTGTATTCATCAATCTCTCCCGCAACGCCGGCCTTGTCTCCCAACTCATCATTTATAACTTTAGATTGCTCTTTGAGATAATATTCCCTCTGAGACTGGTCAATGTTTACCTTAACCTTATCATTGATTTCCTTCTGTATTTTGGCAAGCTCTATTTGGTAGCGGAGATTTTCAAGCACAAGATTCAGCTTTGCGCCGAAACCATCAAGCTCAAGAATATCCTGCTTTTTATCGAAAGAAATATTTATATTTGTTGAAATCATATCGGAAAGCTCATAAGGGTTGCGGCAGCGCTCAACATAGCTCATAAGCTCCGGCAGGAGCTTCAAATTGACCTCCCCTAATTTAGCGAATGCGCTTTTAACCTCCGCCATAAGAGCTTCTTCTTCCATGGTAATACTGCTGTCCCATTTTTCTTCTATGGGTTCAACCGTAACTTCAAAAAAGCTCGGATTCACATGAAATTCTGAAATTTTAGCCTTTTGCTTTCCTTGGGCGATAACTCTGATTACATCACCTTTCATTGGAATAATCCGCTTTATTTCTGATATTGTGCCGATTGTATAAATTTCTTTCATATCGGGCTTTTCAGCCTCAGGCTCTCTTTGCGCCGCAAGAAAAACCTCCGTCCCTTCCAGAGATGCTTTCTCCATGGCATCTACAGACTGGGAGCGGCCTATATCAAAGCTCAAAACATTATTGGGAAACATTACAAGACCTCTTAAGGCTACAAGAGGCAGCTTAACTCCTTCACTGCTCATAAAAAATCTCCTATTCTTTTGCCAGGCTTAAAGAACAAGCCCTATATGCAACGCCCGCTCTCTGCGAGCAGGCAGTATAAATCCAATTTAATTATTTCATTTTCCAAGCCATTCCAATATATCCCTGTATACATCCTCGCGGCATATTTCATTAAGCATTTCATGGCGGCCGCCTTCATAAAGTTTAAGGCATACATCCTTAAGCCCCGCTTGCTTTAGCTTTTTATAAAGGAGCTTAACGCCCTTGCCGAAATCCCCCGCAGGGTCCGTATCCCCTGAAAAAATCAGCACAGGCATAGTTTTCGGCAAAGACCTTACCCATTTTGAAGAGGAGCCTCTCAGCGAAGCTGTAGCCGCCGCTTTATATCCGCCCAAGGTGAAATAAAAGCTGCATTTGGGATCATCCATAAAGGCTTGCGCAATGTCCGCATCGCCGGTTTGCCAATCGGCCTTTGTTTTCATAGGCTCAAACTTCTTCCAAAAACTTTTGAAAATCAGGCTTTCAATTGCTTTTATTTTTCTATCCGCCCCGGTTAGCTTTTCCAAAGCACCGCATAATAAAACAGCTCCTTTATATAAAAGGCGCCGGAATAAATTATAATCCCCTGTGCCGCTTAACATTATGCCATTTAGCTCATACGCCCATTTGGAAGCATAAATACACACCGCAAACGAGCCCATGCTATGACCCAACATATAATAAGGCGCTTTGGGAAATTTTGCCTTAAGGGTTTTAAACAGCGTGCGCATATCATAAATAAGCGTATCGCAAACATCACCGCCGCCCATAAAGCCCAGATCGCCGCATAAGGATTCCCCATGGCCTACATGGTCATTGCCGCAGAGCACATAGCCGTTTCTAACCAAAAATTCGGCAAAATTATTATACCTTAGAAAATATTCTTTCATACCATGGGCAATTTGAATAATTCCTTTTATTTCTCTATCTTCATCATACATAAGCCATGCCGCTATCATATGCGTGCCGTTGTATGATTTGAATTTGAGCTTTTCAGTTTTCATATGGACCCTCTGTTTTATAAACCCAGCTCTTCATGCACAGCGCGCATTGCCTTAATAGTTTCTTCTATAACATATTGAAGCTCATAGCCCAGCATTTCGCAGCCGTTTTCTATAAGCTGCCTGTCAACCCCCGCCGCAAAGGATTTTGTTTTATACTTCTTAATCAAAGATTTATATTCCAAATCCATTACGCTTTTGGAAGGGCGCATAAGGGCCGCGGCATTAATAAGCCCTGTTAATTCATCCGTAGTGTAGAGAACCTTCTCCATAATATGCTCAGGCACAACATCGGAGCAAAGGCCATACCCATGAGATACAACTGCATGGATAAACTTTTCATCATACCCGTTTTCTTCAAGGATACCTACAACCACTTTGCAATGCTGCTCAGGGTATTTTTCATAATCCAGATCATGGAGCAGGCCTACTATGCCCCAATAATTCTCATCTTCTCCTAAAATTCCCGCAAAATGCCTCATGGTAGCTTCCACTGCCATTGCATGAGTTATAAGCGCCTTACTGTCATTATACTGGCATAATAATTTATACGCCTCATCCCTAGTTTTTTCCATATTATTGCCCCCCTGCTTTTTAGCATAAATATTTACTTCATATTTAAACATAAATTGAGCATAATGTAAAATGTGTTTTGTAAATATTTTTTAAACTTTCTTTTAAATAAATATGTAACCGATTGACTCAATGAGGAATTTAATGTTATTCTTTAGTCTGATACTGAATATGATATAAGTTTTAACACTTTTAATTTTCAGCTGCGCTTTTTGCGCCAATAAATTTAACAATTATCCGGGAGTGATTTTATTATGAATAAATTCAGAAAAACTCTGGCAGCTTTTGCTTTATGCGTTATGCTTGCCGGCTGCAATTCATCAGGGGAGAAGGTTTTGGAAAGCGCTTCTCCAAGCCCAAGCCCTTCATCTTTACCCTCCGCTTCAACAAACCCAAATATGATGGCTCCGGAGGTTCAGCAGCAGACAACACCGCCGGATGAGCCTATTATAGACCTTTATCCGCCAGCATGGCATAAGTTCGAGCTAACCGCCGAAGAAAATGCAGCTTATGAAAGGCTCAAGGCCGAATTAAATACAGATGTGTTTGAGGGCTTAAGCCCCATTTCCGTAGCTAAAATATATGTAAAAGCAGGTATTGACGGGGAATGGGAAGCTGAGTATGTATGCCACAGTCCTATAGGCTTCCCCCTTTCTGCGGAGGACTGGCATCAGCAGCATATAGAAGACCTCGCATGGAGCGTGCTTGAAAGCCGCAAGAGCCTTGCCGACTGGCAGTTTGCTTTAATTGATGATGGTGAAGTGGAAATAACAGGTGATGAAGCTGTCATTATCTATCATTCCACACCTTATTTTGAAGAAGAGGTGCCAAGCGAGGTTGAAGGCGAAGCTCCTGATATAATCGTAATTGAGCCTGCTGAAGAGGATATACTTGAAACCTATAACGAATTCCATATGATTAAAAATGAAAAAGGGATTTGGGAAGTAAGGTTCCGCCCTCATCTTATTGATTAATATAAAATACATTGCCTCTAACTAAATGCAAATCAAATTCCCATATGCTTAATATGGGAATTTTCTAAAATAAGCATAATTTATTGCTATAATCAAATGAAGCTATAAAACTCTTTTTAAAGGAGATAATTATATGAATCCTCGTTCAGCTAAGCATTTGAATTTTCTGCTCTTTATAATGGCAGGCATTGTTATCGGAGGTTTTTTGGGCAATTATCTGGGGAACCTGCCTTATATGGGCTTTCTTAAATTCGGCGATACCTTCGGCATGACCAGCCCGCTGGTTCTGGATCTCGGCATAATCGTTTTAACCTTCGGGCTTAATATAACAATAAATATTGCAGGTATAATCGGTATTCTTGTTGCTGTTATATTTTTCAAAAAACTTTAGGAGCTTGCGATTTATGAAAGAGCTTATTCTTGCATCAGCGTCTAAAAGGCGCTTTGATTTGCTGGCTAATACGGGCTACGATTTTAAAGTAATTATTTCAAATGCAGATGAAGGCTCTGTTGAGGTAAACAATAGCGAGCCTTCCGAATATGCGCTTTCTCTTGCAAAGCTGAAAGCACAAGCTGTAATAAATGAAGCGCCTGAATCCTCCGTTATTATTGCCGCAGATACAATTGTTGTGCTAAATAATCAAATACTTGGCAAGCCGGAGGATGAAAGCCACGCCTTTTCCATGCTCAAAGCCCTCTCAGGCAATATGCACCATGTATATACCGCTGTATCTATTGCGGATAAATCAAGCGGGCTTTCAAAAGATTTCTGCGTAAAGGCCGCTGTTTTCATGTCTCCGCTCGCGGATGATGAAATTTGGAGCTATATAAAAACCTCCCAACCTATGGATAAAGCTGGCAGCTACGGCATACAGGGAATCGGCGGGCTTTTTATAGAGCGCATAGAAGGGGATTTTTTCGCCATAGAAGGCTTGCCCGTCAATAAGGTTTACAATGCTTTAAAAGAATTTGGCATATTCCCCTCCCTAAAAAATTCTGAATACATATAATCTGCCTACTTACCCGTTATATGAAATTACCTCACTGCTTTTTAGAATATTGAGTTACTCTATCACTGTATTTTAACCGCCAAATAAGCCGAAAAGCCCTGCATATATAATGCAGCGGCTCTTTCTTTTTTATACGGCTGTATTGATCCATTCTAATATCATTAGCTTTGCCGCCAAACTTCATAAAGACTTAAAGCTCACAGCACATACCCAGTATTGTAATTAAATGTCAAAGGGTGTATGATTAAACTATCTATACTTATCTTCATTTAGCCGCAAATTTTAGAATATAAAAGCTAATCTGCGGCGCGCTCAAGGTATAATCTTTAGACCCGCTGTGTAAAATGACAGATAACAGGCAAAACTTAAGAAAAGGCTTTTTCAGGAGGAATATATGTTTTCAAGAGACTTAGGCATAGATTTGGGTACAGCAAATACTTTGGTTTTCATGCGCAACAAGGGTATCGTTGTTAACGAGCCCTCCGTTGTTGCTGTCAATACATCAACGCAGGCCGTTTTGGCAGTAGGTGACGATGCTAAAGAAATGATCGGCCGCACCCCCGGCAATATTGTTGCAATCCGCCCCATGAAGGACGGGGTTATAGCCGATTTTGAATCTACAAAGGCAATGCTGAAATATTTTATACAAAAAGCCTGCCCGCCATCAATATTCGGCTCTAAGCCAAGGGTTGTTGTTTGTGTTCCGTCAGGCGTGACCGAGGTTGAAAAGCGCGCGGTTGAAGAAAGCACCATAGCCGCAGGCGCAAAAGCACGCAATGCCTTTTTAATAGAAGAGCCAATGGCGGCTGCCATAGGCGCAGGGCTTCCTATAGAAGACCCCACAGGCTCCATGGTGGTTGATATAGGCGGCGGCACAAGTGAGGTTGCCGTTATTTCCCTGGGCGGCATAGTTACCAGTAAATCCTTAAGGGTAGCAGGTGACGATTTAGACGAATATATTGTAAATTATATTAAAAAGGAATATTCGCTTGCAATAGGCGAGCGCAGCGCTGAGGAAATTAAAATTACCATCGGCTCTGTATTCGAGCCGGACCCTAAAGAAACTATGGATATTCGCGGCAGGGACCTTGTTACGGGCTTGCCGAAAACCATAATGCTTTCTTCCGTCGAAATTAAAAGGGCCATTGATGAGCCGGTTAACGCCATTATAGATGCCATAAAATTCACTTTGGAAAAAACACCCCCTGAGCTTGCATCAGATATTATGGAAGCCGGCATTATGCTAACAGGAGGCGGCGCCCTTTTAAGGGGATTGGATCAGCTTATTTCCTTTGAAACAGGCATGCCTGTCCATGTTGCCGACCAGCCGCTTAATTGTGTGGCCATAGGCACAGGGCTTGTGCTGGAACATTTGGAGGCTCTTAAAAACGTGCTGATTTCACCGAGAAAGCTCAATTCCTGATAGGTGCTTTGCGGCAAAGGCTGCGGTAAGTATAAATGCTTTGGCGGATTTTTATTTAATTCAAGCCATAGGAGATGCTTTTATTACAATAAAAGATATGAAAAATATGAATCAAGCAAAAAAGGCAATAGCATAGCCTTAAATGCAGCTTTTTGAGGAAAAAATGCTATTTTCTAAGTAATAAATTCTAATTGCCGGAAACAAAGCTCGGCCTGCTTTATCGGCAGGTTTAAGGGAGTGTGTAATGGACTTTTTCAGCGAACATAAACGGGCTGTTTTCATTTTTGTGTGTCTGGCCTGTATAGTAGTAGGTATTATAACGCTTAACTATAAAAAACCTACTTTTTTTGAAAACCTTATAAGTTATATAGTTTCGCCTACTCAAGAAGTTACAACGAATGTAAGCGAGTGGGTGAATGAAAAAATAACATTCATTTCCGATTTACATAGGTTGGAAAAGGTTAATAAAGAGCTTGCCGCGGAAAATGAACGGCTTAAATATGAAGCCGGCCGCGTGGAGCAGCTTGAAAAGCAAAATGAACAGCTTGCCGCCCAGCTTGGTTTAAAGCCGCGCTACCCTGCTTTGCCCTTAACGGGAGCTTATGTAATAGCCACTGATCCCAGCAATTGGAGCAGCCATTTTACCATAAGCAAGGGCACCGATGACGGCATAAAGGAAAACATGGCTGTGCTTGCAGATGGCGGCCTTGTAGGCAGAGTATACACCGCTAATCTTAGCAGCTCATATGTTATGCCGATTATTGATGCTTCCAGCTCCGTAGGCGCCGAAACCAAGCGCACAGGGGATATGGGCTTTGTCAAAGGCGATTTGAAACTTTTGGAAAGCGGATACTGCCGTATGGAAAATATTGATGCCGAGGCGGATATATTGGAAAACGATGAAATCATAACCTCTTCTCTTGGGGACATTTTTCCGCCGGGGCTTACAATCGGCTTTGTTAAGGAAATTCACATGGATTCCGACGGCCTCACAAAGCAGGCCATTATACAGCCTGTAGTCGATTTTAACCAGCTTAATACTGTGCTTGTTGCAACCGAAAGCGCTGAAAAAACGCCGGAGAAAAGCATAGATAATGCGGCTGCTTCACCAACCACCGCTCCGTAAGGGCTATCCATTTATGCAGCAATCCCATTTTAAATTTATATATAACAGATATTCGGAAAGGGTAAATTATGAGGATATTTATTACCTCTGTTCTGGTTTTTTTAAATTTCATTTTACAATCAACGGTTTTTGTCCATTTTGAAATATTCAGCATAAGGCCAAATACCGCACTTATAATAATAGTTTGCCTTTCCATACTGCGCTCCGATAGTGAAGGGGCGGCAATCGGCTTTTTTTCCGGTTTGCTACATGATATAGCATTTGGCAAGGCATTAGGCTTTTATGCACTTTTGTGCATGATAATCGGCTTTATATGCGGCAAGCCTTTTAAGGATTTTTATAGGGAAAATTATTTGCTTCCGCTGTTTCTTGTTGTCGGAGCTTCTTTTTTCTATGAATTTGCTGTTTACATATTTGCATTCCTATTTCAGGGCCATGTTGATGTTTTCTATTATTTCAGAAGAATTATCGTTCCCGCTGTGTGTTACAATGCCTTTTTAACTTTCCCCATATTCCGTTTAATTTACAGCATAAACAGTTTTCTGGAATCAAGGGAAAACCCCAGAAGGAAGCTGTTTTAAAATATTCGCTTATAATGTGAAAATTTGTATTTCTCCAATTAACTAAAACCCTCTGTCAGGTGATATAATGAAGGATAAAATTTTAAGACCCATAATAGCTTTTTTTTCAAACCGTTTATTTATAATGCTCGTTTTTATTTGTATGCTTTTCTACGTACTCACAATGGAACTTTTCCAGCTTCAGATAGTAGAAGGAGAAACTCATCTTGCCTCTTTAAGCACCGACATTGCCAGGCCCATTGAAATAAGCGCCCAGCGGGGCAATATTTATGACAGATACGGCAGGCCCCTTGCTGTAAACCAGTTTGCCTACTCTATTTTTATCGATCCCGATATAATAATGAGCGCCGCAGAGCGCAATCAGGTTTTATACGATTTTGTTAAGCTGCTTGAAAAGAACGGCGAGGAATATATAGATGACTTGCCTATTTCACCGGAAGAGCCTTTTGAATTTACATTTTATAATGATGAAGACGGCAAAAAGCGCATAAGATGGATTCTGAAAGAAATGGAGCTTGTTAAAACAGAAGCGAAGGCCGCAGAAATTACTGCAAGCGAGGTTGTCAGCCTGCTTGTTGAAAGATACGGCCTTGATAAAAGCCACCCTGACATTTCTTCTGTTAATACGAGAAAAATTATTTCTCTGCGCACAAAAATGTGGCTTGTCAGCTGGACTCAGTTCAGCTCCATAGAAATTGCTTCATCGGTCAGCATGGATACCGTAACAAAGGTTGAAGAGGGTATAGAGAAATTCAAAAGCCTGAGCGTTGAAAAAAAAGCCTCAAGATATTATCCCGAAGGCGAATACATGGCTCATATTGTAGGATATGTCGGCCGCATTACCAGTGATGAATATACCAGCCTTGGCGGAGCTAACGGAGTTTACAACCCCAGTGACATCATAGGGAAAACAGGGGCAGAGCTTGCCTTTGAGAGCAATTTAAGAGGCACAAACGGTCAGCTTACCGTTATGGTAAACAATGTCGGCAGAAGGATCTCAGAAGTAGAGAACAGCCTTAGGGAGCCTGTGCAAGGCGATAAAATCTTTTTGACAATAGACTCGCAATTTCAGAAAAAATGCTACAATCTCGCAGTTGAAATGCTAAAAGAGGTTATAATAGGCCGCCTTACATCCATCGATCCCAAGGTTTGGCCACTTACCGCCACAGATGTTTTAAGCTCAATGGTAGCCGCAAATAATATTTCTCCAACCGCTATTTTTGAAAGCGAGCTCGGCTCTTACAGTTACAATGTTAAGCAGTATGTGCTTTCAGTTGATACAGAAGCCAATGTGGATATTATTGAAAACCGGCTAAAGGTCAATAAAATCATAGCCGAAGGCATTAAGGAAAGCCAGATTCCCCTTACAACAATACTGCTTGTTTTAATCGAGCAGGATATTATAACCGGCGATGATTATTATATTGAAAGAATCCTTAACGGCTGGATTTCGCCTACTCAGGTTCTGGTTGAAAAAATAACCAATGATGAAATAACCCCTGCCATGACCAATGTGGATCCCTGTACGGTTTCTCTTGTGGTGGAGGAGGTTAAAACAGGCGATGTACTTGCGGCAGTATCATATCCTTCTTTCGATACTAATGAATATATGAATAATACAAATGTGGTTTTCCCAAAACTCAACAATGACCCCACATCACCTATGTACAACCGCGCTTTTTCCGAAAGGCGGCCTCCGGGCTCCACATTCAAAATGGTTTCCGCCGTTGCCGGGCTTGAAACCGGCACAATAACCGTAGGCACCTATATAGAGGATAAGGTTAAATTTACACAGGCAGGCAAGCCCGAGCCCGAATGCTGGAATAAATCAGGCCACGGCCCCATTAACGTAATAGAAGCCCTCGAAGGCAGCTGTAACTACTTCTTTTTTGAAACCTTATTCAGAATGGGCAATACAAAAAACAATAATAAAATGAACTCCATCGCGCAGCTTAACAAATACATGTCCCTTTTTGCCCTTGATGAAGTTTCAGGAGTGGAAATCGGAGAAAACGGCAAAATCAACGGTAAGTCGCCTTTGAATATGTCTTCTCCTGAGCTGAAAGTAGAAAGAGAATCTGTCAGAATGATGGAAACCACCGAATGGATGGACGGTAATACATTGCAAACCGCCATGGGTCAGGGCTATAACGACTATACCCCCGCTGTCATGGCCCGATATATTTCAATCATAGCCACAAGAGGCGAGAAATACGACTTCCACCTTTTAAGCCGCATTGTTTCAAACAATAATGTTCTCGAATATCTGCCGAGACATTCCAGTATCGGAAGTGAAATTTCCGATCATACGTGGGATGTTCTCCATTCGGGTATGCGCAGAGTTATTACAGGTCCAACGGGAACGGCCAAGGCTATATTTGAAGGCTTCCCCATAGATGTAGCCGGCAAAACCGGCACAGCCGAGCAAATATCAAATAAACCTGAGCATACATCTTTCGGCGGCTTTGCCCCTTATGATGATCCGGAAATAGTCATTTACGTTATGATACCCTTCAGCGATGCAAAAGCAACCGCTTCTCCTGCTACGATTCTTGCCAGAAGAGTTTTGGAAAATTATTTTGAGCTGGAATCTGAAATTGAGACTGCTCCTTTAGTAAACACGCTGACTCAATGATTTTCTTCCATAAAATTGTGGCAGCCTTCAATATTTGGGAGCTGTGCGGCTTAAAAAACAATGGCAGGCCGGTCTTATTTATGGTAAAATTTATAATGTGATTTCGCTTTTACTATTACGGTTTATGACCAGCCCGCCCGGAGGTTCCAAAAATGTCTGACGGCTCCAATGTATACTTCAAAGCTACAAAAGAGAATGTCTATGTTATTTTAAATGATACCGCCGATTTTGATGAAATTAAGGAGTCACTGAGTTTAAAGGCAAGCCGGTCAAGAAGATTTTTCGGCGCAGGCGATGCTTTTATCATATTCAAGGGTCGCCGGCTCAGCTATGAGGAAGAGGCTCAGCTTGTAAAAATAATTGAGGAAAAAACCGATTTAAGAGTTTTTGTTGAAGATGAAAAAAACAGTGCTCAAGAATTTATTCCTTCGGAGCACAGCGCTTTTGATCCTTCACTCCACTGTGCAATAACTCTTTCTTTTCCAAAAGAAGATGATTCCGAAAACCCCAAGGGCTCCGTTTTCCACAAAGGCTCTTTGCGTTCAGGCATGAGCATAAAAAGTAAGGGCAGCGTTGTTGTTATAGGCGATGTAAACCCCGGAGGGGAAATTATTGCAGGGGGCAATATCGTTGTTCTGGGCACCCTTAAAGGCTTGGCCCATGCGGGCGCTTACGGCGATAAAAATACATTTGTGGCGGCATTGTCCCTCCAGCCCGTTCAGCTTCGCATTGCCAATATGATAACCACTGTTGCGGAGGAGCTGGACAAGCAGGGGAAGGCAGCTTCAACTACTCCGTCCTACGCATATGTTACGGAGGACCATATTTACATAGAGCCTTTAGTATAAATGGCATTTTATAGGCTATTTTGAGTGAAACAAGTTAATGCAAATGAATAATTTGTTTGCTATTATATTTTTTATACAGATAAGATGTTTTTTTACTTCGGCGGTTTGGCTTAACAGCTTGCTCATACGGCGTTAAGAAAACTCCAAATATATGTCTTATCACAAGGGAGGATATTATGGGCGAGGTAATTGTTGTAACAAGCGGCAAAGGCGGTGTCGGCAAAACCACTTCAACAGCAAACCTGGGCACTGCTCTGGCGCTTTTAAATAAAAGGGTTGCTCTTGTTGATGCGGATATAGGGCTGCGCAACCTTGATGTTGTTATAGGGCTTGAAAACCGCATTGTATATGACATTGTTGATGTTATTGACGGCAATTGCCGCTTAAAGCAGGCTCTTATAAAGGACAAGCGCTATTCCAACCTTTTCCTTCTTCCTGCCGCTCAAACAAGAGATAAGGATGCTATTACCCCTGAACAAATGCAAAATTTATGCCATACCCTTAAAGAAGAATTTGACTTTGTTATCATAGATTGCCCCGCAGGCATAGAGCAGGGCTTTAGAAATGCCATATCCGGCGCTGACAGGGCTATTGTTGTTACTACACCGGAGGTTTCCGCCGTTCGCGATGCCGACCGGATAATCGGGCTTTTAGAAGCCAATGACCTGCGCAATCCTCAGCTTATTTTAAACCGCGTCCGCCCGGAAATGGTTCGCCGCGGCGATATGATGGCCATTGATGATGTTATGGAAATTCTTGCGATTGAAATTATAGGCGTTGTGCCTGATGATGAAAGTATTGTTGTTTCCACAAATAAAGGAGAGCCCGCCGTATCAGATTCTTCTTCTAAAGCCGGCAGGGCATATAAAAATATAGCCAGAAGACTTTTAGGTGAAAACATTCCCTTCATGGATTTAAATGAAAACACCGGCTTTTTTGCAAGGCTTAAAAAACTCTTCGGCGGCCGCTGAAATACATATAGTAAAGCAGCAAGTCCAGGCCCGTACCAATAATATTTTTCCGTTGCAATATGCCTGCTTTGCTTTGAAGGATGTGAAATATGATAGATTTTTCAGGTTTTTTTACAAAAAGAGAATATTCTAAAAACATAGCCAAAGACAGGCTTAAGCTGGTTCTAGTGCATGATAGAGTGAATTGCTCCACTCAGGTGCTGGAAATGCTTAAGAATGATATTATAAAAGTTATATCTAATTATATGGAAATAGATGAGGATGAGCTGGATATTCAAATATCTGATACTACATCGGGCAGCGGTGAATCAGTTCCCGCTCTCTATGCAAATATACCTATTAAAAGTATGCGAAAAATCCAGAGCTGATGTACATATTTCATTTTAATTCTCATGAGATATAATAATATTCTTTGATATACCTCGCCCCTTTGATTGATAAATTGTTACACTGAAAGGCAGTTTTTATGGAAATAACGGATGAAATTAAACGCAAGCTGCTCTCTTTTGATTATTTAATGCTTATTCTTGTTGTGGCCTTAAGCATTTTCGGCATAATAGTTGTAGGCAGCGCAACCCGCATTTATCAAGGGGTTTCCCCTGATGAATATGAAAGGCAGAAGCTATGGTTCGGCACAGGCCTTTTCCTTCTGTTTGTGGCCGCATTCATTGATTATAGATTCATTGCTAAATTTTACATAGTGATATATGTGCTTAATATTGGTTTACTTCTGGCTGTTCTCCTTGTCGGCACTCAAATGCAAAGCGGCGTTAGCCGGGCTCTGACTATCGGCGGGGAAAGCGGTTTCAGCATACAGCCCAGTGAATTTGCCAAAATATTTATGCTTGTATTTATGGTAAAGCTCATTGACAAATTGCAAAGCAGGCTGAATAATATCTTTGTACTGCTTGGCATTTTGGTATTGATTATTATTCCTACTTTGCTTGTTATAGCTATGCCTTCTCTTTCTGCGGGTATGGTGGTGCTTTTTGTTTCTATTGTTATACTTTTTGTAGGCGGCGTTGAATTTAAGTACATATTCTCAGCCATTGCCGTTTTTCTGCCTACGGCATACTTTCTTATTCGGGATATTTTAAGCGAAGATCAGCCCTTTGTCTCTAAACTTATAGAATGGAAAATTCTTAGTAACTATCAGATAAATGAGCGGATTCTTCCCTTTTTAAGGCCGGATCTTGCCTCCGCGGCAGACCGGTACCAAACCGAGCAGTCCATTCGCGCTATAGGCAGCGGCCAGCTTTCCGGTAAGGGTCTGTTTCAGGGAACCATGACTTCTCTCAGTTATGTTCCTTCCAACCACAACGATTTTATCTTCTCCGTTATAGGTGAAGAATTTGGTTATATAGGTTGTATTTGCGTTTTGGCAGTGCTTTTTGTTATAATAATAAAGTGTTTATATATTGCATTCAGATCAAAAATACTTATGGGCCGGTTATTAGCCTCCGGCGTTGCATTTATGCTGGCTTTTCAAACATTTGTAAACGTGGGCGTGTCCATAGGTATATTGCCTAATACAGGTATGGTTTTACCCTTTATTTCATACGGCGGCAGCTCCATGTGGGTTAACATGGCAGCGATCGGCCTTGTTATAAACGTAAGCATGATTCAACCTAAGAAATCGACTTTTACTTTATTCGAGGAGTGAGAAAATGAATATTGCGCTAATCGCCCATGATAACAAAAAGAAATTGATGGAAAATTTTTGTATAGCATACCGGCATATATTGAGTAAGCACGACCTTTTTGCAACTGAAACTACAGGACGGCTTGTTTTTGAAACCACAAATCTTACAGTGCATAAATTCCTTTCCGGCCTTTTAGGAGGGGAGCAGCAACTTGGCTCGCAAATAGCGCATAATAAAATTGATTTAGTTATTTTCCTGAGAGATCCCCTTTCTCCCAAGCCGTATAATACTGATGCAAATCCGATATTCCGCCTTTGCGATACGCATAATATTCCCATCGCATCTAATCTTGCTACTGCGGAAGCGCTTATTCTTGCCCTTGAACGGGGCGATTTGGACTGGCGCAATATTTTAAAGGATTAATTTAATTATTTCATATAAAAAAACAGCAGAGACTAAAATCTCCGCTGTTTTTTTATATAAAGCAGTTCAACTAAAAAGCACCGGTCTGCATTGCAAACCGGTGCTTTTTAGTTATTTTATCTTATTCATCTTCATCTGCCGGTAAAAATTTGCACAATGCCACTATTGAGGCGTAAAACAATACTATAACTGAAAAAACGCCCACAAGACCATATGCCATTACCTGAAAACCAAGCATAATATCATTCATAATTTAACCCTCTTTCTATTATTAACCAAGTAAAATAGGTACAATACTCAAAATGATTCCGCCTGCAATAACCGAACCAAGCTGACCGGAAACATTGGCACTAACAGCCTGCATTAATATGAAATTGGTTGGGTCTTCTTCTTTAGCCATTTTCTGCACTATACGCGAAGACATCGGGAAAGCGGAAATGCCGGCTGCGCCTATCATAGGGTTAACCTTTTGTGAGCTGAACAGGTTGAGAAGTTTGGCAAACAATACGCCGCCTGCTGTATCAAATATAAATGCCACAAGGCCAAGGCACATAATAAAAATAGTATTTACCTGCAAAAATTCTTCCGCCTTCATAGTAGCGCCGATGGTTATACCGAGAAGAAGAGTTACCAGGTTAGCCAGCTCATTTTGAGCAGTTTCGGAGAGCTTATTTAAAACGCCGCAAACTCTTATTAAATTCCCAAACATCAAAGCGCCTATAAGAGGTGCGCTGATCGGCGATAAAATACCGGCTATCATTGTAACCACTATAGGGAAAACCACAAGGGCTTTTTGGGGAACCTTAATATCTTTAAATTCCATCCTTATTAAGCGCTCTTCTCTCGTGGTCAAGAGCTTAATGATAGGAGGTTGAATAATTGGCACAAGAGCCATGTAGGAATAAGCGGCAACTGTTATAGGGCCCATAAGCTGAGGCGCAAATTTACCTGCAACAAATATACTTGTAGGACCGTCAGCCGCGCCGATTATGCCGATTGTAGCAGCTTCCTTAAGGCCGATTCCGTCAATAAATGGTAAAATATCGCCTAAAAACAGAGCCGCTATTATAGTGAAGAAAATACCAAACTGAGCCGCCGCGCCAAACAAAAGCATTTTAGGCGTTTTCAGCAAAGGCGTAAAATCTATCATAGCACCTACTGCGATGAAAATAAGTATCGGGAACAGCTCTGTTATAATACCTACATCATAAAATATCTGCAAGAATCCTTTAGCCCCGTCATGCTCCCAAACAGTGGCAAAGGGCAAATTAACAAGAATAGCACCAAAGCCTATTGGCAAAAGAAGCATTGGCTCATAATCCTTCTTAATCGCCAGATAAATCAAAACAAGCCCCACACCGTACATCAGAATTTTACCTAAATCCAGCTGCATAACTCCGCTGAACAGTTCCATAATAATGTCCATTTTTCTCCCCCGTTCGATAATATTGTCTTTTTATACTTAAGATTTAACAATGTATAGCAATTTATTATAAAACAATATTAAGCATGAATCAATAGATAATCGCTTTAAATATGCCATTTTGTCCTTATGAAAATTATTATATCGCCTATAACTTATGCAGTTTTACGCAAAAAACACCCATCTTCACATGAAAATAGCGAAAAAACAGCCTATTACTACATTTTTTCAAAGTTTTTGTTGACAATGGCGGGTAATGCTTGTACAATATATTATTGTTGAGTTAAATAAGCAGTTCTTGAGCCCAGATAGCTCAGATGGTAGAGCAGTGGACTGAAAATCCACGTGTCGGCGGTTCAATTCCGTCTCTGGGCATAAATGGGTCACTAGCTCAGTCGGTAGAGCACTGGACTTTTAATCCAGGTGTCCCGGGTTCGAGCCCCGGGTGACTCATTTTTTTCTATATATAGAGCTTTAAGTTGCCTTTTGTTAAGGCGCCGGTTAAACTATTTTCAATTTCTTCAGTGACCATCCACATGCTGAATATTTTAGCCTGTGGATTTAGTTTGTCTCAAAATTATAAGTTAAATTCACCTATGAAACGGTGGGGTTTTTATGGTTGATAATCTTGTTTTCAGCATCAATGCGGTGCTGCCGATATTCCTTATAATGATTTTTGGGATATTTTTGAAAGAAATTAAAATGCTCGATTCCAACGGAGCAAAGCAGATGAATGCCATATTGTTCAATTTTGCTCTGCCTATTAAGTTGTTTTGCGATGTTTCCTCGGCGAATATGGCCGAACTTATGGATTTGCCGCTTATTGGTTATTCCATTATAACATCTATCATATGGTTTTTTGTATGCTGGGGTTGCGCCATAGTTTTCGTAAAGGAGCGCAGCATGAAAGGCGCTTTTATACAGGGCACCTACCGCAGCAACTATGCTATTTTAGGCCTTCCCCTTGTTAATAGCATTATGGGTGGCAATGTAAGCAAGGCCGCCATTGTAACAACATTTGTAATTCCGCTGTTCAATGTTTTATCCGTGCTGATACTTACCATATATTCGGGGGAGAAAGTCAGCATTAAGGAAACCTTGGTTTCCTCTGCGAAAAATGTGGTTAAAAACCCTATTATTATAGGGATATTATGCGGTATAATTTTCTCGATACTGCCTATTTCTCTGCCTCAAACCATAAATAAATCCTTAGGCTATATTTCGGATTTAAGCACGCCCATGGCTCTTATGTCCATAGGCGCCAGCATGGATTTCGGCAAGCTGAAATCCCGCATAAAGCCTGCGCTTATTGTTTCGTTTTTAAAGCTCATAGGCATGCCCTTGGCATTTTTGCCCATTCCCATATCCTTTATGAATATGTCCGCGGAAAATATTGTTATACTTTATGTAATGTACGCAGCGCCTACGGCAGTAAGCAGCTATGTTATGGCGGTTTATATGAATTCTGATGAATCGCTGGCATCCAATATTATACTGTGTACCTCTTTGCTTTCGATATTTACTTATACTTTCGGTGTTTATCTTTTGAAAACCATGGGTATTATTTAAGGCATTATGTTTTGAAATCAATCTTTTTTTAAAGTTTACATAGATGGAAATATTAATTATAATCGGCCTTAATTGCCTTGGGGCCAGATTTTACACGAAAATTATTTAAGAATATATTATATTTTGAAGCTTGCTTTATACCGACTCGCAACACCCCCTTCTGTCTTTTTTTATCCGGCAACCTTCTGCCCAAAATCGCCTTAATTCTAGAAATGATCAAATTAATCACTATGCATTTTTGCATGCCTTATTTTTGTGCGGCTTTTAGCGCTTATTTATGCACAATTATGAAGTTACGGCAATTAGAAAGTTTTTATTTTTATGTATAAATAGTGAAAATTTTGGAAATTATATAGAAGAAAAATGATTAAATCATATAGCTATTTAAGGAGTTGAATATTATTTTGTCCAATAAGATTATAAAGAACATATTAATACTTACTATTTTTATTATGGCGGCTTTTCCGGCCGCGACACATGCTTCGATCTATGAGCAGCCAAACAACCGAATTATGATTGACAACTTAAATGTAGGCATGCATTTTGAAACGGACAACGGCCTGCTCTACCTTCCTATAAGACAGGTTTGTGAATATTTAGGCGCAGCCGTCCATTGGAGCGATGAAGCCCTTGTATCCATAGAACACGGCGAAAATACTTATTATCCTGAATTTTTCATAGTAAACGGCAAGGCATATACAAGCACTGAATATTTGCAGGAAATTTTGGATTTTGACCTTCAATATCACGAGCTGTTAAATGTGCTTGCTATAAATACAAATGCCGGAGAGCTTAGCTTTAATGAAATCCTCGACGCCATACCAACATACAACGGCTACTCTCATGAAGATTTAAAATGGATGTCACAAATTATCCATGCCGAATCCAACGGTGAGCCTTACGAGGCGAAATTGGCCGTGGG
>JGI994J12354_10000546_pt1 | contig 37551 bp, 32 predicted proteins | sample IntmicLarv3ML3BL_FD_12354 | JGI IMG/M metagenome (IMG submission 12354) | reverse complement strand
GTCAAATCCTCTCTAAAACTAGAGGATATTATGACCACAAAATGCGTGAATGATTTTTTATGAGTAAATCACGCTTGAAAATTTCGCTGTTCTGGGGAAGACCCATATTTATTACTTTGCAGTTTACAATAAAGCATTTACCGAAGAGGAAATCAAGACTAATTATAAATCAGGACCAAAGCCGTAGATATTATAAAAACCATTGAATTAGTACACGGTTAGTACAAAATATTGATATTTACGAACAAAACTACGAAATACAAAATATTATACCACATTCATTTTTCCGTCTATTTTTATTCATTATGAGAAAGGAACATATATCGCGTTTAGGCGAGTTGCCGCCTTTTTAGTGTTAAAATATCCATGACAAAGCCATATTTCAAAATGAATTAAAAGAGGTTGACAGGAAATGTTGGCGAAATATAGTAATGAATGAAGATTGCATACTTTGATTGTTTTTCCGGTATAAGCGGAAATATGATTCTCGGCGCCTTTATAGATGCCGGAATGTCGCTTGATAACCTAAAAGAAGGACTTAATCTTTTGTGCCTTGATGGGTATGATATTGAGGTTGAAAAAGTGGTTAAGTCCGGAGTCAGCGCTACACATATCGATGTTATATTAAAATCTGAAGGTCACCATCATCATGATCATTTTGAAAGTCATAAAAGTGAAAAAAATGACCACGCTCATGATAACCGGATAAACAGTAAACATACACACAGAAATTTGTCGGATATAATAGAGATTATAGAAAACAGTAAGTTGCCGATAAAGGTTAAAGATATGTCACTCGCCATATTTTACCGACTTGCAGAAGCGGAAGCCGTTGTGCACAACTCAACAGTGAATGAAGTTCATTTTCATGAAGTTGGCGCTGTTGACGCTATAGTTGATATTGTGGGAGCGTGTTACTGTTTCTACTATATGGGCATTGAGGAAATTTATTCTTCGACGCTTATACTTGGCAGCGGAACCGTGAAGTGTCAGCATGGAGTAATCCCTGTGCCTGCGCCTGCGACAGCAATACTCATAAAAGGTATATCAGCTAAAAGCGGTGGTATTGAAGCTGAACTGACAACACCGACCGGAGCAGCTATCATTACCACTGTTTCACATAAATACGGACCTATGCCGGAGATGGTTATTGAAGCTGTCGGCTATGGTGCAGGAACATATGATTTTCCGGCACGTCCAAATGTTTTACGATTATTTATTGGTGAATACGAGAGCGACAATTGTAAAACTGAAAATAACGAAGTGAGCGTGATAACTACTAACATTGATGATTCAACACCGGAGATGTTAGGGTATATTATGGATAAACTATTTGAAGCTGGTGCACTTGACGTTACCTTTACTCCGGTTCAGATGAAAAAAAATAGACCGGCTATAACATTAACAGTTATTTTAAACCCTCATGATGAAGATAAAATAACTGATATTATATTCACTGAGAGTTCAACTATCGGATTTCGAAAACGAAGAGAAGAACGAGTTGTGTTGCCGCGTAAAAATAAAAATATAAGTACAGAGTACGGCAAACTCGCGGTGAAAGTAGTCTCATATGATGGAAAAGATATGATATATCCCGAATATGAAAGCGCGAAGGAATTGGCAGAAAAAAACAAAGTGCCAATACACAAAATATATAACTTAGTTAAATAATAACGGAGGAAAGTGGTTGATGAAAAAAGTTTTCCCGGCATTTTTTTTAGTTTTAATATTATTATCTTTTAATGCGGCTACGCTTGGTGTAGATATTTCCATTTCAACGCCGGCAGCGCTTACTATGGAGGAAGGCATAACTCTTGTTCCTATTATTCCGGTATGCGAACTTCTTGGTATAAACTATTTCGGTGGAAGAGAACGTTTTTCTATTATTAATGTCACTGATGATATAACTGTCAGCGGATCTCTAAACTCTTTAATTGTTACGGTTAACGGAACACAAACAACGCTTTCATACCCCGTCATTTCTGTAGAAGATACCTTATATTTTTCTATTACTGACGTTGCTAAAATAGCAAACGGAGTTAATGTCCGCCCAATGAAAAATGAAGTTGGAGAGTCTATTTTCGCGATTGACTTACCGGGAAAGAAAACATTAATGTTCCGAGAAATAAAAGTTGATATTGATTTGAACAATTTTTGGCGTGATATAGCTTTTTACGGACGAGATGACAACATTAAAGCCGACATTTATCAGGTAAATATTGATAATGATTCCATCAGACGGATTACCTACGAACCGTTTGGAAGACCGGTATCTGACTCATCTTTGTCTTTTGACCCTACTATGAAATATATAAGCTATATAGGCTCAAACGGCACATTAGTAAGGAGAGTTGACGATCCAAACCCAAGACAGATACTTCCTGTGTATGATCTTTACAGTTCAGGTATTTTAAAAAATAATATGGTTTATATCTCCGTATTTGGTTTGCAAGGCGAAACTTTGGTACCAAAGAGTTATACTTATAATGTACTGAGTAATATGCTGACATATGTCGGTGATTATTTGTATGTATCTGTATCATCGGACGCGGCAATGAAACTCATTTTAGAGCCGTCAAAAAACGATAAAACCAAATATGATTTAAAATATCAAAAGGGTGAAGCGCAACCGGTAACTATAGCGCCGTTCGCTAATCTTATAGATACTGCTGTAACAGATGACGGTAAGGGTATTTATTATATAGTAAAAGAGGGCGGCGAGGCATCAAACGCTCTATATTTTTATTCTGTTGCCGCAAATACCGCTAAAAGAATCTTTTTTGATGATAAAGGTAACACTGTTCCGGTTCGCGTATATATCTATAAAACTAATTTAGTGATGATTATGATCGCGAGAGATGATAGCGCTGCTCAACATAACGGTACATATTTATCTGACGTCGACGGACGAAATTTGACAAAAATAAATGATAGCGCGTTAACCGTTATAGAAGGTAGCGATTACGCGCATTATGTACGCCCGAGACAAGGCATTACTGTTGTAAATCTTTTAACAGGCGCGAGCACTTTATACGAAGAAAGAGGTAATATTTATATGCTGGACGTCTCACATGACGCGAAGAAAATAGCTTATGTTACGAGTGAAGCGGAGTTAAAAGTTATTGATTTAGTTGCTAAAGAAAACAGAAAAATTAATATGAGGCTATCGGTTATCTCCGCGACATTTGCTGAAGACGGAAGTTTGTTTGTTGATGCTTTACCGGAAAAACAATCGGCAAAAATTTTGAACCAATATACTGCTCCAACACAGGCTGAAGTAGACAAGGTGAGAAGTGACGGCGTGCGTACAGCTATAATAAGTACTTCAAAGGGCAATATAACAGTTGAACTTTACGGCACGCAGGCTCCGCTTACAGTTGCTAATTTTATAAAGCTCGCGGAAAATAAATTTTACGATGGACTTCTTTTCCACCGCGTGGTTTCAGACTTTATTATTCAAAGCGGTGACCCGCTTGGCAATGGTATGGGAGGACCTGGTTATACGATAAACTTGGAGATAAGTCCGGAACTCAGCCATGTTGAAGGAGCGCTTGCTATGGCGCGTGACTCTGATCCGGACAGTGCGGGAAGCCAATTTTATATCACTCTCAGCCAACAAACATCACTTAATCGACAGTATGCAGTTTTTGGAAAAGTGTTGCGCGGTATGGATGTTGCGAAGAGTATAACTGTCGGCGATAAAATCATCGCTGTAAATATAAATCAACTCTAATATGTTACTATTTTAGCGGACTATGAATATAGATAATTTAGATTTATCATCAATGCTTAGCAGTTTACGTCACGCAAAAGATGAATTAAAAAGAGCTGTTGTTCCGCTTTGGGACGGCGTGAAGTGTGTCGCGCTGCTTACTTCGGATAATAAGTTTGAGATATTCAATTTGCTTGATGACGGCATGAAGAACTCCGGATATTTTATTTGTGAATACAGTACAGAAGAAAAGAGTATAATCCCTATCCGTGAAGCTGAAAATAACGAAATAAGTGAATATTTGGGAAGATTGACAAAAGTTAATGTTGATATGGCTAATAAAGAGTTTGCCTTTATAACTAAGCTTTCAGATAAATTACTTGGAATACCTGATCCTTCTCCTATATTTTTTGGCGAACTATCTACAAATATAGCAAATGCGGAATGCCGCTACGACGGAGTGAACCTCTTTTATGAGCGTGATTTTCGATTTATGCCAAATGTTTCTGGAGTTGAAGATAACGAAATGCCGCTTTTTGGTTTGCTCAATGATTTTAATTCTGCTAAGATATTATCATTTGATAATTTGGATGTGAGCGACGAGGAAGAAAGAGTGGATAAATCAAATAAAGAAAAGATAATTTTTTTTAATCAAACTATACATTTAGACCCTGCCTTGATAACAAAAACCCGTTTATCGGCTATAGCGTCTTCTTTATGCGGAAAACTGGAATGCTGGGAAGAAACAAATGATGGATATATTTTAGAAATTAGTGCTTATTTTGAAACAAAAAAATATGCAGTGGGATCTTGTTTTTCTCCTTTGACTAGCGGTGTATGCCTTGCTGCTCAAGAGAAAACAGATAGCACAAAGCTGATTAATTTTATGAGAGAGAGCGTATCAATTTGCGTAAAACAGTTGTTATAACAGGAGCTATGGGCAGCGGTAAAACTGAAGTCGCTCTGCAAATAGCGGAACACGCTAAAATAGTGGGGGAAAAAGTAACCCTTATCGACCTTGATTTTGTAAATCCTTACTATCGCTCTGTTGATAAGCGCGAAGTTTTGGAGAGGATGGGTATTCGCCTTTTAGCGCCGGAAAATACGACAATAGATACTCCTCTTATTGCCGACGGGACATCTCAGGCTATATCTTCTCCGCTCGGACGTACTATCGTTGATCTTGGCGGTGATCCGAGCGGAGCTACTGTTATCGCTCAGTTTGCTTCTGATATGAAGGACTATGATTTTTTCGCGGTTATCAATTTCTCCCGTATAATAACTGAAAATATGGCCGAGACAGAGGTGTTACTGCGAGAGATAGAGCTTGCCAGCCGATTGAAAATTACCGGACTTATTTCAAATACGCACTTAAAGGAATATACAACAAAGGACATTGTTCTTGATGGCCTCATCCGTTGTAAAGAACTTGGTAAGAGTATGAACCTTCCTGTATTAATGGTTACAGTTACCGGTGATATTGCCGAAAATATCAAGGAGTCATTTGATGTTCCGCTCCTTGTTATAAAGAGAAAACTTACAAATATTTGGGATGTATGATATGGAAAATTATTGCCACAACAGAAGGTTTGATTTAAAATTTCGTTTTCCTGATTCACCGTATAATATAGTTTTGGTTGAGCCGGAAATACCGCAGAATACCGGAAATATAGCTCGTCTTTCAGCAGCGACTAACAGTAGACTGCACTTAGTTGATCCTATTTCTTTTAGGCTAAACGACCGTTCATTGAAAAGAGCAGGTCTTGACTATTGGGATGATGTTGAGCTTTGCCGTCATAATACTTTTGAATCATTTTTGTCTTCAAGTTCAGTGTGTAACACGGAGAATGTATGGCTTTTTAGTACTTTAGGTAAAACTTCCCATTTTGACGCGGAATATAAAGCGGGGGATTGTTTAATATTTGGCAGTGAAGGTCATGGACTGAGCGATGATATTTTAGCTCAATTTCCGGACAAAATACTCCAAATACCTATGGTGAATGATAATGTACGTTCTCTCAATCTCGCAAATAGCGTAGCTGTTGTGTTATACGAGGCGCTTAGGCAGTTTAATATGGGACAATCTTTTCATAGTAAAGATTAAGTAAAATCACGTGCGTTCATATATGAACACACGCGATTTTGTTTAGATTTAAGCTAATTTTGCTTTTTTTATAATAAAATTAAATAGACTTTTTATAAGAAGTATCAAAAATATACTGCCAATAACCCAAGTAAAAGTCCCATGTCCATGCATACTGTGTGATGTATGTTCTGTTATTTGGCTGTAAAGCGAAAAGTTAAAATGAGCGGATAAAAAATCTATAAGCAGACCAAATATTACGGTTGAAAATACTATACTGCAGATATATATTAAGATTACTTTTTTGCCCATGACTTTACTGAGCACTATCATTGATGCTATATTTGTCACAGGTCCGGCAACTAAAAAGACAAATGTAGCACCGGGAGACAGACCTTTTGAAAAAAGAGAAAGAGCTATCGGTATAGACGCAGTTGAGCAGATGTACATAGGAAGTCCTATCAACACCATCAGTAACATGGCAAATATACCGCTATTTATGCCGAGATTTATAAAAAAGTCGGCAGGTATAAATGTCGCTATAAAGGCGGCTATAATAATACCAACTGTGAAATGAACTGCTATATCATCTAAAAAAGTACCGAAAGAATAGGTAAATATTGATTTGAGTTTGTCTTTTAAAGTCAGCGTTTTTGTCACAACTTCATGATTTTCTTCACAACAGCCGGAAATAGTGTCTTCAGGTTTATTATCTGAGGGGCAACTTTTTTCTTTATGGCATGAACAGCTTATCTGAGATGATTTTTCTTCTTCATGACATGAATAGCTCGTCTGCAACGGTTCTTTATTTTTGTCATTATCACAGCAACAGCTTGACGTTGGCTCTTTATCAATATTCATATTGTCATTTTTGGCAAATGTATTAACCATTACTCCGCCTAAAATACCTGATACAAACGCGCAAATAGGACGCAGAATAGCCATAATAGGTCCCATCAATGAATACGTTACGAGAATGCTGTCAATACTGGTTTCAGGAGTTGCTATTAAAAAAGAAGTCACAGCGCCATTAGACGCGCCGCTTTTTTTTATCTCAACAGCTGTTGACACAACACCGCATGAACATAATGGCAGCGGAATTCCTAAAAGAGCGGCTTTTACGACTGATTTGAAATTACTATCACCTATTAACTTCATTATAAAAGAACGTTTTACAAACGCGTGGAGAACACCTACTAAAAGAAGTCCAAGCATTATAAACGGTGCCATCTCTAAAAACATCGAGAGCAAACTTGCAAAAAAGTTAAGTATGTATTCCATCATTTATTTTTTCCTATTCTACCGCATGTTCCTGTCCGATGAGTAGGATTTTTGCTATATGATCATCGTTTATCACATAATAATTTTTTGGGCCGTCTTTTCTCATCTTAACGAGTTTAAATTGCCGCAGAGTTTTAAGTTGATGAGAAACTGCCGGTTGATTCATACCTAAGATTATTGCCAGATCATGTACGCAAAGTTCTTTTTTGCTTATAGCGTACAGGAGTTTTACGCGTGTCATATCGCCAAAAATTTTAAAGAAATCAGCTATATCCGAACATATTATGTCGGACGGGATATTTTTTGCCGCTTCTTCAGCATGGTCACAATGAAACATATTATCTTTTGCCATTTTTCACCTCACTACATATCAATATATGCTTATATAAACATATTAGCATATATTTAGTATTTTATCAATAGGTAATACAGCTTTTTTTAAGTTATGTTAATAATTATTTTAATAATTTAATTGAAGTTTTATTTTGTTTGCCGTATAAAATCGATGGCGATAAAATATTGTGAATATTTTATTCTATGGCGCAGATTTATAAAAACTGAGGCTATTGTCGCCGATATTTTTTATCCGTACTTTTTCTATTTTTAAATAGCTGTCAGAGAGCTCGGCGCGTTTGTCGTGCTGGGCTATTATAGTACCGTTTGGAGATAGGATATCACTTAAGAGGTTTAGAGTGTCAGTGTAGGCGGCTAAATCGCTGAAAGGAGGGTCAAGGAATATTATATCAAAGATAGTTCCTTCACGTTTGAATTTTTCAATAGCGGCGCGCGCTGTTGTTGGAAGTACAACAGCATCGTGAGCAATGTCAAATATTGCCAAGTTTTCTTTTATAATAGAAGCTGCCGCTTTATTGTTTTCAACGAATGACGCATGTGACGCTCCTCGGCTAAGCGCTTCCAGTCCAACGCTTCCGCTACCGGCAAAAATATCTAAAAAAGCAGCGTCATGAGTATCATTTGAGAGTATATTAAAGATAACTTCCCGCAGCATAGCCGATGTTGGTCTGGTTACGGTTCCTTTTGGAGTTTTTATATTCCTACTGCGAAATTTGCCGCCGGTAATCTTCATATATTCCTTCAATAATAATAAATTTACTATCGTGTGTAATTTTTCTCGCGCCGAATGACAAACATCGTCCGACGCGAGAAAAATGCTCGAACAAATTTTTGGTTATCGCGTGTACCGCTATAATTAAAGAATAATTTATAGTTTTTTAATCAAGTGACAGCGGATTATCTATTGATGTATTTTGATTTATTAACCAATTTACAACAGGCTCTCTCCAGTCCGGTAACACTTCAATATAACTGTCCAATTCATTCCACTTGGCACCTGCCGCATAATAGTCACTGGTAACCACAAGATAGGTTTTGTTCTTTTCTATTTTTCCACCGCTTAATAAAATATAGTCATCTCCGACCTTTTCCGCGCCGTAAAAATAAGGATCCTTGTTCAGATTTTTTATTAGGTCTTCACCGCTTATAGAGACGTTTACGAGAAGATTTAAAAAAGGCATGATAGTTATTATATGGCTGTAAGTTATATTTCCGGCAGGAATATCCGCGCGGATGCTGCCATAATTAGTAACTGCTATATCAGCGCCGGAAGACTCGTACAGTGCTTTTGTGAACATTTTGTAACCGTCCGGCTCTTTAAAGATCATCTTATCACTGTACGCTATGACTTTTGAGTATTCAACATCAAGTTTTTCGCTCCATTTATTTATGATAGTTGTCAAGTCGTTTATAGGAGCGTCTTGATAGGCGCTTCGGGCTATTCTTTCCTGTACTATGTATTCAACATTCGCCTTTTTGGTTTTTTCATCATAATCAATAGTGATTCGCGAATAATGTTGAGCTTCAGTACCGCTTGCTACTACAAAAGTTTCTCCGGCATATGAACAACTTACTTCATGAGTGTGGGCGCAAATAATAAGAGGAATATTCATATCTTTAAATTTTGGTGCCAGTTCTTTCATAACATCAGCTTCTGTATGGGTTAAAAGGATAACTACATCAGCTCCTTTTGCTTTAACTTTTTGATAATTATCTTTAATAACAGGAAGAAAGTCTTTTACAATATAATCAACACTTGCATTGGCGTTGTATTTAAACTCATAAGTCATGAGTGATATAACGCCTACTTTAACGCCGTTCTGTTCAATAATGACATATGGCTCAAAATGAATTGCATTATCGTTTTTGGGGACGATATTTGCTGAGATAAACGGAAAATCAGCCGTTTCCATCATAGCGTTGGCAGCGTCATACCCAAAGTCAAATTCGTGGTTTCCGACAGAGGAGACATCAGCACCCATAGCATTTAGTATTTCAATAGTTGAGAGACCGTTAAAAGCGTTAGAAATAGTTTGTCCGGTAACGTTATCGCCCGCAACAAAGAATAAAAAATCGTCATTATTATAGTTTTCTTTATTTTGCATCGTATAATAAAGTTGTTCAACACCGCCACGCGCGATATCGTTATAATACGTCGGCGCGATGCCGCCATGAAGATCGCCAATGGTGATAATGTTCACCGGCAGAGCATATATTTGTACTGTCAAAAATAGAGCAATAAGCAGCGAATTTAAACGTATAATAATACTTTTCTTCATATGAGTTATCCCTTTTATATTTTATAACTAATATTATACTATGTTTATATTTTTTTTTCAACCTATTTTACTTCAGAGATACCCTTTATTAATTTGCCGCGCAAATTGTTATTCTTATGCCGCATTATTTTATATTTTAAATTATTTGAAAGATTAAAAATAATCCTCTTTAAAAGCGGTATCAAAATTATTAACAATATCTAAAATGATGGATGTTTTATCTATTTCAGCGGAGATGTTTAATGCTGCCATCTCTTTTTTCAATGATGTCGCTCCAAGACCTTTTGGATAACCGGTGACATTTATGCCAAATCCGATAATCGCGAAGTTGTTTATTACTTCTATTAATATACCGCACACTTTTTTATTATTGATAAGAATGTCATTGGGTTGTTTGATAATTGCTGTAAGTCCCATATTTATAAGCGCGTTTTGTATAGATTCAGCGCTTTTTTTTGATAATTTATCACTTGTCAAGTTTTTTCCTTGAGATAATTCATATATAACAGTAGCTAAAATACTACTGTCGTGTTCTGCTTGCCAGATGTGTTCTCTTTGTCCGCGACCGTGCGTTTGGTATTTAGCGATTATAACTCTGCCGTGCGTAAGATTATCTCGTGCAAAATCATTTGTTGAAGATAGAGTATTATAATATTCTATTTTAAAATTAGTTTTATCTTCCATATTTATTTAAACGGGACACGCTCAGCTAAGTAATATATGAATGGAACGCTGAGGCAGCTAAAGAGAGTAGTGTAGAGTATAGAAAGAGCTGCGATAACGGTATTGCCGGAAAATCGTTCCGTAAATAGACTGCAACTGACAGCTGTTGGCATAGAGAGGATAAGTATAGCGAGAATGATGACTGTTTTGTCGATGTGTATATTTATAATATTGGTTATAAAGTAAAAGATAGCAACGCTGATAACCGGAGTTATCAACAGTTTTGTAGAGGCGATTTCAAGCAACTGTTTTATATGACGTTTGATCGATATTTCTACGCCTCCTATTTGCGCGCCTGTTATAACGAGAGTTAGTGGGATAGTGAGTCCGCCAAGCATACATATGGCATCGTAAATAGTTTTTTGGATGATAGAAAAGACTGAATAGCTGTCTTTAGTGTAGCCTGCTATAACATCTGAGATATTAGTATCAGCAACAGACGCACCGATTGATGGGAATAATAACGCGACTGTAATACCGATAAAAGTAGCTATAAGTCCGTTATTTTTAAGTAATTCGGTCAAAGTTTTCAGACTAGGCTTTTTCCGTTTCAGGATAGCTACACCGATGCTCCAAAGTATAGCCTGAGCCCCTACATTAAACAAGAGAATAATTCTCATTCCGTCCGCGCCATAGAGAGCGTAAGCTATAGGAAGAGGAAGATAAACCCAATTTGAGACTCCTGTTAAAAAGGTGTGAGTTGATCTCTCTTTTACTCGGAACACCATGGAAAAAATAAAGCCGATTAAGAACCCAAACAAGATGATAACCGCTCCAAGTACCGGTAAATACCAGTCGGTTTTTATGTTTTTCGGCGTAATGGTTGCTATCATATTGGTAAAAACCATTGCCGGCATACAATAATCAACTAAAAAATGGCTTATACGGTTCGCGGTTTCGTCAGTTAGTATATTTTTCCTGCGCGCGTATAAACCGAGCAATATTACGAGTAAAAGAGCTACGATGCTGCTGAGTACGATTAACCAATTATTTTGCATGAATATTTATTTTCTTTCTGTTTTTTTTGCGGTAAGTATATGAAAAAAATTATAGCTGGATTCTTTAACCGACAAAAGGATTGCTGTAAACCCACCAATTCCAAAATGTTAAAAAGTAGTTTAAAAAAAGCTGCGGATTATAACTTATTATAATTGCGACAAATGCTAAAAACGGACCAAACGGCATATATATGCCATCCGGCTCTTCTTCTTCCGTTTCTCTGTTTTTATTATTACTTTCGTCAGCAGACGGAGATTTCCCCTTTTTTATTTTACCGCTTAAAAATAAGCTGATACCGACTATTCCGCCGAGAATAATAGCTAACATGACTGATAACAATGACGGGTAAATGCCAAGATATCCGCCGATAGCCATACCTATAAAAGCATCACCAAGTCCCATAGAGGGCTTTTTAAATAGAAAGCGTCCAAAAAGATCCATGAGCACAAATATTATAAATCCGATAATAGCTCCTGGGATAAATGACGGCATATTCATTCCAAACAGGGTAAAATCAAACGGTATACCAAGATATAGATGGCGTAAAAGTTCAGTAGCTATTCCGGCGCCGAGCGCTGCGTAGCAGATAGGGTCAAAGACCAAAAATGTGTCAAGATCTATCATAAAAATGACCAGCATGCAAGAGAGAAATGTTGAGTGAAAGATAAAGTAAAAGAATGTTGCGGTATCTAAACCTATCCCTTTGAAAAGGATATTAGTTGAATATACGGAAAAAGCAAATAATAAGCCGGTTATGAGTTCAATCGTAAAATAACGTGGAGATATTTTGCTCTTGCAAGTTCTGCATTTTCCTCCAAGAAATATATAACTAAAAAGCGGCACGAGGTCAACAGCGGTTAACTGCCGTTTGCACTTAGTACAGTGTGAGGCGGGTGCCATAAGAGACATTCCTTGCGGCACCCGATAAATGACTACATTTAAAAAACTGCCTATTACTGTCCCGAAAATAAAAGCAATTACAGCTAACATTATTATAGGCATAATAATCAATTTTCTCTTTAAAAATCGCTGCTGTCGCCGGTTCCGGACAGACCATCAATAAGCGATACGATAGGCATAAACATCGCGATAACGATAAAACCTACTATACCTCCTAAGAATACAATAAGGAGCGGTTCAAGAGCTGCTGTTAAACTGTCTAGTTGAGCGTCAACTTCAGCTTCGTAAAAATCTGCTACCTTGCTGAGCATATCATCTATAGAACCGGTTTCTTCACCAATAGTGATCATTTGCACAACCATTGGCGGAAAAAGTCCTGTTCTCGCGAGCGGATCAGCCATGCGCTCACCTTCACGGATAGCGTTTCTCGCGTCCAAAATACCGGCAGCTATAACTTCGTTTCCTATGGCGCCCGCAACAGTTTCAAGTGACTGTAAGATAGGCACACCGGACGCTAACATTGTTGCCATAGTTCTTGAGAAACGTGAGAGAGCAACCATGTGAATAAGCGGACCGAAAACAGGTATTTTTAAGGTGAATTTATCAATGTAAAACGCGCCGGTTTTTGTTGCCTTTATTCTGTTAAACGCTATTACAAGAGCTGTGATTACCGCGGCAATAATGATGATATTAGTGATATTCGTCATAAAATTGCTTATCCCGATAAGCATCATTGTTATTGCTGGCATATCAACTTCAAAGTCTGAGAACATTTGCATAAACTGCGGCACAATAAAAGTTACCAGTCCGATAACGATACCTATAGCGAGTATCATAACGATAACAGGGTAGGTCATAGCCGCTTTCACTTTGCGCTTTAATTTCAGATCGTCTTCTAAGAATGTCGCGAGACGGTCAAGAGTTTCTTCCAACACACCGCCCACTTCTCCTGCGCGGACTAAACCGATGAATAGATTGGAAAATACCCTGGGAAATCGAGAAAGTGAGCGAGTCAAAGTCTCGCCGCTTTCAACAGAATACTGGACTTCGCGGATAACCGCTTTTAGTGACGGACTACCTGCCTGTTGTTCCAAAACCGCTAAACAACGTACCAGTCCAACGCCTGCTGCCTGCATAGTCGCAAATTGGCGACAGAACATAGTGAGGTCTTTTGCGTTAACTCTGCCTATTCGTTGTTTTTTAGGCGCTCTAACTTTAGTGGCATCGGCCTGTGGGTCAACCATAGCTGACGCTCTTTCTTCTTGTTGTTTCTTCTGAAATAGTGCCATGTTAATTCACCTCCCGGTAAAAAATCAAATTTCTATTTTAGTTATCTGCCGCTTGCTGCTGATGAAGCTGATGGGTCTTCTTCCGGAAGAGTACCGTCAGACATAAGCATTTTTTTCAGTTCTTCTAAGTTCATCGCGCGTTCAGTTGCTGTCTCGTAAGTGATACTTCCAGCGTTATAAAGGTCACGCAAAGCCTGATCCATAGTTTTCATACCTAAGTGTGCCGAAGTTTGGATCATTGAATTAATCTGGTGAGATTTTGCCTCGCGGATAAGGTTTCTGATAGCCGGAGAAGCTATCATAATTTCTTGCGCGCAAACGCGGCCGCCGCTGACTCTTGGCAACAACTGCTGAGTTAGAACAGCAACGATATTATTAGAAAGCATAACACGGATCTGTTCCTGTTCCTCCACCGGAAATACGTTTACAATACGGTCAACAGTTTGGGAAGCGCTGTTGGTATGGACAGTTGCGAAAACTAAGTGACCGGTTTCAGCTGTTTCTATAGCAAGTCTCATAGTCTCTAAGTCACGCATCTCACCGACAAGCAAGATATCAGGGTCTTCACGAAGGGCGGCGCGGAGAGCGTTGGAGAAAGCCTTTGTATCCTGTCCCAGCTCACGCTGATTGATAATACAGTTTACATGTTCGTGCATATACTCAATAGGGTCTTCAATAGTGATCAAATGTTTCCTGTAGTTATAGTTTATTTCACGAAGCATAGAGGCGAGAGTTGTCGATTTGCCGCTTCCTGTAGGACCTGTAACAAGGATGAGACCTCTGTGCTGCTTAGTTAAGTCACGGACAATTTCTGGTTGCCCAAGCTCATCAAGAGTTGGTATCTTGTATGGAATGGTTCTGAATGCGGCAGCCATACTTCCTTTATCACGGAAATAGTTAACCCTAAAACGGGAAGATTTACCTAACTGATAAGAGAAGTCAAGTTCCATAGTATTTTCAAATTTTTGAATTTGTTCGTCAGTTAAGATGTCGTAACACATTCGCTGAAGTACTTGCGGAGTGAATTTTGTGTAATTGCTCACCAGTAAATCACCATGTACGCGGTATGTTGGCGGGATGCCGACCGCAAAATGCAAGTCAGAGCCTGTAACCTCAACAACAAGTTCTAAAAGCTCATCAATATGTACTTCAGATAGATCCCTTATTTTGCCGGGATCATTTGATTTTAAAGACAGGACTCTGGGTTTTTCAGGTTCATGTACTTCAACTACCGGAGTTGCCGCGTCCGCTATAGATTGAGCTTGGTTTTGGTTAATATTTTGCTGTGCAACATCTGCCATTACTTTGTCTCCATAAAAAGATTAGTGAGTAGATACCACGCGCATAACTTCGTCAAGCGATGTTATGCCGGATTTTGCTTTTCTCGCGCCGTCAATCAGAAGAGTTATCATATTATTTCTGTTTGCCGCGTCAAGCAAATCATTTAAGACAGCTTTTCGGCTGACAAGGTCGGCTATCTCTTTATTCACGGTCATAAGTTCGTAAATACCAAGACGTCCTCTGTATCCGCGATGCATACATTGATCACATCCGACAGGCTTAAAGTAAGTTCCACTGCCATCTTCGTATTCTGATTTCGGAACGCCCATAGATTCTAAAAGTTCGTAAGGTACATCTATAGGCTCTTTACAATTTTCACAAAGCTTTCGTCCAAGTCTCTGCGCTATAATACCTATAACAGCCGCTGAAATAAGGAATGGCTCAACACCCATATCTGTCAGTCGGACAACCGTTGCCGGAGCGTTGTTAGTGTGAAGTGTTGAGAGCACCAAGTGACCGGTGAGCGATGCTTCAATAGCCATACTGGCAGTTTCAAGGTCACGAATTTCACCGACCATGATGATGTCCGGGTCTTGACGCAAGAAAGAATGCATGGCAACCGGAAAGGTTAAACCGGTTTTCCTGTTAACGTGTACCTGAGTAATTCCGGGAAGCTGATACTCGACAGGCTCTTCAGCAGTTACTATATTCAACTCTGATGAATTGATTTTATTAAGGATAGAGTAAAGGGTCGTAGTTTTACCACTTCCGGTAGGTCCTGTTGTAAGAATCATTCCGTTTGGCTGAGTAATAAGTGTCTCTAATATAGCGAGCATTTCGTCGGTAAATCCAAGTTTATTAAGACCTATAAGAACACTGGATTGATCCAAGATACGCATAACTACTTTTTCACCGAATGTTGTCGGGAGAGAGCTGACACGGAGGTCGTATGCCGATCCTTCATGACGGATGTGAAAACGACCATCTTGAGGTATGCGGCGCTCAGCAATGTTCATGTCTGCCATAATCTTAAGGCGGGATGTTAGCGGCGGGTGAACGAATTTCGGCAATGTCATCATTTCGTAAAGTACACCGTCAATCCTATAACGAATACGCATATTTCGTCGATCCGGCTCAACATGAATGTCAGATGCTTTTTCTTTAATAGCAGCTTGCAAAAGCACATTCACCATGCGGATGATAGGACCTTCTTGAACATCGGCTTCAGCGCTAACTTCAGTATCGCTATCAGTATTTACAGACGCCGCCATGGCTGTTGCGCTTGGGCTGTTTTGCATCTCATCTAACATACTGGATAAGTCGCCTATATTGCCTGCTGTTGGTGAGTCACCGCCTATATTTCCGACATTACCGCCTCCGCCATCAGTCTGGTCTTTAGGAGCGCCTTCTGTAGATTGCTGAGCGTTTTTCTTTGCGGCAAACGGATTTTCTTTTACTGATGAGCCTGCGGTTATGGCAGAGTTTATAAGTGATGGGTCTATATCGTTTGGTATAACAGCACCATCAAGTTCATAAGTAGCTTCGCCATCCTCTCCGATGGTTAAAGAGTCATCAATATCGTTTTTAGCGGAAATCTTTTTAGAGCGAATATCTAAGATGTCATTTCTGGTAGCAAGCACCGGTTCTATCTCAAATCCGGTAATGAGTCTGAGGTCATCTAACATAAAAACATTTGAGACATCCTGCATAGCAACGAGCAATTTTTTATCGCGTCTTGCTATTGGAGCCACATTATATTTCTGTGATAGAGTTTCCGGAATAACTTTACTGACTTTTTGGTCTATTTCAAAATTATCTGGGCTATAAACTTCTAAGTTCAGGTTTTCAGCCATAGCCTGAAGCAATTCATGCTCATCAACAAACCCCATATTGATAATTAAATTGGTTAATTTCTCAGATGAGGTCTGCTGCATTGCAACAGCTTGCGCTAATTGGTCCTGAGTAATAAGTCCTTTTGATAAAAGGACTTGTTCTATAGATAATTTAGTTTCACTTTGTTGTGCCATATTACAATTCTTGTATCTTCAAATATCTTATGATATTGATTATACCATATTTCCCCATTTATTTACAGAGCTATTACCCATTTTTTTCTTAAAAAACACTTATATTAATGGCAATTCAGGCAAAAAACCGTAAAATATCTTAAATGATAAAGAAGCCTGATGTTCAAGCATTGATTTTCCATTTATAACTGTGATGTTTTTATCTTCGGCAGTATTATAAAAAGAGAGTTTACTGTCATAATTGAGATCATAAAAACATCTGCCGTCTTTCATGGAAGACAGGTCTATAGGTAAAACATCTCCGTAAGATCTCCCTACAGGTGTACAATTTATGATTATATCAGCGTCTTTCACCTTATTTATGGTAATTTCTTTATAATTTAAAAAATCAATGTCTTTACTGATATTTTCAAAATACGTTTCCTTACTTTTATCTCTGTTGCCGATGATGATACCGGCAATATTATATTTGACAATCTCAGCGGTTATAGCGCGAGAAGCTCCGCCGCTGCCTAAAATAATAATTTTTTTGTTATCCAACGATATGTTATAATCATTAAGGGACGCTAAAAATCCGGGTCCGTCTGTTGAATAACCTTTTAGCTGTCCGTCTTTAAACTTTACAGTATTAACTGAGTTGATGATTTTTGCGCCTTCATCAAGTTCATCTATTAGGCTTATCACTTTCTCCTTATAAGGGATTGTGATATTCAAACCAAGCATATTTTCTATAGAGCGAAAACCTAAGAATGTTTCTTTCAGTTGGTTCGGCTCAATGCGAAACGGTAAATAGCATGAGTTTATATTAAATTTTTCAATTTGTCGATTGTGTATTGCCGGTGACATCGTATATGTCAAAGGCCAACCGACAACTCCGCTAATAGTTGTATGTCCGTTTATTGCTTCTCTTATTTTACCCATATTTAACTTTAATTACTCAAAAATATTTGTTTTAAGCTACAGTTTCTTTAAACAATAGAGGAGAATAACTTTTTTTCGAGCTTGTAAATAAATTGTGGCGCCCCGAAAAGAAAAGGGTCGCCACAACTTTGGTTGTTGAAAATGTTATCCTTTTTGCTTAGAACTTAAAGTCTACTCCTAATCTAAATAATCTTAGATATTTTGGAGCAACAAAATCAGGATCTGTAGTTAAAAATCTTGTTTCTTCAAGCTCTCTTTCTCCATATTTTACGCGGAAAATAAAGCTTTCTGTGATAGCTTTTGAAAGTTCAGCTGTCCATACAGTATCAGCTTCTCCGCGGTCAAATGAGCGGTCTCCTGCATAGTAATTAAGTAATACGCCCCATCCGCCGCCGAAATTATAACCGAGAGCACCGTTATATCCTTCAGCTATGTTTTCCGGTGAAAGGAAGTTATCGCGATCAAACCAAGATACGCTATATCCGTAATCCATAGGATAGAGCGAGCTGTAAAGCATCTCGTAATTATCACCGAGCTTTCCGTAAGCTGCGCGTGCAAACAGTCTATAACCATCGTATTCAAGTTTTGCGTAATAAGATGTTCTGTCTTCATCCACTTTTATGTTGCCATATGTACGATTTTGTCTGGCAGCTTCACCTGAGAGCTTGAGATCACCCACTTTTATATAGGCGTCAACGCCGTAACCGCTTTGTGAACTTACACCGGAGAATAGTTGAGTTCCGCCAAATCCAAAGTTTTTGTGTTCATAACTTACGCGGGCATAACTATAAGCGTCGTTGAAGTCATAGCTGCGAAGGAAATTGTTTTCTTTAGGACCAACAAGCGTATCATTATCAATAACACTTCCGTACATACCTGTTATGTAGAAGTTTTTAAATGGACTTATTTTCATGGTTAAGTTTAACGCGGGATTATAGCTGGTATCAACAAGTAAACCTTCAGCAACTGTGTCACCTTTTATACCGGCAGTAATTTCGATACCTGATACATAGGCAGGAACTATACCGTATATCTCATGCAACTTCAGTTCGGTTGAACCGCGCGGAATAAAGTTATTTGCTGCCCAGTTAACAGTATCAGGGTTGGTTGAAAAATCAGGAATGTCTGCTTTTGTCTGAGACTTTATAGACGCATAAGTTTTTATACCATTATCGAACTCTGCCGCGAATGTGAGCAGCGCTTTATATACCATGAAACTGTCAGTTAAAGACGCGTCAATGACTAAGTTTGGATCATCATATGATAGGTAATCACCGGCGCCAACACTAGTTGAATCTTCATTAAATGTAATCTTATTTCCCTGTGTTCCCCAACGAAGTCCGCCTTCAACTCCTATTTTCCACCAAGTGTCTTCTCTCGGAGATTCCTGAATTATAATAACTTGAGGAGGAGGAGTAAGAGATTCACGTTTGAGCTGTTCCATAGACGCATAGAGTTCTGCTACCATCTGTTCTATTTTATTAACGTCAACAGGAGAAATACCTGCCGGTCCTGGCTGTCCCTGCGGTCCTTCCGGTCCCGGCTGTCCCTGCGGTCCTGTTTGTCCGGGCTGTCCTGACGAACCTGCGGGTCCGGGCTGTCCTTGTGGTCCCATAGGTCCGGTCTTACCAGTCAGCATATCTCTTAAAACTGGATCGTTTTCAATCCAACGTTTTACTTCTTCCGGAGACATTTTACCGTCGACATATTGGAGAAGTCTGGCTGCTACCATAGCTAATTGGTATCTGTCAGCAGCTCTTTTGCCATCAAAAACTCCAACTTCCATACCTTCCATGATTTTGTTTTCTGTAACATAATTAACGGCTTCTATAGCCCAATGTCCGGTCGGAATGTCAGTATAAGCGCTTTCAATATAAGTGAAAACTTCAACCGGAGTATAAGCGTTGTTTGTTGAAGTCGCTGTACCGTTAGTTGTACCACTCAATGAACCAAACGCGCTGCCGGTGGCTGTTCCGCCATCTTCAGCAATTAAATTTTCATCTCTACCAAAGAAATCGCCTAAATCGGCTTGCGCAAACAAGCTGAGCGACATAAGCGCCATTAAGAAAGACAACGCCAAAACTACCAATTTCTTCATACTTTTCTCCTTGACCTATATTTTAAGTATACTTTAAATTTACCATTTACTTTATAATTATCTTAAATTAAGCGTCTTCGTAAGCTATATTAACGAAGGGTCATCCAGACAATTTAAACACTACAATTTTAGCATATAAAAAAGTAGTTGTCAATCTCTTTTTTTTATTTTTTTACATTTTTTGCGATTATTTTGATTTACTCAGCAAAATAATCACATTTAGTTTCTTTTGCATACATTATATTTAACTTAATTATAGTTCGCTTAATTCACCTACCGCGTTTACTATATGTGATAAATCGGGGTCTGTTATCATATTTTCAATAACCAAATCGTAGTAGCTCCATCTTATCCAGTACGGCGAAACTCCAAATTCTTTAACGAGCAGTTCGTTAAAGAATTCCTCAGCGGTTATAGCTTTCAGATAAAGAGCTCCGAGATTCTCGTTCAGCCATTCAACATCAACTCCGAAATAGGTACTCAAAAATTCCATAACTTGGTGAAGTTCATTCACCAACTGCGCGCTGTTTTTATCATCAAAATCTTCTGAGTATGTCGCGCTTACTTGAGCGTCTTCGAAAAAAAAGTTCATAGCCCAGTCATTTGCTATCGAAAACAGCACAATTGCCGGTGACTGAGTTGATCTCGCTATCTCCTCAGTTATATCTATTTGCCGCTGCCAGTCATTAGTCGCTGTTGCCCTTTCATCAGTCAGCACAAATATTGACGGACTGTCTTCAACTATGAACCCATTCGCGTTTTTATAACCACTATAACATTCTACAGCGCCGGATTTATCAGTAAATAGTATGCTTGCACAAATCATTATGTTATACCTGACTATGTAAATAATATTTTTTATGCTTTTTATTTTCAACCATAGATAAATTAAATTTCTATATCTTGCTTTTAGTTCCTTCTATTTTTTTAGATATATATCGTCGTACACTGCATCCTGACTTACTTGCTGCCTCAGACGCAAGCGTCGACGAATATATATGATAATGACTATCGGCAAACCGATAATAATAATAAATCCGCCTAAAATAAGCGGCAGAGCATAGCTTGGAAGCGGTTCAGGCGCGTTTTCTCCGGAAATAAAAACTTCATCATTTGGCGGAAATATGATGGTTTCTTCGCCGCGAGCTATCATTCCGTTGTCTCTGGCTATTCCTTCGACACCTTCTGAAGACTGCAACCACTCAATCATATTTTGCATTTCATCTACTTCTTTTTTTAGCTTTTCGTTTTCCAACTGAACTACTTTTAGCGTTTGTCGTTCTTTAAATATATTATAAACAGCTTTTCCTACCGCTAAAGTGAGAAAAGCAGCTATCGCGCATAGGATAATTACTCGGCTTGCTATTTTTGCTGACCGATTGCTTTTATGTCTTCTCTTTTCAACTATTTTATTTTTTTTTGTCATTTTTTTTAAAATACACGCCATAACTACTTGACGAAATGTATGAAATGTGTGATAATTCAGATATGACATATATTTATCGCAATATGTCACTATAATTATTATAACAAATATTTGGGATGGAGTGAAGGACTTTATGAATAAAAAAATCACTTTTTTTGTAATTATCGCATTAATTTCCGGTTTAGCAGCTTTTGCGCAAACAGCAAATAACGCTGTGCCCGAGGAAGAGACGTTCCAAGACGTGAATCTTCCTTTAACTGTTGACGGGGCAGTAACCTTATCATTTCTTAATAATCCCGTCATTATTCAAAGTAAATTAGGGTCTGAAATAGCAAATGCCAACAGAAAACAGGCAAACGCTTCAAATATCCCTAACTTTTCAGTCGGAGCCACCGGAAGTTATGTAGAAAAGCTTGATTACACGACTTCTACTTACAATTTTACTGTAACATGGCCTATTTTACCCCTATCACGCTTTGATGCTATAAAAAAAGCTGCTAAAGAAAATTATACAGCATCGGAATACAGTTTCCTGCGGGCTATAGAACAGGTAAGATATCAGACAGAGTCGGCGTTTTATCAATATTTGCTCGCTTACAGGATGATGGAAGTTGCTGAGCAAGCGGTATCTATAAGCGAAAATAGTTTAAGAATCGCTAATCTGCAATACCAGTCCGGTCTTAGCGCAAGAGTAGACGTTGATCAGGCAACAGCAACACTTGAGAGTTCAAGAGTGTCTCTTCTAAGAGCTCAAAATGGTGTTGCGCTTTCAAAATCAGCGCTTTTTATGACAATGGGACTATCAGCTGATACTGATTTGCCTATTGATACTTCAATATCTGGTGTTCCAACTTTTTATACAGATATAGACACATTGAAAAATGCAGCCTTAGCGTCTCGTCCTGATCGTTTAGCGCTTGAACATCAGATAAAAGCTCTTACAGAAAATGCGAGGGGGACAAAAGCAAGTCATCTTCCTTCTCTTAATTTGCAGGCATCATACACAAACCATTTAGCAGGTGATTCATTAGGACAGACCGGCGTAACAGGGATTACTGTCGGAGCCTCAGCAAGCTTTAATATTTTTGACGGAGGTATCTCAAAGAATGCCGAAAAAGCTACTGAATTACAAGTTGAGCAGACAAAACAATCACTTAAATTTTTGGATCTCAGCATCGGACTTGATGTACAACAATCATACCTAAATCTGATAGCCGCTAACAGACAATTCAACGGAGCTAACGCTCAGCTTACCGCGGCTTCAGAAGCACTCAGAATAGCTGAACTCAGATATCAAGAGGGACAGGGTATACTCTTAGAAGTCGAACAGGCACAGTTTAGCGTAACTTCAGCTCGTTCGTCAGTTGCGCAAGCAGAGGTTGACGCGCTGACAGCATTTTCAGCATTGAAATACGCGGTAGGAGATTCTATTTATAATCTATTATTTGTTGATGTTAATTAATAGTATAAAATAAAAAAAAAGCGTCTTTATTGTTTTTTACAGTTAAAGACGCTTCTTTTTTTATTGTCATATCTAAAAAATTAAAACTTATTTTTCCCCATCATTTTTTTGTTTATCATTTAAAAAAGATGTCGCCGGACAAGATGAGTTACATTTGGAGCAGTCGCTACAACACCCTGTTTTGCCTCGTTTTATAGCAAATACAGCAACGATTATTGCGACTAAAATAACTAAGCCAATGATAATATCAACTGCTTCCATAATACACCTCAGTTTTTTAACTAAACCAAATACCGCCTACATTATAAACTAAAAATGAAACTGCCCACGCGAAAATAAGCTGGAAGGCTATTATTCCAAACATCCATTTTGTGCCTACTTCTCGCTTCATAGCAGCAACTGCCGCCATACAAGGCGTATAGACTATAACAAACGCTATAAAACTTGCGGCTTGCAGTGGAGTGAATAGAGTTTTTATAGCGGCATCCAGAGTTTCACCTTCTACACTGCTGGTCACGACGGCCAAAGAACTTATAATAACTTCTTTGGCGGCAAAACCGCTGACTAAAGCTGTTACAGACTGCCAATTACCAAATCCAAGCGGTGCGAAAATACCGCTTATATTTCGTCCAATAGTTGCGAGCATACTATTTGCGGCATCAGCAACAACATCTAAACGGAAATTAAATGTCTGTAAAAACCATATAATTATTGTCGCGATAAATATAATAGTGAACGCTCGCAAGAGAAATTCTTTTACTCTATCCCAAACAAGTATGAAAGTAGTCTTCGCTGATGGTATTCTATAGTTTGGCAGCTCCATTATAAAAGGAATAGGATTGCCGTGGAATACTGTATTTTTGAATAATAACGCTGCGGCTATACCAAGCAGGATGCTAAAAACATACATTGTCATAATAGCTAATGTTTGATTTTGCGGATAAAATATAGCGGCAAACAGAACAAACACCGGAACTTTAGCTCCGCATGTCATAAACGGAACTAAAATAGTGGTCATCTTTTTATCTTGATCGCTGTAGAGTGTCCTTGTTGCCATTATAGCCGGAACACTGCAGCCAAAACCTATTAACATTGGGACAAAGCTTTTTCCGGAAAGGCCAAGCCTTCGAAGAGGTCTGTCCATTATGAAAGCAACTCTTGCCATATATCCGCTGTCTTCCAATAAAGAGAGGAAAAGGAAAAGAACAGCTATGAGCGGCAGGAAGCTAAGCACTGAGCCAACACCGGCAAATACTCCGTCTATGACCAGACTTTGAATCACGTCATTCACATGAGCATTTTCCATAGCCGTAGACGTCTTTTCAGCAAGCCATTCTATACCAACGCCAAGCCAATCGCTGAGCGGCTGACCTAAAACTGTAAATGTCAACCAAAAAATAAGGAGCATTATACCTATAAAGATAGGAATGCCAAGATATTTATTAGTTAAAAGTTTGTCTGCCGTATTACTTCTTAATGCTTCTTTGCTCACCTCAGGCTTAACAACAGAATCACTTGTAATATCGTGTATAGCGGCATACCGCATGTCCGCAAGCGCGGCTTCGCAGTCAGTGCCAAGCTCTGTTTCCATTTCCAAAACTATATGACCAATAATCTCTTTTTCGTTGTAACTTATCTCCAACTTTTTTTCTAAAGAGTCATCGCCTTCTATAAGCTTAGTGGCAACAAAACGACGCGGCAATCCTTTTCTATTCGCGTGATCTTCTATCACGTGAACCATAGCGTGAATAGCTCTGTGTACAGGTCCTTCACAAAAATCTATTCTTTTTGGAGTTATGTTGTTTTCAGCAACTTTAATAGCCTCTTCAACTAACTCTTCAATGCCTTCATTTTTAGTCGCGCAGATAGGAACTACAGGAATGCCGAGGTGCTTGGAAAGTTTTTCTATGTCCACACTACCGCCATTATTTTGTAGTTCATCCATCATGTTCAGCGCTAAGATCATAGGTATACCAAGATCTATAAGCTGCAGAGTAAGATAAAGATTTCGCTCTATATTTGTTGCGTCAACTATATTTATTATAGCATCAGTCATGCCGTGCAGCACAAAGTCACGAGTGATGACTTCTTCGCTTGTGTGCGGGCTTATAGAGTAAATACCGGGCAAGTCAACAACTGTTACATTGTTATGCTTTTTTATAAGTCCGGTTTTTCCGGACACTGTGACGCCCGGAAAGTTACCGACGCGCTGATTAGCACCGGTCAGTTGGTTGAACAAAGTAGTTTTTCCTGAGTTTTGATTACCGGTTAACGCAAATATCATTATTCCACCTCACTTACTTGGATATATCCGGCGTCATCTAAACGAATAGACAGAGAATATCCTCGGAGTTTTAACTCTATGGGATCGCCCATAGGAGCTGCTTTGTGAATAGTGATAATAGTGCCGGGAGTTATTCCCATATCAAGGAGTCGTTTCCTCATAGCACCTTCACCTTCAACAGATATTACTTTGCCGCTTTTGCCAACCTTTAAATCTTTTAAAGTTGTTTTGCTTTTTACTGTTGTTACCATTTTAGAGTCCTTTATAATTTTTTTTTGATATGTGATTGCATTTTTCCTTAGCGAATTTATAACTCGCGGTTTAATGCAAAGTAAAAGCAAGCGAAGTCTTATTTTATGAATAATCTTTGAATTTAAAAAAAGCAAAAAACAAATCTTAAAATAAGACCAGCTTGATGCTTTTTTATGTATGGTGCCGGTGAAGGGAGTCGAACCCCCACGCCCGTTTGGGCGGTTGATTTTGAGTCAACTGCGTCTGCCATTCCGCCACACCGGCGTGTGATGAATAGTTGACATTAATTTGATGCAAATATTTCTTGCTCATATATTTTACCACCTTTTTAGCTTTAAGTCAATGCTATAAGCTACTGTTTTTTTGTTTTTAATTTTGGCAGACTAAAATTGTGTTTCGCACAGTTTGGTTAGTCACAGCTAACTTATCGCTTATATATTTTACAACCTTTTTATCTTTAAGTCAATAGCATATTCAACTTTTTTTTATTTTTTTTATTTTCTTATATATTTAAGTTTATTTCTCGTACTATTCTGATTAAATTTTACTGAATTGATATATATATTTGAGAAATAGAGAAAATTTATTAATACAACCAAAGAAATATGACCCTTATCACTATTTTTTTTTTAGAAATTCGGCTATAATATTAATTAGGAGTAAAAATAATGGATAGCAATAATATCTATGCGCTTATATTAGGAGGCGGTCGTGGCACCAGGCTTTTCCCTCTTACAAAAGATCGTTCTAAGCCGGCAGTTTCGCTTGCCGGAAAATATCGGCTCATTGATGTACCTATAAGCAACTGTATTAATTCAAAAATCGGTAAGATTTTTGTTCTAACTCAGTTTAACACACAGTCACTTCATCAGCATATACATAAAGCGTATAAATTTGATATATTTTCTAATAACTTTGTTGAAATACTTGCCGCTGAGCAGACAGATAGGACTGCGGACTGGTATCAGGGTACGGCAGACGCTGTGAGACGTAACCTTTGGCACATGACTGACCGCGATGTTGATAGAGTGCTTGTCCTCTCAGGTGATCAAGTATACCGCATGGATTTTCGTGACATCATAAATACTCACAATGACTCGAAAGCAGAAGTAACTATAGCCGCTACAATAAAAAGACCTGAGCAAGCCGGCGATTTTGGCATATTAAAAGTTGATCGTCATTTTAGGATTATTGATTTTGTTGAAAAGCCTTCAAAAAATGAACTGAAAGACTTAATCATACCTGGTGAAGATTTGGTATCGCTCGGCGTTAAGGCTGAAGGTAATGTTGTTTTGGCAAGCATGGGTATTTACCTTTTTAATAAAGCCCTTTTAGAGACTTCTCTTGATAATGAAATGGCTGATTTTGGAAAAAATGTTATACCATGGTGTATCAAAAACGCTCGTGCCTTTGTTCATCCTTTCCATGATTATTGGGAAGATGTAGGAACTATCCGCGCTTATTTTAATGCTCATATGTCGTTGACAGAAGAGGCTCCTGATTTTGATTTTTACGATAGTAAACGACCTATATACACGCTGCCGCTTTTTTTGCCGAATACCAGAATATCAAGCAGCAGCAAAGTAAGTCACTGCATTATCAGCGAAGGATGCAATATTGTAAATGCTGAACTTGATCATTGCGTTATAGGTATAAGGAGTTCTGTTGCGTGCGGTTGTATACTGAAAAATGTGGTTATGATGGGTCAAGATAATTACAGCGATGATGAACACCTTATACAAAGTTGCGGACTTCCGGCCAGAGGTATAGGTCGCAACTCTAAGATTGAGGGCGCTATTATAGATAAAGATGTCAGGATAGGTGATAATGTTGTTATCAACGCCAAATATAACAAACCAAATGAAGACGGTGATTGCTACTACATAAGGGATGGTATAGTTATTATCCCCAAAAATACGATCGTTCCTGATGGCAGAGTGATATAAGGAAAAATATGTCTAAAATTATTCTTTTGCTGATAGGTTTAATATTCCTTGCGATAGGCGCTTATTTGGGATATATGTGGTGGACATATGTAGTTGGTTTTTTAGCCGCGGCATTAGTCTGTGTATTAGTAATATTGGGACTGATAATAATCGTACTTTCGATCGGAGAAATAAGTATTAAGAAAAAGTGAATGATTATTAGCTTTAATTAAAATAAGAGAGATTATGGAAAATAAAATAGGTGTAGGGTACGGTGTTATTTTTGACCTTGACGGCGTCATAGTGGACAGCCATGACTGTCATAAAGAGTCATTTTATATTATTGCCGAAGAAGAGGGCATTCAAATGACGGACGAACTGTTTTTACAGGGTTTCGGACGACGAAATGATGAATTGTTTCCTATCTTTTTAGGTCGCCCTCTGGACAGAGAAAAGCTTGATGATTTGAGTGATCGCAAAGAGAGCCTTTACCGTGAACTAATGCGAAAAGCTGGTGTCAAAGCGCTTCCAGGAGCAGTAGAGTTTATAAAAGATCTCAAAAATAATGGTTTTAAGATATCTATCGGTAGCTCCACATGTCTTGAAAATATAGAGTTTGTTCTCAGCGAAATCGGAATAATAAATGATTTTGACGCAATAGTCAGCGCGGAAGATGTTACTGTCGGCAAACCAAACCCGAAAGTATTTCTTCTCGGTGCTGAAAAGATCGGTATAACGGCAGAAAATTGTGTCGTCGCGGAGGACGCGGTTTCCGGAGTAGAAGCTGCGAAAAGCGGCAATATGAAAGCGCTTGGCATAACTACTACTCGCGCCAGAGAATTCTTAAAAGAAGCAAACGCAGACCTCGTAGTTGATTCATTAGAAGAAGTAAACGCAAAAAAAATGAAGTTGCTTTTGAATAATTGATAGTGTATCCGCGGGAAAGTAAATAGATCAGAGCTTAATCTCGATGGGTTCAATTCCCTGAGTCTTGCCTCGTACTTTTAGCCCATTTTTGCGGCGGTTCCTTTAGGAGTCCGCAAGTCGCCGTAATACTCTGTTGCTTGCGGCGGAGATAGGTATATTATAGCAAAAATTTTAGTCCTCTGCTATTTTCCGTAATTCCGACGCTATAGCAGCGTGTTCTTCTGCTTTTTCTCTATTTCCGGCAAGCGCATAAGCGTTGCTTAAAACGTCGTGGGCGTGGTCATCATTCGGCGATTTATCTAAATAGTTAGCTAAAAGTAAAATTGCCTTTTCATAATTACCATCATTCATGGCTTTTACGGCTAAGTCTTTTATCTTGCTATTCGGTACAGCTGTAACATCCTTGTCTTCTTTACTTGTAGTTGTTGTTGGAACATTATTATTTTGAGCAATGTTTGGCGCGGTGTTATTATAATTTGCGTGGTATTCAGCTGGTTTTTGTATAGTCAGGACACCTGAATTGCTGTTAGATTTTTTTGTAGCGAAAATAGCGCTGGTGATGGTCAATGTTAAACATAAAAATACGATGAGCGGAAGTATAACCACATTTGACTGGGTGTTCTTTTTATTTTTCCCTGATGAGAACTGGAGTTTTTCCATAATCTCATCATAACCGTTGTTATTTTTTAACTCATTCTTCATCACATTATTATTACCCTTTTTTTTGAGAAGCTAAACATATTATAATTCTTTTTGTTGATTAAAGCAAGCAAATTAATTAAAATATTTTTACTAAAACATTAAATAATGTATATTTATACTCGCTAATTTTTTTGATATTATATTTAATCTTCTAATTTTGGCAAATTTCCTTGCTTATCATAAACTCCGAATTCTTTTGCCGCTTCAACAAGAGCAAACATATTTTCGTCAGGCGTGTCTCTTGCGCATTGGTCGCCCGTTGAAAGGATAAATCCTCCGCCATGCCCCGCAGCTTTCATGGTATATTTTGCGGCTTCAGTTACTTCTTTCGGTGTTCCGTTTAACATGATATCAGTTGTATGCAGGTTACCCATAAGAGCAATATCTTTTCCTCTTGTACGTTTAACTTCAGCGATATCAACATCTCCCATAGGAGGCATTTCCAGCGGATTAATGCAGTTAATGTTAGTCTCTTCGACCAGCATATCAACTAAAATGCGGCTTATTCCGCAACTGTGAATCATTGACGGTATACCGGCCTCTTTTGTCCATGAAGACCACTTTTTCAGTGCAGGGAGCGTATATTTTTTTGCCAAATCAGGCGATGCCAGCGTTATAGTTCCTGAACCGCCAAATAGTATATAGTCGGGCTGAGCTTCAATATTAGCTTTGATTATCTGGTCGCCTACAGCTATATCAAGCTCAAACCATTCTTCAAGCAATTCAGGTATCTCCGTTTCAGCAACCATTAGATCCATTATTCCTCCCTGGACAAAACAGTTCCACATATGAAATCCCGGATAGCTGACACTTCCTCCGTAAGCAATATCAAGATTGTGAAACATTTTTTTCATATCTTCAGATTTTTCGGCGTTTAGTTTATAATCAGTTTTTAACAACCATTTATATCGTTTGAAGTCAGCTTCAAGGTCTTTAATATATTTTTCTATAGGTGACGGCGGATCAGCTATGTAACAGAGATCTTTCGCGTAGAGTTCTCCATCCGGAGTCTTTACCGTAACTTCTTTTATCATAGCTTCAGCGTCACGCTGCACTAATTTAGTAGAAAATCCGACATTCTCATTAGTAGAAATGAGCGGCACTCCGACAGAAGCTGCTGCCCACGCGTCAATGCCAAAATAGCTTGCCGCGTCCAAATAAGCCTGCCATAGAGGTATAGCGCCTTTAAAATATATTTCCCAAAATGGCAATCCGGTTTTTTTACACGGGATATAGTTAGACATATCAGGCGTTACCGGCACCCTGTCAGGTATACCGCCTTTAATAGATGTTAAAAATCTCTCTTTAGATGTCATCATTTTTGTTGCTTCACCTTTCTTTACAATTTAATTATACCACATAACTGCAAAAAAGAAAATAATTATTGAAATTTAATAAATAAATTTAAAAAAAAATACTTGACTATTTTACTCAGAGTATGATATTATATTAAATGTAGTAATATTATTGAGGTATAAAGCAATGAACAAACAAACGTTTGTAGTATTAATTGCAGCAATGCTATTTAATTTTGCCCTATCGGCTTTTGCTATAGAGTTTAGTATAGTACAGCCGTTGCCGGGTGAAACCTTAACATCAGATACATTTCGGCTTAACGTAAGTTTCTCCAATCCAACAGGAGAGCCTATTACGCGTTTTTCGCTCATAATGGACGGTAAACGTTTTATTAATGGAACCATTAATAATCCTGTGTCCGGCGGTTCATTTGAGCTTGCTGACTGCGATTTTTCTTCACTCGGGTTAAGTGCCGGTTCAAAAGTGTTGACAGTACAGTTGTTTGACGCTAAAGGAATCGTTGAAGAAAAGTTTTTGCTGTTAAACTACCGTCCGGGAGCGGTTTTGTCGGAAAAAAATCCGCCTACTGTAAATATTATTGAGCCGACAAACGGTACAGCTGTCGGTAATAAAGTTCGTGTCCGCATTCAAGCTTCAGATGATACAGGGTTATATCTTACCCAAGTGTACATTGACGGTATGGAATATGCTTTTACCAACGAAGAGGATTTTATCTTTTATTGGGATCCTATAGTTAACGGCATAAAAACCGGTTCACATACTATATATGCTATTTCTACCGACATATTCGGAAACAGTTCATACAGTAATTATGTGTTAGTTCAGGTTAATAACCCCAATTTGCCAAAAGATGAAAATCTCGCGCCGATAAGGTCTGATAGTATATTTCAGATATTTCCCGGTTTCAGTCCTAAAACCGATAATATATTGCTTAGCCGATTAAAATCCGATTTTGAGTTCAGCAGTTTTGGCGCGTCAAACGGGCAGACCATGATTTTTACCCGCGAAGCTGTGGTAGCTCCACAAAAGCGTGACCGAAATACAACTATTAATGTTATTATAGCTGAAAAAACAGCGGCAGAGTTCAAGCTTTCATCCGCGTCAATGCCGGCCTATAAATCAGGATTAGCAGGAAAGATAGGTGAGATTGTCAGTGGTTATGATGTTGGTATAAGAAAACCATCCGGCATTTCAAAAATAGCCGTTGAAACTGATAATTTCTTCTTTTTAGGTACTCAGAATATATTTATCGCTGATGCGAATAAAGATACTAAAAGTAATATAGAAAGTTCACCTTCTTTAGGGGTGGTTGTAGCGTCTATTGAGCCGGTTTTAAAAGCTGATATTCAACGAACGGAACTTCCTGTTATAAAAGCTGATGTTGATGCTATTGAAATAAAAACTTCCTCAGAAGTAAGACCAAACATAGTTGATAATACAGTAAAAATAAAAGACAACAACGAGCAGTTAATAAGCGGAGTCGGTATAGATTATCAATCAACGCCATCAACAGTTATTACTTCGGTGCAGACTGAGACCGCTCCGACAGTAAATGTAACCTCTGATACTGAAATATCAAGCATAAGTCAGTTTATAAAAATAACTGACACTGTGACCGGCGCTGAGATACCGGCTTACATTATGGTGGCGGACGCTAATGTTCCTGCTGATGAGATAAAGGCAGTAGAGATATTAAGGACAGTTATAACTACAGATGCGGCAGAAAGGACATTTAAAATAAATAAATCGTCTGCAAATCCTTTAAATTCCATCATTTCCGGCACTTCATATAAAGTAAAATCAGGCGATAATCTTACACAGATAGCCAAGGAAAATAATACTACCGTGAACGCTATACTGAATGAAAATCCGGGGCTTAAGGCTGATCATATAACAATAAATCAGATTATTCGGATGCCAAAGCCAAAAGTTGCAGTTTATTTTAAAGATGAAAATAACGGAACACAGAGATCTGACATAGAAACTATGTATAATGAAGAGGGTTATCTCGTTCTGTCTTTACGTTCATTTATTGACGTTAAAGGTAATGGCGTGCTTATCTGGATTCCTATGACAAAAGAAGTTGAGGCATATATTGACAATAAGCGGATAAAAATTAAGATTGGTGAAAAAGAGATTATGGTTGATAATGCTTCTATAGTTATGCCGACAAAAGCGAGTATTATTGACGGTCGTACTTTCGTCTCACCTATGTTAGTTACAGACGGACTGCAAACTCAATACGAGATTGACAACAGCGGTAATATTGCTTTGATAAGATAAACTTTTGGATTTATTTTCCCTTAAATAATTTTCCTTAGAAACCGCTGAAATAATTTAATAATAAATGAAAAAATGGGCGAACGTTAAATGCTTACTGTTCGCCCAAAAAATTAAATACGGAGCTACTTTATGCCTTTAATGCTGGAGCAATTATCTGCTTTAATAATATATGCGTACCCCATAGCGACAGCTGTTATGCTGTTGCTTGTACTTTTAACACCTGTACTAAATAAGTTGCCGCAATATGAGTGGCAGCAGATAAACAAAGGTTTTTTTTACATTGCAGCTGCAATAGCTGTATTTCAAATAATTCTTTCTACTATCTGGCTCAGCCGTTACGCTATAATAGGAGATACCTCTTTTATCGGAAACCCTGACTCGTCAACTGCTGCTTTTTTTTTAGACACGTATTCTGTCTCAGCTATTTTGATAATATCGATAGCGTTTCTCATAAGTTCTATAATGACAGGCGCGATGCGCCTTCACGGAACTGTGGTAAGGATTATTTCTATACTTACTGTTGCTGTAGCAAGTTGCCTTGTTTTTCTAGTTATCAGCATTAATATTTACTTTACATTGACTGTTTGGATACTCACTATCATGCTTGTTCTTATGATAATTTACCTCCTGCATTCAAAAAATTTATTGGTAGTTATATATAGTAGCGTTTTCGCTTTGCTTTGTATATTGCTTGGCGTAATAGCATTTGTAAATATTGCCAAAGTTTTGCACAGTACTAATGACTTACAAACTCTTTGGATAAATTCCATGGACAAAACAGCTTCTATGAGTGTAGTTTTTGTTTGTCTGGGATTTGTTATTATAATATTGTCTGTCCTTACCCCGTTTTTTAATATGTTAAATGAGGCGCAAAACGAAGAGGAATTTTCGCTTAAAATTCCGGCTTTGATTATGGTTATTGTTGGTATAACCCTTCTGTTTATGCGTATAGCGGCTTTTTCTATGCCGGCGATTATTCCGCTTAGCTATATAAGCGGCAGCAGCTTGTCATTTTTAGGTCCGGTAATAAAACTATTTATCGTGTCAGCCATAATAATATCTGCCGCAATTATTTTGCTTAATATATGTATATATTTGGAAAAATTTAATATATTAAAGTTTTTTGATATATCAAAACCTATCTTTCCGTATGCTTTAACTAACATGGCAGTTTCAGTGATTTATTTATTTGTTTTATCTGCTTTTTTAGCGGTTATAAACGGCGGCCGTGATTTTTCTTCGCCGGTTATTATCGGTACTATTTTATTTATGGCAGCTTTTTCGGCTATGATACCTATATTGAATTTCGCGCCTATAGAACACAAATATATTGATATTGAGATACTGCAGAAAATAGTCCATGCAAGTTATATTGCGGCATTGATTTATCCGGTTACCGGCGGATTAGTCATGGTCGCAAAGATAAATATTGGTTTATTCACAGCAGGTTTGTTTACGCCATTCATTTGGCTGCTTGTAATATTCGTTTTTTTGACCTCATTTATAAATACCGGTATGTTAGTTTTATCGAGAGAAACTATAAAAGAGAGCAAATCAGGTATTGGTTGGTCTATTCTTAGCTACAGTAGCGGTTTAATCATTTTTCTTGGCGTAATATTCATGCCTTTTTTAAACTCTGATTTTTTAAAAGCAATTTCTATGTCCATTTACAGCGCTATTTAAATTTTTCTGCTTAGATATAAAATATTGAGCAAAAAAATCTGTGATCGTGTTACAGTTATCTATCCCATCATTCAAATTGGCTTTAGCTTGCGCTTTTCGCTTTAAATTAACAAAAAAAAGATTAGAATGGTGAGTTGGTGACAGCATTAGCTGCTTCGTGAAAAATCTCTGCCAATGACGGATGAGGGTGCACTGTTTCACAAATATCACCAACAGTCAATTCCTTTTGTATAGCAAGAGTCATCTCGGTTATCATCTCGGTAGTATGAGGACCTATAGCAAAAGCGCCGATAATCACACTGTCAGACTTGCGAGCAATAATTTTCAAAAACCCTTCTCGATCGCCCATGATAAGAGCTCGCGGCATTGCCATAAACGGGTAACTGGCTGAAATAACTTCAATACCATTTTCTTCTGCTTGCTCCTTAGTCATTCCTACAGTAGCGACTTCCGGATGACAGTAAACAACACGCGGTATAGCTCTGTAGTCAACTTTCATCTTTTTACCGGAGATGTTATTAACAGCAACTTCAGCATCTGCTGATGCCTTATGCGCAAGCATAAGTCCGCCTATACAGTCGCCTATAGCATATATTTTCCCGACACCTGTATAGAGATATTCATCCACTTTAACAGCGCGCTTTTCTATAGTTAACGGAATATTTTCAAACCCAACCCCTTCTATTAAAGGTTTTCTTCCGGTTGCTATAAGCACTATCTCTGAACTTACAGATTTCTCTTCACCGTCATGAGTATATCGTACAACTTTTTCGTTATTTTCGTCTAAAATTTCATTTACCGCGGCACCGGTAAATATTTTGATGCCGTTCTTTTTGTAACTTGCGGTGAGGGTATCAGCTATTTCTTTGTCTTCCAAAGGCAAAATATGCGGCATCCATTCGATGATATTAACTTTTGTGCCAAGTGAGTTAAATACATAAGCAAACTCGGTTCCTATAGCACCGGCTCCAATGATAGTAAGCGAAGACGGCACATGATCTATAGAGAGCAGTTGGTCGCTGTTTAAGATATTTATTCCATCAGCTCCTTTTATAGGTGGGTCTGAAATAACGGAACCTGTCGCTAAAATAATAGCTTCAGAGGTAACATCTTCATTTCCGCTATCAAGCTCTACTGAAATAGTATTCTCATTTTTCAAAGTTCCCTTGCCAAAATAAATATCAATGTCACCCTTCTTCATAAGCATTTCAACGCTTGAGTTGAGCTGTTTTACTATTCGTGTTTTTCGCGCCATGATTTTTTCAAAGTCATAACTTATATTACCTTCTGTGCTTATGCCAAAGTCGCGGTTTTTTTTAAAAGATGTGTATTGTTCAGCACTTGCTATCAATGCTTTTGTGGGAATACACCCGACATTTAAACATGTGCCGCCAAAATATTGTTTCTCAACTATCGCGACCTTCATTCCTTGCGCCGCGCCTTTTAATGCCGCAATGTAACCTCCCGGACCGCTGCCGAGCACCACTAAATCGTATTTGTTTGCCATTTTTTTAACTTCCAATCTTTAGTTTATTGTTAACCTTAAATCTAACACAAAAAATTTGTTTTAGCATTAGTTCAAGATAAGTGAAAAATTAATTTAACTGCTCCGATATGGTTATCGAATGCAGGAACTGTAAGCCGTACGGACTTAAAAAATAACCATTTTTTATAGCTGTTTGCTCCGGATTTCGTTTTAGTTCCATATAAAAATCGTGATCAATAGCTGCTCGTTCCGCTATTTTTTTTAATTGTCGTTGGTCTATCGCCGCTATCATCTGCATAGCAATATCGCTTATTTCACCATCATCTTCATCTAATGATATTGCCTTTGAATAGCTTATAAGTGCTAGAGCTGTCTTACCTTGTTCTTCATGAATAACCGCGCGTTTAAAGTGGTACTGCGGGTCAAATGGACAGGCGATTATAAGCCGTCGCAACATTTCCTGCGCTAAAGTGTAGTCACCTTTTTGGAAATGGGCGAATGCGAGTAAGTCAAGGGTACTTATATCATTAGGATTTCTCTTTACCATCCTATCAACATGCTTAAATAGCAGTTTGTAATCATCGTGTCGGGCGATAGACTCATCACTCTGAAATATATCTGTTATCGCGCTTAAAACTTCTATAGAGCCGTTAACCAATCCTTTTTCGTAAACATCATCTAATATAGTTATCGCTTTTAATGGGCGGTTAATTTTTAGATAAAAATATGCCGATGAAACCCAAAATCGACTGTTTGAAGAGAATTGTTTAGCAAATTTTTTAAACAGTTTTTCACCTTTTTCCACCTCTTCAAGCGCTAAGTAACAGTCAGCTGTTTTTGTCAATAAAAGCACCATATCATGTGTCGAATAGTTCTCATTTTTTATAAATTTCGTCATTTGCCGCATAATGGGCTTTAAAATAGCGAGCGCTCGTTCGTATTCAGCTGAAAACATGAGCGCTTCTATATAGGTTATGGTTTTTGACATGGAGGCAAGAGGATCTATTAAAGGTTCATTAATAGCGTTCGCGAGTTTATCAAGAATATCGTATAAATCTTCAGCTTCATTGCGGTCTTTTTTCATTATCTACACCTCCTATTATAATTATATTCGCCAAAAATATTTTTTTTCCTTGTCAAAACGTAAACAAATATTAGGCATCTCTGGAAACTTGCTTTTTCGGTTATGCAAGATAATTTTTCGTGAGACAAAGACAATATATTAAACGCATATCGGAGTGTTACGTAATAGTACCAGGGTACCTCTAAAAACTTCGTTCACGTGGTTTTGCAGTAAAATTTTCGTGATATCAACGTCCAATATATTATTACATACACGCTTAGTATGCTTATAATATATAATCCGCGTTTCACAAAAAATTATCTCGCAATCCCACGTGAACGAGGTTTTTAGAGATATCCATTAAGTAGTGTCGTCATGAGTTATAATATTTTGGAATATGTGTTATACTTTTATATTGATAAGGGTCCTGTTCTAGTCAAGACCCAAAAATTAAAAATGCAAATACCAAAACTATATATTTATTTGTCATTTATATTCCTCCTATTTTGGCGCTAAAATATACACACCACTCGCACTGCTATTACTAGGCATATACTGATTATATTCAAATATAACTTTCCCCGATTCACTTAACAACTGTGGAATTAGATTACATATGGGTCATAATAATATCTTATTACTTGTGTTGCACCGGATGTTGTCGGATCAGTTCTCGATATCTTTATTTCATGACTATTTCTCCTATGTATTAAGACATTTTGTATTCAATTTTGTTCCCTAAATAAAACAAATTAACAATCAATAATCATTATATGCCCCCATATGCAAATATA
>JGI994J12354_10000545_pt1 | contig 37595 bp, 35 predicted proteins | sample IntmicLarv3ML3BL_FD_12354 | JGI IMG/M metagenome (IMG submission 12354) | reverse complement strand
CCGGAGGAACAGTACAATGGCAGAAACTTACCGGCGGACAGTGGAATGATATCACCGGAGCGACCGACTTAACGTATACTACGAAGGCGACTGATGCCTTCGAGGACAAGTTCAGATGTGTCGTGACAGTTGGTAGCGAAGTTTTCACATCCGATTCCGCTTCCTTATTGAAAGGAAGCATCGATGACCCTGGAACAGATGACCCAGGTACGGATGATCCGGGAACTGATGGCCCTGGTGACGGGAACGGCAACGGCAATGGCGGTAACGGCGGAGACGATGGTGGCGACAACATGATGTTGTTCGTAGGCATCGGCATCGCAGCTGTGGCTGCGATCGGTGTTGTCGGATATTTCGTGTTCGTTAGAAAACCGTAAAACAATAAAAGAACAGGGCGGTCGTGACAATCCCGCCCTGTTTTAATTTCCTCATTTCTTTATTTGTTTTTCGCTTCTGGTTATCAATCTTTAAATAAGCGTTGGACGTCAGTGTTTCTAATGGCCGCAGTTCGTCTGGGAAAGAACCATCTGAGATGGTGCAGATCATGTAATCTTCCGATCCTTGAAATGAAGGAATGTCCCGTTTGCGGGTTCCAAACGGAAGAGGTGGAGCTCACACCTCCCGGAGATACGAGGCCTGCGTTCGATCACGATATCGATCTTATCAGAAGACTCTCCGACGAACAGTTCGGAGACGGTACGGGATACGAACTCATTCCCGAAGGTACAGCCGTCATTTTGAATAAAACCCCGTCATTGGACAGGATGGACGAGATAATCGTTGACGGACTTGTTATTGCAGCAATCAGATTCGATCTGAAGAAAGGTTGGGAGCTCGTCAACAGATTACAGGGTGCTATGCGTATCGCGAAGAAGATAACCCGCGGATATGTCACATGCAACTTATCAACGGTCAAATTCCTGAGGGAAAGCAAGAACCTAATGGCCCCGGGCGTGGTAGATGCCCATTCAGACGTGAAATACGGTGATGAGGTGATAATCCTCGACACCGACGGAAACGCGGTTGCGACAGGACTTGCAAGAATGAACGCCGAGGAAATGATACGTGAAGACCATGGACTTTCTGTAAAAACGAAATGGGTGAAAGAGGTCGAATTCCGTATTTCGGATAAAAAACATACGTGGGATGAGATAGTCCTTGCGAACGAGAAGGTTCTGATAAAGAGACGTGATGAGGCTGTGTTCTTTATCAATCATACAATTGAAAACAAAGATGTGCCAGCAATCGTTTCGTTCTCGGGCGGAAAGGATTCCTTGGCTACATTACTCTTAACATTGGACGCCGGCAGGAAACTGCCGATACTGTTCATCGATACAGGATTGGAGTTCGACGAAACGGTGCAGCATGTGCACGAAACCACAGAGAGGCACGGACTGCAGCTGATCGAGGAGAAGGCGCCGGTTGATGCGTTCTTCGGCAATCTCGTGCACTTCGGTCCGCCTGCGAAGGATTTCAGATGGTGCTGCAAGACCAACAAGCTTGGTCCGACCGTTGGTGCGATACTGAAGAACTTCCCTGACGGTGTGTTATCGTTTATCGGTCAGAGGAAGTACGAATCCGAGGCAAGACATTCAAAGCCGAGGATATGGAAGAACCCGTGGACTCCCGGACAGACGGGTGCATCACCCATTCAGGAATGGAATTCCATGCATATATGGCTGTACATCTTCTGGAAGAAGGAACCGTTCAACGTATGGTATACGAGGGGACTTGACAGAATAGGTTGTTTCCTCTGTCCTGCTTCCGACCTGTCTGAACTGGACATAGTTGCGGGCGGTAGCAGCAGATATGCCCAGTGGAATCAGTATCTTCAGGATTTCAAAGAATCAAGAGGGCTCCCGGAGGAGTGGAGCAAGTATGCTCTTTGGAGGTGGAAGAAAGCACCTCAGTCGATACGCGACGAGATTCAGAGAGTTACCGGTAAAGATGTCTCCGAACTGTCTAAACAACGCAACACATCAGAGAAAGGTCCGTTGTTCCTGAAGATGCAGGATGGATATTCGCCATGTGTCATCGGTTACAGCGTGGAAGGTGCACTGTCACGTTCTGTTGATATCGTAAGATTATCGAAAATGGTCCGTATACTGGGAACGCAGATCGAATTGGACAAGGACGAACAATGGGTGTCCGTCAACAAACTGACGGTGTATCGTGAAGGATCGATCATGTCCAAAGCGAACGTGGAAGCGGACGCACGTTCGAACATGAAGAAGATGTTCGAGATAATCGTCAGATCGGAACAGTGTGTCGGTTGTTCGTTATGCGTTGCGCGCTGCGAACAGAAGGCATTGAGCCTAGTGAACGGAATGGTCGTTCTGGATTCGGACGAGTGCATAGGATGCAGGGAATGTCTCGGTCCGTGTCCGGCGGTCAACTTCAGAGAAGATGTTAAAGAAGAGCTTGATGTGTGATCACATCTTCTTGAAACCGCGTCCGATCCACTGTGTTATTGATTTGGTGCCGTAACGTAACGTATCGCCGGGACCTCTGCTTTTTCCGTCGATCTCCGTTTCGGAGTTCATTATTGCTTTGATGACGTCCTGCCATGTTTTCAGTTCCGACGGGAATGTGGTGTAACCGTCACCGACGGTGTTCGGCGTATGCGAATCGCTCCCGCCTGTGATCGGTTTGTTCATCTCGCACCCGAGACGGAACGCCCTGGCGTTGTCCTTCTTTTTCGAACGGGCGTTGAATCCTTCCACGCCGTCGAACTCCGGAATGACATTCTTTTCACCGAGACCGGACCACCATCTGAACGGATGTGCTGCGACCGCAATGCCGTTGGCATCATGTATCGCGTTTATCGTATCGATGATGCTCATATCTCGTTCAATGTAACAGTCTATACCGTAAGCCAATATGTGTCCCTCTGTGGATGAGACCTCCTCAGCTGGCACTATGATAATGTCTTTGACATCCTTCATCAGGTCGTATGCTTCGAACCTGTTGTGATCCGCTACCGCAATACATCCCAACCCTCTCATCCTTGCGGAGTTCAGGATCTCTTCAATGGTGGATACTCCGTCGTTGGAGAAGTTGGAATGGATGTGAAGGTCTGCCTTCATCTTATTTTCGCCCCGTTCATAACTCCGTCCACGGTCGTCAAGCAGTCTTTACCGTCCGACAGCGGGATGATGTCCTTTCCGTCGATCACCGCTGCAACGCATTTCACATCCGTCTTCAGATCTTTGGAAGCGCCGTCTGATGTTATTTTTCCACCTTCTATGGCGACCACTTTCATCGTGACATTCAGGAAATCCTTGTATTCGATCATTCCCGAACCCTGTTCCAGGCCGCAGTTGAACTTTGTTCCGTTTGGTATGTCCTTTGCGGGCTTTATCAGAAGGACTGATGTTCCGCCGAGTTCCTCGTCATCTGCTGCAAGTAACATTCCCTCGGACATCTGTCCTCTGAGTTTCGCAGGTTTCAGATTGCATACCACAATCACTTTACGGCCGACCATCTGTTCCTTGCTGTAGTACGCTCTGAGTCCGGCGACTATCTGTCTTTCCTCTCCGACGTTCACTTTGAGTATGAACAGTTTTTCAGCGTCCGGGTGATCAATTGCGGATATGACCTCACCAACTCTGAGATCGAGTCTTCTGAAGTCTGCGAACGGTCCCGTTGGAATTACCGTTGCAACAGGTTCCGGTTTTTTCTCTTCAACTTTCTTTTCCTCTTCGATCTTCTTGTAGACCGGGAGCGGTTCCGTCAGTTCGGATCCGATGTTCAGCGGTTTCAGTATTCCTTTCATTCCGCTGTTCTCTATCGACGGAGTCTGGTTTAGGAGCGACCATATCTTTTCTGATGAGAAGGGCATGAACGGCCACGCCATTACTGCCAACGCCTGGACGATGCGCAGGTTGGCATTCATTACGTTACCGCACGCGTCCTTGTCAGTCTTGATCAAAGCCCACGGTTTTACGGAATCAAAGTATCTGTTTCCGTAGCGTGCGAGATCCATGACAACCTTGATCGCCTTCTTGTAGTCGAACGCATCCATGTATCCCCTGTATTCAGCGGTCGCGCGTTCGATCTCCGAAACAACTTCCGCAGCATCATCTGCTGCTTTCGGAATTGTGTTGAAATTCTTTTTTGTGAAACTGAGACATCTGTGATAGAAGTTGCCCAATGTGGAAACGAGCTCGTTGTTCACTTTGGTCCTGAAATCATCCCACGTGAACTCCGCGTCATGCGTATCGGGCATGTTCACTGACAGATAGTATCTGACAACGTCAGCATCATAATCCTTCAGCACGCTCGGTACATCGATCGCACCGCCTTTGCTCTTGGACAGTTTTCCGCCCTTGAACGTAAGGAATTCATTCGCCGGTATATCGTACGGTAAATTCAGTCCGCCGTATCCCATGAGGATCGACGGCCAAATGATCGAGTGGAATGGGATGTTGTCCTTGCCGAGGAAGTAGTAGTGTTTCACTTCTGGGTCTTTCCAGAATTCCGTCCAAAGGTTCTCTTTGCCTATTGATTTGGAATATTCGATGGAAGCGCTGAGGTAACCGATGACCGCCTCGAACCATACGTAGATCACTTTGTCATCCCATCCGCTTATCGGCGTGGGAACTCCCCAGTCCATATCCCTCGTTATGGCTCTGTCGCGGAGTCCGTCGCCCATCCAATTCTTCGTGAATGTCTGAACATTGGGACGGCTCCATTGTTTTCCGTCAAGGTATTTTACGAGTTTTTCCTGGAATGCGCTCAGTCTGAGGAAGAAGTGTTCCGTTCCTCTGACTTCGGGTTTGGTGCTGCAGTGCATGCACTTCGCGTCTTTCAGATCGCCCGTTTCAAACGTTGTGCCGCAATCTTCGCACTGATCGCCCTTGACCTCCTTGCTGCATGACGGACATATTCCGATCACGTAGCGGTCTGGAAGGAATCGGGAGCACTTCGGACAGAAGTACTGCATTGTCTCCTTCTTGTACAGCAGGTCCTTCTCCAAAAGGTCCGTGAATATGTTCTGAACCACTTCGATATGATTGTCCGTATGTGTTTTGGTGAATAATGAAAATCCGATTCCCATGTCCTCGATGGCCTTCTTGTTGATGTTGTGGAATCTCTCCGCCACTTCCAGCGGTGTTGTCTTTTCCTTCTCTGCCGTTACGGTGATAGGCGTACCATGCTGGTCTGAACCGGACACCATCATCACTTCGTTTCCCAGAAGCAGGTTGTATCTTCTGAATATGTCCGGAGGTAGTATCGAACCAGCCAGATGTCCCAAGTGGATTGTTCCGTTCGCGTAGGGCCAAGCGACGCCTATGAGTATTTTTGCCATCAACCTTGGATATGTAGGAGGTCTTTTAATGTTATCGTGCGAACGCGTACGCAGTTACACGTCGTCGTGCGACTCAACCTTTAATGAATAACCTTTCATCAGAACACGCATTGTTGCGAGACACCATATTCCTACTAGCAGGCAACCTGCTATTTCTGCGGCACACACAGCCCACCACACCGTCGTCAACGTTCCGACGGACATGGCGAAGAATGCTGCCGGGATCATCAGACCATTGCGGAATGCGGTGGATATGAGCGAACGTACGCCCATGCCCAACGCTTGGAATAACGATGCGGAGACGAAACCGAACGCTAGGAACGGAAGGAACACGCACGATACTCGTAGGAATTCGATCATCATGTCCTGCAGACTCCCTGCGGAGTAAGTGAATATCATTGTCAGATACGGTGCGGTTATTGCGGTGACGATGCTGATGACTATCATGGCGATTATCGATATCTTGAGAGAGTAACGATAAGCCTCTTGGATCTTGTCGTTCTTCCTTGCTCCGTATGCCGCCGCACACACGGGGACGACGGCCATGGCAATCCCCATCAACGGTATCATGAGCATTTGGATCAATCTCCAATCTGTCGAGTAGACGGCGACCGCATCAGTTCCTGATGCGCTTTCGAGGATGAGGTTCATCGCCACTGATACGACGGAAATGATCATCATCTCTGAAGCAGCTGGAATTCCAACACGGAAAATATCGAACGTTGTGTTTTTCCTGAACCTGAATCCTTTGAATTTTATCCTCAGATAATTGCTCTTTTTCACGAAGAACCAGTACATCATCACGATCAGTGCGATCGATTCAGCAAGAACGGTCGCCCATGCCGCTCCCGCAAGACCCCATCCCAATCCGAAATCGTAAATGAAGAACGGGTCCAATATCAGATTCAGAACTGCTGCTATAACGAGAATGTACATCGCACGTTTGGCTGCGCCTTCTGCCCTCATCACGCTTGACATCACTCCCACGAGCATGAAAACAATGATCATCAGCATTATCGGCGTAGCGTATTCGACGCAAGCGTCAATTATCGAATGTCCGCCCATGGAATGCATCAGCGGTTCCACGGAGAACACCAATATCGGCGTCAGGATCAGACTGATCACTATCGCCAACATTATCGCATGTGTCGCAGCATCATCAGCTTCTGCTTTGTTGCCACGACCTATCCTTCTGGCAATCGCGGATGACGCACCGATGCCGATACCGTTGCTGAATCCTATGATTATGAAGAATAACGGGAACACGATACCGACAGCGGCCATAGCATCCTCGCCGAGGCCAGCGACCCATGCCGCATTGATGACGTTGTTGACGGCCTGAGCTGCCAGAGCGACCATGGAAGGTATCGCTAACGCTAGAATAGCCTTCTTGGGATTTCCGGTGAGTATCTCAACTTCCTTAGTTGAATCAGGCGCGTCCAAAACTTCCACGATGCTTCAATGACGAGGGATATATTGAACTTTCTGAACTCTTGTGAGTTCTCTAAGAAGAGGAAAATTGCCTAACAGTTATATCCAACCTATCTAATCGGTGTGAATATGCGCATAGCTACGGTCCTGCAGGACAGATGTCAGAACAGGAAATGCAACAAGGAATGCATCAAATTCTGCCCGAAGGTAAGAACGGGTGTTGAATGCATCGTTATCGGAGAGAGGGGCAAACCAATCATATCCGAAGAGTTGTGCGCAGGATGCGGAATATGCGTCAATAAGTGTCAATTCGAAGCCGTCAAGATCATCGGCCTCGCGGATGAACTGAAAAGCGAAATGGTCCACCATTACGGTGAGAACGCGTTCCGTCTGTACAGATTACCGGTTCCGAAAAAAGGAACCGTTACGGGAATACTCGGTCCGAACGGTATCGGTAAAACGACGGCGATCAAGATCCTTTCCGGAATCGAGATACCGAATTTGGGAAATTATGCGGAACCGCCGACGAAGGAACAGGTTCTGGAACACTTCGCGGGAACGGAGATGCACGAGTATCTGTCTGCAGTGTATCAGGGCAAGGTCAAAACGGCAATGAAACCGCAGTATGTGGATAAACTCCCGCAGGCTGCTACGGGAACGGTCAGAACACTTCTGAGCAAGGTCAACGAGAGAATGACCGTGGAAGAAGCAGCGGAGATATGCGATATCACGGAAGTTTTAGACCGTGACATATCAAAACTTTCCGGAGGAGAGTTGCAGAGGATGGCAATGGCCGCCACTCTGATGAAGGACGCTGACGTTTATTTCTTTGATGAACCGTCATCATACCTTGACATTTACCAGAGGGTCAGAATGGCCCGTCTGATCAAGAAGCTCAGCGAGGAGAAGCAGGTGATTGTTATCGAACACGATCTTGCGATATTGGATTTCCTTGCCGATACCGTTAACGTCGTTTACGGTTCCGAGGGCGCATACGGAGTATTCACACTGCCGAGGCAGGTACGTACTGCGATCAATGTCTACCTTGACGGATATCTCCCCGAGGAGAACATAAGATTCAGAGATCAGCCCATTGCGTTCACGGCATCACCGCCAAGGGGCGAGTGGGATACAGCTGAACTATTGGCGTTCAGTGAGATGAAGAAGGACTTCGGGGAATTTTCGTTGACCATCGCACCGGGAAGCATCAAGATCGGAGAGTCCGTGGGAATCGTGGGACCGAACGCCACAGGAAAGACAACGTTCGTGAAAATGCTCGCAAATGTGATAGAGCCAGACTCCGGTAAGGTTGATACGTTAATCAAGGTCTCCTACAAGCCGCAGTACATCACTGCGGATTACGAAGGGACCGTTAAGGATCTGTTGTACAGCACTGCATTCGAAACAATGGAATCAGGATTCTTCCAAACGGAAGTGATTGCACCATTGGGAATAAAACACCTGATGGAGAAGACGGTCAACACATTATCGGGAGGAGAGTTGCAGAGGGTCGCGATAACATTGTGTCTTTCCAAAGAAGCCGACATTTACTTATTCGACGAACCTTCCGCTTACTTGGATTCAAACCAGAGGATGAACGCCGCCAAAACGATAAGAAGGATGATGGAGAAGACAGGACGTTCCGGTCTGATCGTCGACCACGACATCTACTTCCTGGATATGGTTTCCGACTCAATGATGGTGTTCGGCGGAGAACCAGGATACAAGGGAACCGGAGAGGGTCCGTACGATATGCGCGAGGGAATGAACAAGTTCCTTGCTGCTGTTGATATCACATTCAGACGTGATGCGGAAACACACAGGCCGAGGATCAACAAGCCCGAGTCCCGTCTCGACAGGGAACAGAAATCCAAGGGTGAATATTACTACGCTTAACAGTTTTCAAGCCAGCATAAAAAAACGTGTAGGAAAACGTGTAGGAAATACGTAAGATTATATGCTAAAATCTGAGAAAATGATTATTGATTCAATAACCTTTTAGACTGTGAAAGAATAAATACGGAATTCCCCTTTCCAGTTTATGCGTCAGAGGGCGGACACTCATGTCCACACTATCTATTCTGGTATCGGACATTTAGGTCCGCTTAAATTCCCAGAGTCGGTGACAATGCCGGAGGAGATGGTCGACCATGCCCGCAAAAAAAACCTTGACGTTTTGTGCATAACAGATCATAACTGCACGGGCGGCGCATTCGTTGCTCAGAAGTATGCGAAGCAGTTCAATGACATTGAGGTTGTTATCGGTGAAGAGGTATCCACCGCTGACGGCGAGGTTGTCGGTCTATGGCTGACGGAAGAGATTCCTCGTGACTTGTCCATTGAAGAGACGATCGACATTATTCATTCACAAGGCGGTCTCGCAATCGCTCCGCATCCGTTTTCGTTCCACGTTCCGGCACTCAGGGAAAAAGTATATGATCTGAAGCTGGAGGGCATCGAGACGCTGAACGGCGGCCACATTGACAAGTTTTCCAATACAAAGGCGAAACTCGAGTTCAGAAAACATCCGGGTAAATGGGCCCAGTTGGGTTCCAGCGACGGTCATTCCACTTCAACTGTAGGTTATTCGTGGACGGAATTCGAGGGACAGGGTGCGGAAGGTCTGAGAAAGGCGATATTGGATAAGGCGACGGCCCCAGGTGGAATGCCTGTACCAATCGACAAAGCAATATTCTGGAGCATGGAAGTTGTTATGGGCGCAGGGAAAATGATTTTGAAGTCCCTTTTGAACAGACTGCCGATCGAAGCCACCAATCCATTGTCGGAGAAAGTAGAGGTCATGCCTTCCGAGAAGAAGATCGCGGCCATTGTTGGTGCTGCCCTGTACATCATCCCGCCTCTGCCATTCCTTGCAAGTATCGCAAGCAACCGTTGGCTGAACAAACGTGCAAACAAACTGTTAAAAGAATTCTCTAAGGAAGATCTGGCGCTCCTGGCAGAGCCGGAGTGACCTGATCAGTAGAAATTGTATTATTTACTACCGCCGAGCATCACCGCGAAACCCATCATCAGCATCATTGCCGCGACGAGGATCACGACTATCAGTATTCTTCTTTCCTGCTTGGTTCTCTTCATCCTTTCACGTCTTTCACGAATATGAGATGCCAGCCAAAGTCCGTTTTCACGGGACCGACTATTGCGCCCTTCTCACCGGAGAATGCGGCATTCTCGAAGGGAACGACCATCTGTCCGCGGCCGAACCATCCGAGGTCCCCACCCTGTCTCTTTGACGGGCAGTTCGAGTATTTCTTTGCCATGTCGCTGAACTTCTCTCCGCCGTAGATCATTTCGCGGATCTCCAACGCTTTCTTTTCAGTGTCTACGAGTATGTGTGCGGCGTTTACTTCTTTTGCCATGTCTGCCTTGATGCCTGACTGAACTAATTAACCTTTACCCAATTACAGTCTGAAAACGGTAAAGTGATATACGAATGTGAACATCAAAGTTCATGGCAAAGGTTTTCAGAATTTCAGTGAATGTTCCGCCGGAATTTCTTGACAGGATGATGGACACGATAACCGATGCAATCGATACGCCGTACCCAGGTTACGAGCGTGCGTTCGGCTATTTTCCGGTAACAGGAACGTGGAGATCTCTGGAAGGTTCCAATCCGTACAAAGGAAAGGTCGGCGAGATTGAAATCGCCGATGAGATGCGTTTGGAATTCATTGTTCTGGAAAAGAATCTGAAGATCGCAGTCGCCGCGATACGTGAAGTACATCCGTACGAAGAGCCTGCAATAGACATCGTTGAAATTATCGACTGGCACTCTTTGGAATGATTACTTCGGACGGTATGTGTACACGCCGTCGAAGACCCTCTGCATCCTGTGGATCTTCAGACTCTGAACTCTTAAATCATACGTTTCCTTGTCAATGAGTTTCATTTCAAAAAAGCGGTCCAGCATCTTGAACGCACCGTCATAATCTACGTCAATACCGACCATCACATCGATCAGATTGTTCCTGCAGTTCAATTTCTCCGGAAGTATTCCGTTGTTTGCCTTCAGGAATTTTTCGGAAATCTTCGGATAAATGCCGAGACTCTCCATACACGTTGATTTTGCGTCTTCGTATCTTTCCGCGCCCATGTATGACCCTATAAGCTTTTCGTTGAATACGAAACGCTGCATGTCGTCCATCTTCATCTTCTTGCCGGAATCGCCGACGAATGCGGAGAATTTGAAGTTCTCATCCTTGGCCGACAGTTCCATGATTGAAACGAAGAATGCGGTCTCGGATGACGTATCGGCATTGCCGAGGTATCTTCCCAGTTTGATCACGTCTTTTTCATCCAGGGATGAATACCATTTGGTCAGTTTCGCTGCTGATATCTCCGATGGTACCGACGGCTTGTTGAACATGCTACCTCATTAGAGACATCAGTTATCAAAGTGTCGTCTCATCTGCGGTGTTGCATATCATTCGAAAGATTTTCAATGGTCCATTTGACCTCTTCCACGAATTCCGCCCTTCTATCAGGGCATTCACGCGAGCACGCAGGGCAGCTGAACTTCCTGCATGGTTCTCCTACCACGGAGAGTTCGACAAAATCTCCGAATTTGTCCTGGATGCACTTCTTCATCTCGCATATTTCGTAATATTGCTCTTTGACGGTCATTGTCTGCGGGAATGTGACATGCATGTCCACATGTAACATTCCGCCATGTTTCTCAATTCTGAGATTATGCACATCTATCCAGTCGGAGTGTCTGTTCTCGTTGATGCAGTCCACCATTTCCTCCAGAAGTTCCATATCCGCTTTGTCCATGATGCCATCCATCGAGCTTTTTAGAACCTTTGCGCCCGTCATCACGATTATCGCGCCGAAGAATAATGCAATAGCACCATCGGCCCACGGCACATCGTGACCCATTTTGTCGAGTGCGAGCATGATGACCAATCCTATTATGATGCCTATTGACGAATACGTATCAGTGCGGAGATGTCTTCCTGATGCGACAAGTGCCTGAGATCTGTTCGCCCTTCCCTTTCTGACGGCCAATGTTCCAACGACGTAGTTGGCGACGGCGGCACCTGCGATCAGCAACAGTCCGATGTCAAGGTCGTTCACAGGTGTCGGCGATGAGATATGCATTATCGCCTCGTACAGGATGAGTGCACCGGCAATGAGGATCATCAGACCTTCTGCAAGTGCGGAGAGGTACTCTGCGCGGCCGTGTCCGTATGGATGGTCGGCATCCCGGGGTTTGCTTGAGAGATACAAGGCATACAGCCCGATCAACCCTGCGGCGACGTTCACGATGCTTTCCATCGCATCCGTCAGAATTGCCACTGAATCTGTGATGACCCAGGCTAGGAATTTGATAAGAAGCAGGGATATTCCTAAAAGCACTATGTACTTCTGGAAATTGTAGCTGTCCGCCGCACCCTTCATAGTATACCGTATGTATGGAAGTTAGTTCTATTTTTCTACGTCCTCGCCTGCTTCGAAAGCCTGCTGCGATAACGCATATATTTCTTCCATTCCCGCGCTCTCATGTGCTGATACCGGACGTATTTCTCCGAACACGCCGATGTTCTCCAATGCACGTACGAGTTCGGTACCGACTATATTCTGCGGATCATCACCGTTCGCCAGAAGATCATCGTATAAAACATACGAGTCATCAAACCAGGACATGATCCTTGCAAGTTCCTCTTCTTTCAGCACATCCATCTTTGAAAGGAGACTTACCATCGGAAGTCTGAGTCTGAATTGAACGAGTGATGAAAGCATCATACTGGAAATGAATCCGTTGGGTGTGCGACAGAGCATGGGGTCCATCAGGAATGCCACCATGGAACGGTGTTTTCCCAATGTTTCCGTAATTACCTGCGACGAGTTCCTGAACGCAAAGAGCTCCAACTGTCCCGGTGTGTCTACGAGGACGTAACTTGTTTTGTATGTCTCCAACGCTTCGACGAGATTGTGGATGTTCACCGCCATCAGGTCAGCGGAAACGATCTGTGCGCCGTTCGGCCCCAACGCGTACTCTTCCATGACATCAGCAAGGTCGATCCATTCGCGTATATCGATGTCCGCATTGTACGGCAGAACGTCTGCACCTGGATCGAGATTCACTATGATTGAATCAATGCCGTTGTGGTCAAGCCATTCCTTGTATGCCTGGACCATTGTGCTCTTCCCGCTTCCCGCAGTTCCTACAAAATAGATGAATCTCATCCTCTTTGCATAAGCGACGCAATACAATATTGTTTCTATACGTCTTCGATGAGCGTATCGTCATCGCCCCTGAACCAGGAGAGGAATATTCCCACGAAACTGAGTATTGCGCATATTCCGAACGCTGCTTTCATGGCGTCCATGAATGCTTCTGACTGGAAGTGTACCATGTCACCCATGAATATGGAGATGCATGCCATTGCGATTCCCATGGACATCAGCATTCCTGCCTGTCTCATGGTTCCTAACGTTGCTGAAGCCTCACTGTATAATCCGTGGTCGACAGACGACATGACGACGTTCGTGTTCGGTGCGCTGAAGAATGCGTAACCGAATCCAAGGAACACCAACGCCAATATCACGAGCGTTGTTTCGACGTTTTGCGGGAACATGAATATCACGAGGAGTCCTGCAAGTGTAAGGGCCATTCCGATCGTCGGAAGGATACGTCCGTCCACCCGGTCGGAGAGTTTCCCTGTTATGGGTGTGAATATTGCTTGGATGATTGGTTGTACCAGAAGAATCGCACCGGCCTGTGTTGCCGACCAGTTGTTCACGTCCTGCAGATACAATGCGGCAAAGAACGATACTGCGTACGCCGATCCGTAATTCAGCAATGCTGTGACAACAGAGCGGGTGTATCTGCGGTTGGAGAACACACGAATGTTCATTAGCGGATAATGTCCGTGTTTCTGGGTATAGTAGAACAATCCGAACATGACCAGTCCGACGGCTATGCACGGGATCGCAAACCATTCGGTTATGTTCAAGACTCCGATCGTTCCGATTATCACTGCTATGCTGTAGACAAGCGCACCTTTGGTGTCGAACGTCTCACCCTTGGCTGCGACGAACTCGTGTTTGAAGGACATCATCAGGAATAATGCAACAATACAGAACGGTACGATGACGTAGAACGTGCTGTGCCATCCGAGCGTGTCCGTCAGAGCGCCTCCGAGGGCCGGTCCGACAGCCGCACCCAGGTAGATGACAGCGGTGTTCAATCCTAATGCGCCTCCACGTTGGTTTCTTGGGAATACTTCGGATATCAGTGCAACGGATGTGCATGATATCGCTGCGCCACCCAATCCCATGACCACTCTGCATGCTATCAGCGACACAAAGTTAGGTGAGATCGAAGCGAGTATTGCACCGATGATCGTGATGACGAGTCCTATGAGGAAAACCTTCCTTTTACCGATAAGGTCGGCACCTTTCGCCCAAGGCAGAAGGAACACCACGGATGAGAGGAGATAGGACACGGTGATCCACGCCTCTTGGTATGTGCTCAGATCGAAATCCTTGCCAATATGAGAAAGAGCCAGATTGACCATTGTCGCCATCAGAGGCGTGATGAAAATGGCTACGCAGGAGGCCGCTAGAACGATGTGTTGTTCCCTTTTCGTAAAAGTGCGCGGAGCCTCCATAATCCTGCGAATGCAAGGAAGTACTTAATCGTTATTCGGTCAAAACTCTGTCAAAATAAAAAGATAGCCCCGACAACGGGGCAAGAAGTTTTTTTTGCTTATTGATCAAATTTTTTCATCAATGTAGCTGTGATGACCGTCCATCCGCCTGCAATTATTGACACGAATCCCCCAATCTCAGGATTATAGACGTATATGCTCGGCCCCATTGGTACCCAGACGCTCTCATTTGATAGCATAATGAATACTACAAGCGACAATAGTATAACCATTACACCCGCTACTATCAGAACAACCCTGGAAATTTTTGGTAATATATCTACAATTCTCAAGACCGAGAACACAATAATGAGAATTCCTAAAATTACTACGAGCAACATTAATGTTGATTTAGTACCGTCAAATGACAGCAAATCAAAACCCGTTATTGCAGCGCCACTTATTTTTTCAGTTGCCCATGTCATGAACAACGCTATTGTGACAAATATTCCTGATAAGATCCCAAGGATGTTCGTCGGATTCAATTTGAAATTCATTTTCTACACCCTCCTTGTGTCTGAACAAGATTCATTTTTCAATCCGCTGCAACCGAAGATTGCCATTGCAATACCGATTATGGGGATAATAACCAATATTTGAGTCGGGTTGCATAATTCGGGCGTAAGGAATTGAGCAATCATTACGCTTCCGAAAAAGGATAATGCAGTTACGCATATTCCGAAATATGCTATTGGCGCTCTTGTCAATATCTTCGGAAGATTGAAGAAGTCCAAAACCGAAAGGACAATGGTCACAATTCCTACAATTAACAGGATTGTTGCAATGTATGCGTATTCAAATCCTAATTTCTCAAGAGCAGACATATCCATAAGTGAAACATTCCCAATTAAGAGTGATTCAATTACAGGGATGTACAGTAATATTAAGAGCAAAGCCCCCAGTATGACTCCTACCATGCCATATATTGATATTTTAAATTCCATCTTTTCACCTTTTTTTTCAAAATTACAATTCTAAGGCGTTTATTACGCGAGATTCAATGTCAGAGATCACACTGTTCCAAATTTCTGTTGAAATTTTTCCACTGTATTCATGAATAATTCCATAGACATTGTCAATTTGGAAGATAAAATTCGCAATGGGCATCAGATTCATGGCAAATTGGTCAAAATCATATTTGTCATCCATGTGTGTCAAATAAAGTGAAACATCCTTTTCATGATACATTGCCCGAGCTTCTTCGATCGTGTTGAAAACACATATTTCTACAGAGAACCACAGTGTTGAAATCCCTTTGTCTGGCCCTTTGTAGTGTACAGTCTCCCAATTCCCAGTGTATCTATACACAGCATCCCATGATGCGCCGAGGTTAGGGTAATGTATTTTCCAACCATCCGGCAGAATGTCTACATCGGGGCAAAGGTCCTCTGCTAAGATTCCTGTAAACGTATCAGAGTCATTTTCGTTAGCATCATTTCCATCATCACTGTTGGGGGAGGAATCCGGTTCGTTGTTGATGAATCCACCAAAGATCAATACAAAGACCACTGCTATGACTGCCGTGACACTTATGCCAGTCAAAATTACTTTGTTATCCAAATTTTAATCTCCGTGGGTACTGGATATTCCGTATGATGAATATAAAACTTTGTTTCTTTGTTTCTTTGTTTTTTGGTTACTTTGCATCAAAATATCAGTGAGTAATGAAATAGGGATTGCATGAACAAACCTATCGCAAAAGCTTTGGTTTCGGCGAAGTTCCAAATAGTGATTCCTAAAAAAGTTAAGGAGCGTTTGAACGTCGAGGAAGGGGATTACATAATGTTCATAGAAGAGGACAACGAAATCCATATCAAAGTTGGACGCATTGTAAATAAGTAACCAGATAATCTATCAATTCACATTCTTCATTTCTTTGTCACTATAGTGCATTGTACATATTATCACACATCTTTTTTCATGCCCGTAATAACATATTGAAAGTTTAGAAAGAATCCATTCTTCCTGATTTCCGTGTTGCTTTTTCGAAATACCTGAAGAGGAATATCGACAGGATCAGGAATATCATTCCCATGACAATCAGTATCAATAACTCCGGTGCCACTTCCATGATTCCTCCGCCGTCGAATGATTTTCTTGTTGCTTCCACAGCATACGTCAAGGGATACGCGTGCGACACGACCTGTAACCATCCTGGTAAGTCGCTGACAGGGAAATTCACTCCAGAGATTACGAGTCCGATGTATGCGATGATGTTCGCAAGTATCATCGACGTTCTCAGGTAGATTCCGACGGCTCCAATGGCCATTCCGATGCAACTCATGGAGAATGCCGTTACGACCATGACGACAATTATCGTCAACGGCTCTATTGCCGAGAAATCCACGCCGAATCCCCATGCGTACACGAATGATATACCAACGGAGAAGAATCCGGAGAGTATGCTGAACAGCGCCATTCCGATGAATATAGTGAACAGTCTGGACGGGGTCTGCATTAATGCCTGCATCGTACCCATGTGCTTCTGCGTTCCAGGAATCATGGATATCGAATACATGGATACCATCGCTATCGATTGTACCGCGTTACCAATGGCAACGAACTCCACCGCACTCTGACCGCCGGTGTTGCTTGCGATGAGGACGAAGAACGCCATTGAGAAGAATGTGGTAAGTGCGATCTGTATCAACCATAACCACGCCGGAACGGCTGCGAAAGCGGTCTTTATGGAGATGTAAAAGGATGATTTCAGAACCTGCGACGTTTCGGACATGTCAGTACCTCGTCATGCTTCCGGTGACACGGACGTTCCTTTCGATGACCTTGAACATCATGAATGCAATCAGTAGATACACGAACATCAGGACGACCATCACAAGGATGCTTTCCGCCATGGATGTTTCCATCATTCCCTCGTACGTTCCCAATGCGGATTTCTTCAGTGCGTCAACGCCCCAGGTGGGCGGGAGTATGTACGAAACATACTGGAACCCGCCGAGCATGGTCAGCGGGATCATCGCACCGCTGAGTATGTAGATCGGAAATTCCAGAACAGCAAATAACGCTGATGATGCGCGTGTCCATACGAAGCATGCGGAGAATATCATTCCTATGCTTGACAGTGAACCAAGGGTCAGCAGCAACACGGCGAAGAACATTAACGGATTTTCAATGCTCATAGGTGCCTGGAACATCAGTTCTGCTACTACGAACACCAACAATGCGTTGATCAATCCTATTATCGTATTCCACAGACATCTTCCGGCGACAACGTCCATGAGACTGGATGATGACACCATTATCGGATCCACTGTTCCGTTATATCGGTCATATGATACGCTGTACCCGGATGCGAATATCGTGTTGCCCCACATTCCTAGGACTCCACCGCCTAGGACCGCTTGAAGAACAACGGGGCCGTCACCGCTTCCGTTCATAAAGAGAACGACGATGGTGAAAATGAATGGCGCTATTATGCTCGGAATAATCCATTGCGGGTCGGCGAAGAAGTGTATCGCCTGCTGTTTGAATGCCGCTCCCGTAGCGCGTAAGTTCATTTGGCTCCCACCAATGAGAGGTAGACGTCTTCCAACGTAGGCTCGTCATATCCGATCATCCTTATGCCGAACGGTTGGAATAACGAATCCAATGAGGACATTATGTCCACGCCTTCGCCGAGATTCACACGCGTGACGAACCGTCCACCGCTTCTCTCGGAGTTCACGTGAAGCACAGTATCCATTTTATCGAGTTCGTCCACAGCCGGATAAGGGTCGTCATTCGTCACTATTTCTATGACGGACGTTTTGAACACCATCTCCTTCAGTTCGGCGGTACTTCCGTATCCCACGGCCTTTCCGTTGGATATTATGAGTATGCGGTCGCAGAGTTCCTCTGCTTCGTACATGTAGTGCGTCGTGAGTATGATCGTTGTTCCCGTGGAGGCCATTTTCTTGACCAACGCACGGACTTCACGCGATATCTCAGGGTCGAGTCCGATCGTCGGCTCGTCCAGATATAGGATCTCCGGCTTGTTCACCAATGCGCGTGCAAGGTGAATGCGCTGTTTCATTCCTCTTGAATAGTCTTCCACCTTCACATCTGCCGCTTCGGTCAGTCCGAACAGTTCCAGAAGTTCTGCGATCTGTTCTTTCTGCGTCTCCGGCGGTATCCCGTAGAGGTCGGAGAAGAACTTGAGATTCTGCCTTCCGGTGAGACGGTAATATAGTCCGCGTTCACCGCCGCTTACGAGGTTGATCCTCTTTCTTATCTCTTTCTCATTCTTTCCGCTGACGTCTATTCCCAAGACCTCGGCCTTTCCGGACGTGGGTATGAGAAGCGTTGATAACATCTTGATAGTCGTTGTTTTACCGGCGCCGTTCGGACCAAGTAATCCGAATATCTCGCCCTTCTTGACGTGGAATGATAATTTATCCACAGCGACTTTGTCCGGTACGGACGATTTCTTGTTTTTGAACGTTTTATTGAGGTCCTTGACCAAAATGGGGTACTCGTATGGATCCATCATACCCTGATGGAATCTTCTGTTTAAATTGATTCCCGAATTAGTTTGGTTAAGTACGAATTAAGGAAGGCTTAAATTATTTCAACCAGATGCAGGAAAGGCGGTCGAATGGTGAACCTGGAGAAATATCAGATAGTCATCATGTTGGCCGCAATGGGTATCGGATTGGGCCTGGGTCAGTTCTCGATCTTTGAGGATAACGCAGGAAGTTTTGTTACACCGTTTTTGTTCATAATGCTGTTCGGCGCATTCCTGAACATCCCGTTGGGTGAGTACAAGAATGCGTTGAAGAATGTGAAATTCTCATCAACGGTCGTTCTGATAAACTTCATTTGGACGCCGATATTGGTATGGGGGCTGGCGTCCATTTTCCTGGATAATCCGATCATGCAGATAGGTTTCATCATGCTCATGGTGACCCCGTGCACGGATTGGTACCTTGTATTCACTGCCAACGCCAAAGGAAACGTTCCATTGTCTGCGTCTGTCCTTCCGTTCAATCTGATACTTCAGGTGATCCTGCTTCCAGTGTTTTTATTCCTATTCGCAGGTGTGAACGGAACAGTGGACATGAGTGATCTTCTGAAGAGCATAATGATAATGTTGGTCATCCCATTCACGCTCGCTCAGATCGTCAAATACTTTATGAACAGGTCCAAGAGGGAGGGTCTGAAGGAAAAGGTGACGGGGGCATTCTCCAGCTCAGGAACAATATTCCTCGGATTGGCGATAATGGCGATGTTCGCTGCTAAGGGAAACGACCTTCTCGAGAATATAGATGTGGTGCTTCTTCTACTGGTGCCGATCGCCGCATTCTACGTAATAAATTTTGTGCTGGCACAATTGGTTTCCCGGAAGTTCAGGTACTCGTATGCGGATACCGCGAGTCTTACTTTAACGACCATAGCGAAGAACTCTCCAATGACCTTGGGAATAGCATTGATAGCGTTTCCGGACCAGCCGATAATCCATTTGATAATGGTCATAGAACCGTTGATCGAACTTCCCGTAATGGTCTGTATAACGAGAATATTGCTGTACATGAAGAAACGTCGCGAGGCTGCGGAAGCTTCACCGACGTGATCAACGGTCGTTCGCTTTCTCCAATATGTTCTCGGAATCTAGGAACATCGATCTCAGTTTGTTGATCGTATCCTGATCGGCGTTCCATAATCCTCTCTCTATGGCTTCCAACAACCGGGATGTCATGCTTCTTAAAGCATCGGGATTGTTCTCTTCGATCCATTGACGGTTGTCCCCATCGAAGAGGAATTTCTCAGTCATTGATTGATACATCCAATCCTCAACGACATCAGACGTGGAATCCCATCCGAATGTGAATTCAACGAGGTTCGACAACTCTTGGACGCCGCGGTATCCGTGTTTTTTCAGGCCGTCGATCCATTTTGGATTCAGGACACGTGATCTGAAGATGAATTTGCCTTCTTCCTCCAACGTTCTTGTCACAGGTTTTTCCGGATTCGAACTGTCTCCGATCATCGACCTTGGCTGTTTCCCAGATTCTGTTTCGATCGCGGCGTTCATTCCTCCCAGGAATATGTAATCGTCATCGATATCGTACGCATCCAATTCGCGTGATTCGTGGTTCTTTACGGTGACGTCAATGCCACTCAGTCTCTTTTTGAAGAAGTCTTTTACGTCCTCGCCACGGAACTCCCTTCCGTAACCGTATCCGCCCCACTCCACGTATGCGTTGGACAATTCGCTGCGGTCTTTCCACTGAGAATTACCTATGAGCGTATCAACACCTCCGCCGTAGTTACCCGGCGGATCTCCGAATATCCTTATGCGTGCCTTTTTCTTGGCTACAGAAGGTTCCATCCCGTTTGCGATGGATTCCGCTATGTCGCGTCTGAGATTTGCCAACAGGTAGTTGTTGTTCTCATCCTCGTCAAGTTCGGATATTTTCGCAACAGCGTCGTCTATCATGTTGATCAAATTGGGGAAGGAATCTCTGAACAGTCCGCTTATTCTCAATGTGACGTCAATGCGCGGGCGTTTCAATTCATCTGTCGGAACGACATCCAGGCCGATGACCGCACTTCCGGATGACGACCATATCGGTCTGACTCCGAGCAACCAGAGAACGTATGCAATGTCGTCACCGCCGGTTTTCATCGTATCTGTGGCCCAGATGACGATACCGACCTGTCTCGGATAACTTCCCGTATCTCTGACGTGGCGCTCGATCATCTGGTCGGCCATGTTCTGACCCATCGTCCATGATGACGGTGTCGGTATAGCTGCGGGATCGATGGAATAGAAGTTGCGCCCTGTCGGCAGCAGATGGGCGTTTCCACGCGTCGGGCACCCTGACGGTCCAGGCAATACATATTTGCCGTCAGCACATCTCAGTAGACTGTCCATTTCGTCCGTCGTTCTCAGAATGTTGGGGACGAGGGTGTTGCATATGAACGTTATCGTCGCAATCAAACCGTCAGATCTTCCGAACGTCTTTTCGGAATATTCGATGCATTTCTCCAGATCATAATTCAGTGAACTTATCTTTTCCACAAGTCCGAACGTCTTTTCGTCAGCAAGATCAACGAGTTCACCGTTCAGTTTACCGTCCTTGTTCATTTCGGATGGATTTGCGGACGCCTTCTTCAGGTCGATGCCCATCTGTGTTGCTACGGACTCTCTCAGTGACGGAACGTTTCCGTTCTTCAGTCTTGTGAGCGAGTATATCATCTCATCTCTGCGCTTTTCCACAGGTACGCGTCCGAGGATGTGCAGACCGTCCTTGATCGTATTGTCCTTAAGGGAGCAGATGTAGTCGTATAACGTTCCGATCTTATCGTCCAAATCCTTGATATCGGAGTATTGTGTCAATCCGATATCGTCAAGCATTGACGAGTCCTGGCACTTCTTGAAAATGTCGTAAAGGATGCTGTTTTTCTTTTCGTTCTGATTTGCTGCAGATGCTCGCATGCACTCCTGTACTAGCGATTCTATATCGGTCAGAACATCGTATCCGCCGGCTCTCGTCATTGACGGGATTAAGTGATCAACAATGACCGCCCCTGATCTTCTCCTTGCGTGAACGCCCTCTCCGGGATTGCTTATCGCATACGGATAGATGTGCGGCACATGTCCTAGAACAATGTCAGGCGAGCAGCCTTTCGAAAGGCCGTTACCTTTGCCGGGAAGCCATTCCAATGTTCCGTGACAGCCCATGTGCACTATCGCGTTAACTTTCAGTTCTTCGGTCAGCCATCTGTAGTACGCCAAATAATTGTGCGGAGCGGTGATGTCCTGGCTGTGATACAGGTCAGTGGAATCAGAGACCATTCCTCTTACAGGTTGGAGTCCTACGAAAACATTACCGTTCATCGTTCCCGCAAGAACGATCTTATCATTCACGGTGAATAGGTTTCCGGGTATTGCGCCCCAGTCCTTCAGCATCCCCGATCTGCATTTCTCATCGATTCCAGAGAACCATTCCGCGTATTTCTTTGACGATACGATCGCAACGGCCTTTTCCAACATATCCTCAGAGGATAACCAATCGGTGTCGTTGGACACTCCGCTCAGAAGTATCTTCGTAAGTTCCTGTCCATTCTCGGGAACGGAATCGAGCGTATATCCCATCTCATCCATTTTTCTGAGCAGGTCCACAGTACTTTCCGCAGAATCGAGTCCGAACGCACCGCCGACCATGTCGTTCCTCGGAGGGTTCTGATGCAGAAGTATTGCGATCCTCCTGTCCTTTGCGGGAGTTTTACGCAGTATCGCCCAGTTCACTGCAAGTTTCGATAATGCTTGGACACGGTCGTCGATAGGTTGGAATTCTAAACGACCTTTCTTGGAACGTTCTGTGGACGCGAACGGGAATGATATTGTCTGTCCGTCATACTCCGGCCAGAACACGTTCATGGATATCTCGAACGGTCCGAATCCTATTGGATTGTCCTCCCAGTTCTTCTTTGCGCCGAGGAGTGTGGATGCCTGTATTATCGGAATGCCGAGTTCCTCAAAGATGTTCTCCGTCTTGCTTTCAGAACCGTCTCCGGGGTCAGACAGGCAGAGCATGGAGAAACCCATTGTCACTATCGCGGAATCGACAATCGATTTTCCGTTCTTCATGAAATATTTTCTCACGCATCCTGCTATTCCGATGGATCCGCGTATCTCTCCGGGATTGGGGATCATGAACACCGGAATCACGTTCACATTTCTCGATTCGAGTTCCTTTATCAGTGCGTCGATGTGTTTGGTGTTGTTGTTTGCTACGGACACCTGACTGATCATCAGCCCGACGGTCGGTTTGTCACTGTCAAGTTTTGGCAATTCTTCTGACATTCCCTTTCCGGGAACGTAGATGCCCTGTGCGGGACGTTTCTTTGGTTCTTCAACGTCGATGTTCGCGTTCTCGGAGTCTCTGATAAGCCATGCCAACAGGTTGTATTCGTTATCGTCACCGCCCAGTTCGACGTACGAACGCAGCGTGATGTAATCATCCTCTGAACCAGGGAAGAGGTGACGGTTGTCCGTCATCTCCTCGTTCATTTCGCTCTCTATAAGCGTTGGAACATTATTCTTGACGATGAATTCCCTGAGTCTTTCGAATTTTTTGAAATACGTCAGGCCGGCATGCATTCTGATGATTATCAGATGAAATTCCTGAATCTGCTGAACGATTTCATGGAAATATTTCTCATTCTCATCAACGTCGGATATGCCGTACTGCCAAACGTCTATCCTGAGGCCGTTTTCGGCAAGTCTTTTGACAGCTCTCGGTGTCAGTTCGTTATCCTGTGCATCGCACAACAGATTGAGGATCTTCATCAGGCACGCCCCTTGTTGTCCACTATCGTCTTGATTCTGTGCGCCAGGCCGTCAGAGCTGAGGTCTTCGAGTTTCATGTACGTCCCGTTGAGGTTGCTGCATATCTTCAATGCGTTATCGGTATGCGGATATCCCGTTCCCGTATCGACGACGATCCATGATGCTATTTCCTCACGGCCGATGTGTTCTGCTGCCGATAAGGCGTCCTTGAACGCATCTTCGCCGTTCATGGACACGTTCGCACGACCGTCCGTTGTCAATACTACGTAGTAACGTTCGTTGGGATGAAGCTTCACTTCTTTACGAACTTCCATGTACGTTTTCAGTAACGCTGCGGCCAACGGTGTTGTTCCGCCGGTGGGCATGTCCTTCAGTTTCTTGTAAGCGAAATCAACGCTCTTTGTGAATGGTAAAAGTATTTCTGCCTTGTCTCTTCTGAATGCTACGAGGCCGACTTTATCTCTGTTCTTGTATGATTCCTGAAGTAAGGAGAACACTGCACCCTTCACGGATACCATGCGCTTCCTTGCGCCCATGGAACCGCTTGCGTCAACCAGGAACATCACCGAGGCGCCGGATTTCCTTTCTCTTACTTTCTGTCTCAGGTCTTCAGGTTCAAGAACAAGTGCCAGACCTTCTGTTTTTCTGAATTTCTGATACGGTGCTGCGGCGCGCATGCTCGCGTCCAAAGCGAGATCGTTGTATCCTGAGGACATGCGCGATCTTATGTAACGGCCCTTGCAGCTTGTGCTCTTTGTTTTTCCATGTTTGCCGTAAGCCTTGGCGTTCATATCCCTGAGCGGGGTGATGGTTGTGAAATCAATTACGCTGAACGTGCTTCCGACACTGAATACCGTTTCCACGTCGTCATCACCCTGACCTTGGTCCTGACCTTCGTCGCGGTTGTCGTTCTGCGGTCCGTCATCGCCTTCCGACGGTGTCATGTCCTGTTCCTGCGGTTTCGGAGGCTCCTGTCCAGATTCTGATGACGTGTTCTCGTTCTCATCCTTCGGGACCTCGGTCATCCTGTGCCCGAGGCACATTCCTGCCGCTTCCTTTACGTCCGCCAGTTCCGTAACATCGCGTCCGTCGAGTGCGGCCAACGCCTTTGATGCGTTCGCTAGGGCAATATCTCCTCTGTGACCTTCCGCACCGACCTTTATGCACAGTTCGGCAATGGTTCCGATCAGTTCGTCCGATATTGTGACAAAATCGATGCGGTCCTTCGCCTGCTCTATTTTCCTTTGGACCGTTTTTTCTTCTTCGACATACTCCGCACGGAATTTTGCAGGATCGTCGTTGAATCTTACGTTACGGCGGACAATTTCATAGCGGTCTTCCTCATTGTCCGTATGGCCGACGCGCACGCAGAGGTCGAACATGTCCAGAAGGTGAGGGTCCATCGGTGCTTCCAGAACGTTCATTGTTGCTATGAACTTCATATTGCTTCTGTAGCTCCATGACATTCCCTCCCTTTCCGCAATGATCTCCTCTCCTTTGGCGGCTTTCAGAACAGTGTTCAGAACCGCATGGTCAATGAGGTTCGCATCATCGCCGTAAAGTATGCAGCCATCCGCCCTCTGGATGAGGCCGTTCAGAACTTTGCGTTCACCTTTGACAATTGTCTCCTCAATATCCAGTGATCCTACGACCTGGCTTTCCGATGTGTTCACGGGAATGTTCAGTATCCTTATGTCACAAATTCCCGGAATTGCCCTTACGAGTGCTGTTTTCGCGGTTCCGGACACACCCTGTATCAATATCGTCCGTATATCGGGTGATACGAGGGCGCAGAGTATCGCCCTCTTTGCTTCGTCCACATTGAGTATGGCTGAGAAGGGAAACCCTCTCAGATGTTCTTCAGCCAATTGTTCAGCTCCTCTGCGTCTATCGTTGACTCTTGGAACGGGTTCCTTCTCATGCGGTGTGTGAGTACGAGGTTGGCAATGCTTGCAACATCTTCTTTGGTGGTGTTGTCGCGTCCGTAGAATGCCGCGTATGCGGACGCAGCCTTCAGTAGAGTGATATCAGCGCGATGTCCGTCCACTCCGAAATACAGTGATGCCTCAACGGCGGTTTTCAACGCTTCGTCGTCCATTTTCATGTTTCCGAGACGTTTCTTCGCCGCTGTGATCTTATCTCTCAGTTCGATCTGCTGTTTCTCATATTTTTTCAGGAACTTCTCGGGATCCTTTTCAAACTCGAGACGTCTGCGGATAACTTCCATCCTTGTGTCGACGTCCTTTTCGCTTTTTACGTCAACGGCCATGCCGAAACGGTCCAACAACTGAGGTCTGAGGTCTCCTTCCTCGGGATTCATTGTTCCCACCAGTATGAATTTTGACGGGTGTGAAAATGACACACCCTCCCTTTCAACATAGTTGCGCCCCATTGCGGCGGAGTCCAGAAGAAGGTCCACCAGATGGTCGTCCAGCAGATTCACTTCGTCTACATAGAGGATGTTGCCGTTCGCTTTGGCAAGAACTCCAGGCTCGAATTTCCTCTTACCTGTTTTCAACGCATGTTCCAGGTCGAGTGTTCCTGCGACACGGTCCTCCGTCGCACTCAATGGGAGTTCGACCACGCGCATGTTTGTAATCTCTTCTTCGGGTTTCTTCTTCGCTGCAAGGGATTCCGCACAGTACGGGCATATATCGTCAGTGGAAAGATCACAGTGGAACGGGCATTTCGAAACCTTCTTCTCAGGAAGTAGTTCAGTCAATGCCCTCACTGCAGTGGATTTCGCCGTACCCTTCTCGCCCCTTATCAGAACGCCACCTATCGAGGGGTTGATTATGTTGAGAATGAGTGCGTTCTTCATCTCGCTCTGTCCCACTATGGCCGTGAAGGGGAAACTGACCTTGCTGTTCATTATGCAAACACCTTATCCCACAACAAAAGCATCGTTAATATATTCATGCGAAAAATCAAACGGTAATATCAAGACGATTTTCCTCATGTGGGCATCTGGGCGATATGGAATTAAATATTACGAAAGAGATACGACCTCTCATGTCCTATATCGAAGAAGTGCTCTATGCCCAGGGATTATGCCTGGACCACCACGGCAAGATCCACGCCGGCGGCACAACATACGGATACGTAACTGGAAAGAAGGTAAGATTCTACGACCATGATGTGATGAGCCCCCTCTATTTCGTCAATTATTTCAATGTTGAGAAAGAAGGCGACGTTGTAGTGGTATCACTCTTCTACGACAACGGCGACATCGACAAGATCGTCTACCGTGGCAGGAACGCAGAAGCCCAGAAGGCAATTCTGGAAGCGGCGGCCGCCAATTAAGATTTATTCAAACCTTTTCAATCATCTCATTTTTCAATGTGTTTGACCGCATCTTTCCAGAATGTTCAGTACGGTATCAACCAGTCTCACAGTTCCGCCCAGACCCAATACCGGACGTTCCGAGACGTTCATGTTGATAAGTCCTGGGCGCCCGACGGCCACTCCGCCGGCGGCTATACCGCGTTCCATCAGTGATGATATGAGATTTCCATCGGCGATGATCACATCGCAGGGAGTGTTGAACACATCATCCTCTGGCGTTATGTCACGGTCATTCAGGAGCTTTTTGATGCGTTTGTCCCATGTGGTGTCGGTTCCGGTGCTGATGGCGGCAGGAACCATTCCCAGATAATCATAAAGGAATTCCGTTACTGCGTATGTTGTGGAACCATCTGCGAACACAGAGAATGAACGTCCGCGCGGTGTTCGTCTGGATGAATGCAGACATGAGAGGACGGTTGCGGTGCGCGTCCTCTTTTTCTTTATCTCGTCGAGGGCATTCTTAGGACTCTTGTTCAACGCTTTGCATACGTCTCTGACCCACCTTTCGAGCGCGTCGAATCCAAGCGGGAGGCGTTTGGAGAGAACGTACGGGATGTTCAATTCAGACTCGTACCATTTTGCGACACGCGATCCGAATTCCTCATGGATCACGATATTCAACTCGGCATTCCCTGATTTTTTAATGTCGTCGGCGGACCATCCCGTACCGACTGTCATGTTAACGTCTATGCCACACATTCCGAGGAGTTGTGTAAGGTCTGCCATCGAGTCGACCCAGCCCAAGTGCCAGACAGATATTCCGAGCAAGTTCACGCCGCAACGTTCCGATGCTTTTCTCTTCTTCGGTTTTACAGCTTCAAGTATTGAAATGATGCCGTTTTGGAAGCCCTCGCCCATGGGTTCCGAGTATCCCGGACTCTCTATTCTGACCACCGGTACGGACGGCTTCACTTTCAGCGAAAGATCTTCGCCGATCAGGGACGCACCTGGAGAATTGATGATTCCGACGATCTTCGGGTCCAGAGGCATCATTGCTTCGAATGCGTTGCTCAGTTTTCCTTTCGTTCCCGCGATATAGTCTGGGCCGTCCATGAATGTAGAAAGTACGCGTGGCTGTCCGAAGAAATACTCCCTTTGGAAAAGGTATGGATTGAACGTCTGGGGTCCGGACTTCCTGTTACGGTATGATGATTCTGATGCGGACGCCGGATAATATTTGCACCCTGTCGGGCCGTTCAGCAGTGTCATCGAATCATCGATCCCCTCGAATGCCAGGATATAACCCAACATTCCCTCCGGACGGTCATTTTCGAACGACATCTTTCCTCCATCCTTCTTCTTTGGGTGCCTGCAGTTTCGTTACCCATGATCTTGCCAGTTCCGGTCCGCTGTACGGTCCGACGTCCGGAGCAACCGGAATGAAGCATTCCTCTGCTCTGATACCCAGGTTCATCGGGTATGTGGATATCAGGACGTCCGGGTCGTTTGATATTATGTCATTCTTGAGTTTGTCGATATCATTCCGTGAACATATTGTCACAGGATAGTCAACATCAAGATCGTAATCCTTGCAATGGTCGGTGAAGTCCAGTATCACTGCGTTTCTGAGGTCCATCTCGCACTTGTGGATCACTTCCATTATCCAGTTGATGTCTTTGTGCGTCGCAGCGAGATATATACTGCGCCCTTTCAGTTTCGGTTTTAGCGAGGATATGAGTGAATTGTACTCCAATTCGATATCTTTGACGACGTCTTTTGCTTTATCTTCCTTTCCGAAGTGTTTGCCGATCTCCATGACCCATTTCTTTGTTTCATTGAGTCCAGGGCGTATTATGTTCTTGGCGCATTCCATTCCGTATTCATCGACGAGGAAGTCCCTGAGCATGAATGCAAATCTGTCAGGATAAAGTTGAATGTTCAATTTCGCGGCAGTGATGTTCTTCAGGTCTTCTACATCGGTATTTCCTACAGCCGTGCAGTTTATTGAAATATCCATCCTGTTCAGAATCGTTCTCGCATTCTCCACATTCGTTGTGCTGTTCGTTGCTAACGTTTTGTATCCTATCAGGTTGACGGAATCCGTTTTCTTCAGGTTCTTTACTGCAGTGGAACGGATAAGGCCCAGCGATGCGTCTATGACGCCCTGCATGAAATCTCCGCGCAGATTTCCGTCCTCTCTCAGGTCGATCAGCAGAACGTCCGGGAATTCTCCTTTCAGACGGTCGATCACCTGACCGACATCATCGCCGATTATTCCTGACGGGCATGATGATATGATTGCAATGTGTTTGTTCCCATCTGCAATCGCTGAACGAATATTCCCTTCCAGAACATCGGTTCCGCCGAATATCATCGTTGATTCGCTCATGTCCGTGCATTGAACGCATGGGTCGGCGAATGCAGATAACGGCGTGGTTGACGTGACAAAGGAACGTCTAACGGAATTGGTCACCATTTGGAACGCGAACTGGGCGCAACTTTTCGGTGAATGCAGTATGGTCATGAGATCAGTGATCGATGATGTGACCGATGAAGCACCGGAGAATGCGCAGCCATGAAGGATTTCCTTGCGGTGGACGTTTCTAGAACTGTAGCGTTTCTTCTCCTTTGCTACGATGGCATCCTGCTTCTTCTGTATTTTTTCAATCGTAACGGAACGTCCGAGGACAACGTTCTCCAACTCGCTTTCGGAAAGGTAGTTGGCAGTGTGTTTCTCATCCTTCATTACTGTTTTCGCAAGATTCCTGAATGATTTTGTAATCACTGAATCAGGATATGCTTCCACGACAGTCTTTCTTATTTGTTCTGCTTCAAGGAATTCTCTGGAGCGTGAGAATTCTGCGACGATCGGAATGTTCACGGCCTTGGAGAAACGCTCCACTCTGAGCTTCTCTTCGGGATCGCCGCGACTGTTGAAGATCAATCCGCCGATCCTGTCCGGATTGTAGTTGGCGGTTCCGCGGAGGATGTTGTTCGCGGCGTATATGGACATGAATTCTCCCGATGTGACTATGTAGACTGTATCAGCATAACTGTTTCTCAGAGGTACGGCGAACCCACCGCATACCACATCACCGAGAACATCATACAGTATGAGGTCCAACGGGATGCTGTCTACTCCCAACTGGTCAAGGAGTTCGAATGCTGAAATGATTCCACGTCCGGCACAGCCGATTCCCGGCTCCGGCCCACCCGCCTCGACACACAGACACCCTTTGTACCCTTCTTCCACAACGTCATCTAATTTCCTGTGTGTTTCCGGGACTTCCTTGAGGTATTCCAGAACCGTTTCCTGACGCAATCCGTCTGTAAGAAGTCTTGTGGAATCGTGTTTTGGGTCGCAACCGATCTGCAGTACTTTGACGCCGTTATCAGATAATGCGGCGGTAAGGTTCGATGAGATGGTGGATTTGCCTATTCCTCCCTTTCCGTATACTGCGACCCTCTTCATCCAGTGCGGTAGATGATACGGCTCTATTTTAATGGTTCATCAACATCAAACTGAAAAATCGAAATAAACATGGCGGAATCATCCAATAGGCTCTTTGAACCATTTTATGAATGCAGTCTTGTCTTTTCTGTTGTATCCCGAGTTCTCGTAGAATCTGAGTGTACTTTCCAATTTTGAACCGGTCATCAGGGATACTTTGTAGCACCCTTCCTCAAGTGCGATATTCATTGCATAATCAAGGATCATTGTCCCATATCCCTTGCCGCGATAATCGACGTGTGTGACCACATTCTCTATAATTGCATAGGGTTCCTGTTTATGGGTGAGGTTCTGAATGATCATCAGTACGCATGTGGACACAACCTTATTGTCACATATTCCGACAATTATCCGCTGATCGGAGGCGTTCAGGATACGCCCCCATATCTCCTCGATGCGTTCGTCGATCACAGGCAGGGGATTGTTGTTCAGAAACGTGTACAACTCAAGCAACGACCTCAAATCATCTTCTTTGGCAAATCTGATCTTCATGTCGTTCGGCTCCTAAACCAATTCCGAGAATTTGAATGGACATCTATCTATTAAATCATTGAGAGAACCGGTTCGAACGGAATATTTTGTTATCGATAGATAATGGAATCAGCCTTTCACGAACTCGTATACCATGACACCGTTTGTAATGCCGTCCCAAGTGAATTCAACCATAGTCATCTTCGTAGCGTCATCATTGAGGAATGCGTAACCTTCCTTGTACTCTCCGCCACCGAGATCAGTTCCGATACGGACCAACCATCCGTTGTGTGCGTTCGGATCGTACACAACATAACCAACTTCGGGAAGCGAGGATGCGGGCGTCGAACCGATGAAGACGTATCCGAACTGGTCTGTGTAAATCGTGGTGATAGGTCCACTCGGTACAGTGTATATCCCATTTTGTATTCCCATAACAATGGTGGCGTTCCACGTACCTGTCATGTCCGGAGCAGTGTCCACGTGAGGAGTGATTCCGTTGAAGTATTTGCGTTCCGTGACGACCATTGGGTCCGTCGCAACATATTCTGATATTACAATGGTCCTGAGCGTAACGAGGTCGTTGTGTATCGACAATGTCCACACCTTACCGCTTTCGTCGAGCATTATCGCCGTACGTGCGTTATCTGTGATGCTAGTGAAGATGCCGTTCATATGTCTGGTGACGATGCTGCCGTCAGCACCCTGCTGCATCTCCGCTCTGAAAATGTTGCCCTGTCCGCCGCTGATGTAGAATGTCCTTCCCTCGAGGGCGTATTCCTCCGGGCCGCTCACGATGTCGAAATAGTGGCTGTATCCCTCTCTGAGCATCCACGGATCGTACTTGAACGGAGGCATGTTGTGCGGTGGATCCGGTCTTTTGTCATCCTTGGAGTATTTGGATATGGATACGAACCAGTAGTCGTCGGTGTAGTAATGCATCTCGTACATCACCAGTATTCCATCGATAATGTTTCCGCTGGCCCTTACCCATGCGGTCTCGCCATACCTGTATTCGAACATCACCATATGTTCAATTTGGATTCCTGAGAAGTCCACACCCTGTGTTCTGGCGGTGAATATGTTTCCGTATGTTTCCGTTATCTCGATGTCATAATTGGAATCATACGTTGTCCTGGAATATGACGGACCATTGTCCATCGATTCTTTGGATACGAGTGCCCATGTGCCGACGAGGTCCGGATCTTCGATGTTGTTGTCAGCGGGATCGAGAAGATATGAGCACGAGATCACCACGAGCATGATTGCAGCATATGTGCCGAGTATCATGACTTTCTTTTTCGCGTTCATGGTTAATCCTCCCTGGTGATATCGTTTATGTCGTATCTGATAGGCTTGAATCCAATGCCTGCGTCTCTCAGTCCTATGACGAGGTTTTCAACTATTCCGTCGATGATTGGCGAGTTGTCTGCAAAACATTCGCCGAAACATGAGACTTTGGTGTGAACGTGTGTCGTCGTCGTATCCACATACCACACGGACGGACCTGGTGCGGAACCGTCCTTGACCACGCGCGGAGCAGTTTCAAGTGCATTCATCATGACCTTTCTTGCAAGGTCAAGGTCCGAATCGTACAGTATGTCCACATATAGGACGATCCAGAACATTTCATTCTCTGTTGTAACGTTATCAACCACGGATGTGGAGAGTTTGTTGTTGGGGAAACTGTACGGTTCGCGTGAATCCCATTCCTCAAGGATGGTGTTCATGAGTCCGATCTTCTTCACTCTGTAGGTGATGCGTGTGTTGTCCAGCCTTATCACGTCGCCGACCTTGAATGGCCTGGACATGAGGAGGTTCAATCCGCTGAAGAATTGTGAAAGTGTGCTCTGGGCACCGAATGAGATCGCAAGTCCTAATATGCCTGCGCTTGTGACTATCAACAGTATGTCGATGTTGAAGTATGCCATGATCACCCACAGGCATGCAATTGAAATGGTCAGCGTTCCTATTACTGAAAGTAACGGATAGAGTCCGGATTTGTGGCCGTCGTCGACGGATTCGTCGAACCATCCCAAAAGGCGGACGATTGCGTGTTTGTAAACGAACAGTGCAACCGCGGCTATGATGAACACCGTCATGACATACGACAGAGACTCGAATATCGCAATACTGCGCTCATCCAGTCCGTATACTCTTACGACCTGTGCCAATCCGATGAGGATGATGATTGCGAAAGCGATCTTCTTGATATCGACGTTCATCATTTCTCAATCCTCCTCTTGATTCTTACGCCGTCTTCCACGACCTTTTCTCCCGCTTTTTTACCAGTACTTATGGCTGCGGGGAGGATGAAGTATGCCACCACAATGGCAATGAAGATCCATACGAACAATGTTATTGCAGCGCTGACGATCGACCCGTTCAACGGTGCGGGAAGGCGATTGTCGATGAATCCAAGGATCTTGTTGTATTGTTCACCGGAAGAGAGTTCTGATGATACTGTGATCATCAATGAATTGGAAGCTTCGGCAGGTATGGGAAACCCTCTTTTCGGATCGTTGATGGTAATATCAAAGCTGAGTGCATGATCGGTCGATTTCGCATATTTGCCGATGGTAATGTCCATCTCACATTCTTTGATCTCGCCCTTATCCAGTTGGACGCGGTGTCCGTTCGGGAAATTGACTACAATGTCCGGATCAGAATTGGTATAGTAAACGTAAACAACGAGTTCGCGATCGAAGTTGTTGACAATGTCAAGGTATATTTTCACGGTATCTCCGGCATTGAGCTGGAGATTGTTCATTGAAGGTGAAACGCTTATGTCGTTAGGCTGTGCGTATTTTTCATCAGAAGCATCGACAGAGTCACTTAGGAACACTCCGGCGAATGCTGTTGCGAACAATAGGGCAACTGCAAATAAAACGATTCCACGCTTCACGGTCGCCATGATTGCTCTCTATGGATATAAAGAATGTCTCGGCCGGGCGCGCGCACGCCCGCATAGGACTTTTGCATGGAAGAAAACTTCATTCTTTCCATCTGTGAGTGTGCCAGACCTTGAATATCAACAGATAGTATACAATAACGAACACAGTGGACAGAATGGATCCGACATTGAAGAATATCATGAATTCCATCATCATATGGTAGCTGTCGTTGATCATTATTATGACGCCGGTGATCATTCCCAACAGGAACAGTATTCCGACGACGATGGTACACATGGCCATGAATTCGTTACTGCGTCTTTCGTCCATTTGTAACAGTGTGTAGAAGACGACCAACATCGCAAACGTTGCTGCAGAGAGTGAAACGAGAATGGTATCTGTACCGTTGCTTATGATGTAGTCCACGTCTGCAATGAATAACGACAGGACTCCGATGATCAACGGAACGATGAAAATACTCACTCCGACCATAAATCGTGTCAGATGCGGGTGTTTTTTCCAATACTCCATGGTGGAGCATTGCTGATTAGTGTTAAATTGTTTTGCAGATTTTGATTGAATTTCAAGTTTCATTCAAAGAGGCTCCTTAAATAACCATAAGGCGTTTCTTTTTCGAATAATTTGATACGGATCAAAATTAAAAGGAGAGTCAAAGAATGGTTGAGAGAGGTGGAAGAGAAGACAGCCCAGGACGTCCGAACACTGTGGCAATCAATGAGAATCTTGAGAAACAGAAAGCATTACAGAAAGAATGGGAAGCAAACAATCCAACTCCTGCGCCAGCTCCAACTTCTGGTGGCAGAGTGGACCGCCCGGCCGGAAAAGGTCAGACAGCAAAAGAGGTTGAAGTAAGTCTCATCGTGAAGAAGCGGGCTGACGCACTTTACGGATACTATATGGGTGAAAGAAACTACAAGATATTGATAGAATCGCTGAACAAACTGGATACGAACGTGAGTAATCTCGTAAATGCATACACAGGGTCCGTGAAAAGTATCAATAATGTTAAGGCAGAAGGGATATCCTTCCTCGCAAATGAGGATGTGATGGCGGAGAAAATGCAAAGGTCCATGATCAAGGTGTCAAAGTTCTTCAAGACCCATAATCTGGAAAACATGTCCCCTGACGACCTCGTTCTGTTCTCGGACATACTAGAACAAATCAATATGCTGGTCAGTAGCAGATCATGGATACTCCCGGCCAATTCAAAACTCGGAAATCCGCTCATGATAATCAATCGTTCAATGAGCATACGCGACGTGGGTTTCCTCAGGGACAAGGCGGACGCATTCGCTGCGTGCGGGATGACGACACTAGGGGACATCAGAGACAACTCTGGCAACAGTAAATCGGACTCTGTTCAGAATCTCAGAAAAATTACAGGATATGATACAACGCAGACATCCCGCATCATGGATTCGATACTTGTTCTCGAACAGAGCCCTCAGCTTCCTACATCCGTGAATGTGAACGCAACGGTTGGAACAGCATTGCGGAATAAATGGATATATTCGGTTGCAAGGATGCGATTATTACTGCGACCCGCGATCACGAAAGTGATGGCGATAAAGGTGCTCAAGGACTATCTGGGAATATCATTGGTTGATGCAAAATCACTCGTGGATGCGTTGGAGAAAGCGAAGGTCCGTTCGTGGTAAAAAGCTCAAGGAATGAGTGAACGGGGAGGATTCGAACCCTCAGACGTCTTCGTCCGGTTCTTCGTAATAATATGACTGATCGATGCCCTTCATGAGCGTTTCACGGTCATTGATGTCTCCCGTCAAAGCCGTTCGAAGCAGTTCTGTGATAATGGAGCAGTCAGAAGCACTCTTTTCCATCGCCGACAGATAGTCATGCTTGTCGACCTTCTGCCAATCGATACATTTTTCAATATTCTTTTTCAGAATGAGGTCCAGCCATATGCGGGTGCTTCGCCCGTTGCCTTCCATGAATGGATGGGCAAGGTTCATTTCGATGTATTTTGAAATGATCTGTTCGAAGGTGGATTCGGGCATTTTCTCAATGGTTTTCAATGTATCGCGGAGATACTGCGAGTTGGCGAATTTGAAACCACCTTTGCTTATGTTCCGATCTCTGATTTCTCCAGCGAATCTATACAGTCCGCCGAACAGATATCGGTGGATGTGGGTCAGACCTTCTACGGTGCCAATGCCAATGGTGTTGATCGTGCCGGTGTCAAAGAGCTGCTGTGCTTTCAGTTTGCTCTGCCCGTCGATTGTACTCAGAGTATTGGCCGCGGCCCATTGTTTGAATGCCTCAGCTTGTTTCCCGGGTACGGATTGAATAATCTGCAACATCTGTGCAGTGTCTGCCATATCGGTCAGACGCATTTTGCCGTCGGATGCTGTCATTTTCAAAGCGTTACAATTTGTAACGGTTTCATTTTCACCTTCTTTCAGACGCTTTTTCAATACACGCCAGTATGTGACGGGATTCTTACTTTCGGTGAGAATACCTATTACGTCAACAACGGAATACAACCATTTCTGTTCCTTGTCGTCCCAGATCGAGCGCACGGCCTTATTCTGGAAAATGCGGTCTGCGTTATCAATCTTGGTCATTTTACCCCTCATTTAGGCTAATTTAAGCAAATATTTAGCTAATTTTTGCAAGCATCAGGCAACTATAAACAGGAAGGAATCAAAGTTTTTAATGCTATACATTGAACGATAATGAGCGAACGGGGAGGGATTCGAACCCTCGGCTTGCAGCTTAGGAGGCTGCCGCCATATCCAGGCTAGGCCACCCGTCCGTAAGTAAAATTAAAAGGGTTGTGGGTTGAGGTTTGGAAGGAAGATTACTCTTCTTTCTTTGCCGCGGGTTTCTTCGCTGCAGGCTTTTTGGCTGCGGGTGCTGCCTCTTCGCCTTCTGCTGCTTCCGCCTTCGGCTTTGCTGCCTTCTTGGGCTTGTCCTCTTTCGGTGCCGCCTTTGACCAGATCTCGACGAACTCGACGGTGTCGACGGAGAATGCTTCTCTCAGGTCAGCAACTACTTTGAACCTTGCGATCGGCCATTCCTGGCTGAACTTTGTGACTTCTGAAAGCGTAACAACAACTTTGCCCTCGGAGAGTTCGAATTTGAAGTCCTCGGATGTGCCGAAGTCCATTTCCATGATCGCTTTTCCTTTTGCTTCAGCCTCGGTGATAACTTCCGTGACCGTGAACACGTATGTCACGTTTTTACCGGCGAGGGGGTTGTTGAAGTCAACCCTTACACGTCCTGCTCCTACTGACATGACGGTACCGCGCTTTCCGCTGAGACCTACTTCCAATCCCGGGTACGGGTTGATGTCCTGTTTGTAGAATTCTTTGATCGGATAAACTTCAACGAGTTTCGGGTCCCTTGCGCCTGCACCCTGTTCTGCTGAGATCTCCACAGTCGTCTCTTTTCCGACAGCTGCTGCCATTATGGCATCGTCCAGTGCCTGGAAGATTTTACCGGATCCTACGAGGTAGGGCATCGGTGCGTATGTGTATTTCTCGTCGAAGATGCCTGCTTCTTTAGCAACGTCTTCTTTCGAGGTGTCGTATATGACTTTTGTCTCTGATATGCATGCTTTGTAATCGAGGCGGATTAAGTCGCCTTTGTTAACGGAACCTGTCTTTGCCATTTGTTCATCACCCATTGCTGGTTTATTAACTAATTCGCCATCAATAAATGTTTATAATTAAACCTTGTGGTT
>JGI994J12354_10000544_pt1 | contig 37615 bp, 34 predicted proteins | sample IntmicLarv3ML3BL_FD_12354 | JGI IMG/M metagenome (IMG submission 12354) | reverse complement strand
CAGCTCTCGCTTCGCCTGCCGATTGACCAGTGCCATCTCTACCCCGTCCAACACCACCGCCCCATCGGCCCGTCCCGATTTCAAAACTCTCATATCCCTTACCCCTCTCTTTTTTATACAATTGATTGTTCTTCTCAACTTCGCTTCACCGTCCTTGCCGGCCCTGCCCTTCCTGCCATTGCGGGCTCAGCCCGCAATCCGTTTTCTCCTTGCTTTTCTTGCGTTTTCTTTCAACACTCTTCAGTCGGCTTTCCCCTCTATCTGCTGGCTTTTTGAATTTTTTCCTCATTTTTCTTTGTTTCGCACTTCGCAGATGAGCATTTTTTGAGAAATCGCTTTTATCCGGCGACAAGAGCAACCAAAATCACTTTTTCTCGCCCCCAGCTACGAGGAGTTCTTAGCCAGGAAGCACCCTCTTGCAAGGCAGTTCCGTGGGGGCGCAGCCGGCGAAAGCAGAAAACGCATAGCATCATAGCGTAACCAACAAAAGCTTTGAACGCGTGATGTTTTCCGCCAATCTATGCCCTTACCTCTACGACTTCCCTCGCTCTCCACTGTAGCACCAAGCGTTTCTTTCCGTCGTCAACTGGCCTCCGCCGGGCTATGCCCTTGCAATGAGAATGCACAAGTTCCAGCAGTTGATAAAACTCTGCGTTTCTGCGAAAATGCGCACACAATGCATCCTGCTTCCCACCGCACAAGCAACATTTGCGCTGCCATTCTCCGCAGTATCTGCCTTTTTTTGTTCACTTTCGCTCTCCTCTCACGTCCTGCTAACTTTGTTGCATTGAGCTCATTTCCCCATAAAAATGGACGAAATTACAACTTCCAGCCGACGATAACGGGGGTTTTGAGTTTCGCTTTGCCGTTCTTGGCAAAACGAAACTCAACCTAAAAGCTCTCGCAAAAACAACAATTCAGGACAATGCCGCCGCCTGCGCCTGCATCAATGCCGCCCGGGCCTCTTCCACCATGTCCTTCAAATGCACATCCTCCCAGAAAATTCGCACACTTCCGCCATAGCCACCCAGCGCCAAAAACAGCTCACAAATCCGCTCCAGCACTGGCTCCACGCTCCGCCGAATCGCAAAAATCTCACTGCTCATTAAATCCGCCTGCTGCACGCTCATCCGCTCCGTGCTGCTCCAGGAAAGCCCCAGCAAAAACGGCGGAATTCCCGTCTTCGCCACCAGCTGCTCCAAAATCTGCCGCACCGGCACTTCGCTGTCCAAGCTCAAACTCTCTGCGCCGATGGCCTGAATTTCCACATCGCCCACTGCCACAAAGTCCCGCACCCGGCCGTCCTGACTCTCTCGCATCGCCCGGCTCCATTCCGCTGCAATCTGTTCGCTCCGCTCCCGAGCCAAATTCCCACCCAAGCCCTCTTTTTCCGGCTTATACCGCACCGCATAACGAATATTGCCCATCCGCTCCCAATTTTGTCCTGTCGCCTGAAAAATTTTGAGCAAAATCTCGGTCAAAAAGGGCATCGACCGAAACATTGACACGCCAAAGGGGTGCCCTGTCTCCGGCTGAAAAGGCGTAAAGAGCAGCAGTTCCTGCACCGGCAGCGCCCGCAGCCTGCCCCCTTCCCGCACGCAAATTGCAAAATCCAGCGGCGTCTCACCTTCCGCCAGTTCCACCTCTGCTGCATTACCGCACAACAGCGCACCAATTTCCCGCCCGTTTCCAGCCAGCACAATCTCGCCCACCCCGCGCCCGCAAACAAACATCGAATCCAAATACATATCCAAAAAGCTGTCCAGCCCCCGTTGTCCCCGTCCAGTATTCACTGTCCGCAAAAACTGCTCCAACGCCTTCTGCGCCTTCGGATTTTCTGTCTCCACCTGCACGCCGCCCACCAGGCGCACCAGCTTCGCCACCGCCGCATCTAAAATCGGCACTGCCTCCCGCATGCTCCGATACAGCGCCATCTCGTTGCGACCCAGTGGCACATAATGACCCATCACCCCAAAGGGATGCCGCCCTGCCTCCCGCACCAGCTGCACGCCAGCCGCCGGTGCTTTTTTCTTTTTCTCAAACAAGCCCAAAGCTTCTCACTCCTTCTCTTTTTCCTCCAAAACCATCCCAAACCGCTCTGCTTCATCCACTTTTCTCATTCGCTTCCCTCTCCGCTCTCCCTTGCGCTCCACATCGTCCTGTCATTCTCTGCGCCGCAAAAAAGCCTCTCCCTGCCGCCTTGCGTTTCTTTTGCATTCTTCCTGCCCAAAGAAATACTTCACCGTTTTTGTCGCAAAGCAAATTGAACCTGCTTAAAAAGTCAAATTCAAGAAAATCAGCAGGTAAAAGAAACGCTAGTTCAAAAAAGCCTGCAAAAAAGCGAAACCAACTCCTGCACACCCCTGCGCAAAGCGAAACCACCAAGTTCAAACACTTCAAGCAACGTTGCCTTCGCAAAATCGACTATACACCGTTCCTTTTACTGCAAAGCTATGATGTCGTACTCTTGCCCCGTCATTATTAATGGGGAGATGAATGCAACTGGCGGGCAACGCCTCCGCTACTCCTGCTCATCTCTCCACGCACCTCGCCCAAAACCCGTCGCTCTCATCCTCTCGCCCCAACTCCATCACAAAGTATCGAATCTCGTCCATCGCATGGTCGTGCTCCTTGCGCACCGCATCGCCTCCGGCTTTCAAATCCCAGCAGTACATAGAAAACTCCCGCACCGCAGCCTCGCAGCCCTCGCAAATCACAATACGCCCGTTCCGCAACGCCTCCGCCGTCATCCGAATTCCATCCAGCACTCGATTGTTCGCCCGCCGCACTGGTAATCCCCTCCGCTCTAACGCCGCAATAAAGCTCGCCGCCGATGGATCCACCACAATGAATGCCGCCGTCCGTCCGTCCAGCAGCCTCAAAATCTCATCCACATATTCCCTGTCCGTCTTGCTCGCACCCTCGTTGCGCCCGTCGTAATAGTACTCTCCAATGCGAAACCATCGTCCCCCCAGCCGGCCCCAAAGCCCTGCCGAAAACGGATTTCGCGTCCCATAATCGCAGCTCACTGCATAGCGCTCAAAGCCTCCCTCCGGCACCGCCGCCACAAACCCTTCATCGAAGAATTCATATACCCGGCCCTCCGCCGCCACCCACTCACCCAATACATATCGTTGATAAAAGCTTCCAGAATACATTTTGTAATATTTTTCTATGGTTTTTTGACTCAAGGACGGGTTGTCCTCCATGCGAAACTTCACATAGACCATCCCCCGCTCCTCCGCCTTCAAAATCCAATTTTTATAAAACCAATGCTCCGGCCCCTCCGGATTGCAGCAAAACCACAGTCGCGCTCCCTCCACCGAGCATCGCGCCGTCGCCTGTAAAACAAAAGATTCCGGCATGAGCGCCACTTCGTCAAACAGCACCCCCGCCAGCGTCATGCCCTGAATCAACGCCGCACTGCCTTCATCTTTTCCGCCAAAGAGATAAAAGGTATTCCACTGCCCTTCCAGCTCCACCCAAATCTCTCCCTTGCTCACCCGCTCCTCCACCTGAAAGCCCATTTCCACCAAATAAGGCAGCAGCTCCACCAACACATTGCGCCGCACCGACTCTTTCGTCTTCCCGCACACCGCAAACTGTTTTCCGTGAAAGCAACACGTCGCCCATAAAAAAAACGCCAGTCCCAGACAGCTGCTCTTCCCGCTGCGCACTGCACCGTCGCAAATAATCCCTGTCTTCTCTCGGGAACCCGACCGCCCCCACCACAGCAAAACCTCTCGCTGTCTGGCAGACAGTTTATGAATCCCAATCATCCTTTACCCGACTCCCATCTCGCACCAACCTGTTCATTCTCCGCATCCTCCTGCCCACAAGGAAACACCCAAATTCCTCCCTGCACAAAATGATACATTCTCTCTCACACGGCAAAGCTCCTGCGCTACTCCATTCCGTTCATCGCTTCCAACAGTTGAGCCGCCACCGACCCGCTCTCCTTCCGCATGGCTCCCAGCAGCAGCTCCACCAGCTTTACCCGATCAATAAACTTCATCTCTACCGCCCGCTCGCCGACCTTCAATTCCGCCAACGCCATCAAATCCAGCTGGTCAATAAAAGGCGCATCCTGCTCCCGCAAAAACGCCAGCTGCACCGCCCCATTGGGCTTTGCACACGCCACCTCTGTGAGACGACTCACCAATTCCTCTCGCTCCAAATCTCTTCCCCTCCCCTTCGTCATTCTCCCCTTGCACCGACCCAAATCAGCCCCGCTCTTTCTTCTGCTAATCCAAAACCGACGCCTTATTTCTCTCTCCACCCATAACCCAACCACCCCAAAAAGTTGCACACAAACGTGCAACCAGAAAAAAATTATTTTCTACCGCCCAAAAATCCGTCCCCACCAGTTGCAACCGTCCCCATTTCGGTGTAAACTGAAAAAAACACTTCCATTTTCTCGCCATCCTTGCATAAAAATCCCCCCACCGCAAAACCGCAGCCAGCACCTATAAACAGCCCTCCTCGCACTTTTACAGCCACTCCGCCACAGGCCGCCAGAAAACCCGCCCGCACACCATAACGCCCCCCATCCACAGCAGCAGCCTGTGTCTCCTGCTTTCAGCAAGCGCACCTCCGCCAAAACCGAGAAACATTCAGCGCTTTCTGCTCTTTTCCCCTCCTTTCCAGAGCAACCGAAAGCCCCCCCTGAAAAGGCCGCAAGCAAAAAAGCGGGACAACTTTTAAAAAACCACAAACAGAAGAAACGTCACCCCGAACACCGCTGTAATAATAAAAATCCCACCGCCCCCTCATCAGGTTGACATTCAAAAAGGAGGCCACCACCATGACTCACCTCACGCAACCCGCCCGCCTCGCCGCCCAAACCCTCGCCGCTATGAGCACTGCCGAAAAAAACGCTGCCCTCGCAGCCATTTCCGCCGCTCTGGATACCGCCCGCAACGAAATTTTCGCCGCCAACGCCGAAGATATTCGTCTCGGTCGAGTCGCTGGCCTGCGGGAGAGCCTTCTCGATCGTCTCCTTCTCAATGATGCCCGCCTTGATGCCATGTGCGAAGGCATCGCCCAAGTCATTGCCCTATCCGACCCGATAGGCGAAATTTTAGACGAATTCACTCCTTCCAGCGGCATTCATGTCCAAAAAATTCGCACCCCAATGGGCGTCATCGGCATGATTTACGAGGCTCGCCCCAACGTAACAGTTGACGCCGCTGTCCTCTGCCTCAAAGCGGGCAGCGCCGTTATTCTTCGAGGTGGCAAGGAGGCCATCCACAGCAACACCGCCCTCGTGCGCACCATGCGGTCCGCCCTCCCTGCCTGTCCTGCCGCCATCAGCCTCGTCACCGACACCAGCCGCCAAAGCGCCCACGCCATGATGCACGCCAAAGGCGACCTCGACCTGCTTATTCCCCGCGGCGGAGCCAGCCTCATCCAAACTGTCGTCCGGGAATCCACCGTCCCCGTCATCGAAACCGGCGCCGGCATCTGCCACACCTTCGTGGACTGCTCCGCCGACCTCGCCATGGCCGCCGCCATCGCCACCAACGCCAAATGCTCCCGACCTTCAGTCTGCAACGCCATGGAAACCCTTCTCGTTCATCAGGACATCGCCGCAGAATTCCTTCCTGTCGCCTTCACTGCCATGGCGCCTTATAAGGTAGAATTCCGCGGCTGTCCCACCACCTGCGCCTTACTTCCCCAAGCTGTCCCTGCCACACCAGAAGATTACCTCACCGAGCACGGCGACTTTGTCCTCAACGTAAAAATCTTTCCCGACCTTGATTCCGCCATCGCTTGGATTAACACCCACGGCACCAAACACTCCGAGTGCATCGTCACCGCCGATCATCAAAACGCCGCCCGCTTCCGCACGCAAGTGGATGCCGCCGCCGTCTACCACAACGTCTCCACCCGCTTCACCGACGGATTCGAGTTCGGCCTCGGCGCTGAAATCGGCATTTCCACCCAGAAAACCCACCCTCGCGGCCCAATGGGTTTGCGAGAAATTTGCACCTATCAATATCACATCACCGGCGATGGCCAAATTCGCTAACTCCCATTCTTCATGCCATTCTGCGCACAACAACGACGCTTTTCCTGCACGTATTTCCCCGCAAAATCAAAAAAACTTACTTGAGTAGCAAATCAGAACGTTAGTTATGAGGCTGGTGAAATAAACCATGGATAAAAAAGCAAGTGAATATATCGCTATTTATAAGGAACAATTGGCAAAAGGTGAAATTCAGGCTGCATATAACATTTTATTGAAATATATAATGCACTTGAAAACTTACTGCAAAAAAACCTTTCCCGAAAACTATTCGTTCGGAAATATATCTTCCGGTCGTATGGACTTCACATATTTCCCGTTTTTCGATGATTATTTGCGGAAAGAAAAGTTGCGTTTTGGAATCATGTTAAATCACTGCGAAATGAGATTTGAATTATGGCTTATGGGACAAAACGCCGAAATCCAAACAAGGTATTGGAATCTGCTCAAACAAAGCCCCTGGAATCAACATCGTATTGACATGCCAAAATACTCTGTCATTGAAATGGTGCTCGTCGAAACGCCCGATTTTGATAATGTTGCTGCATTAACTGCTGAAATCAGTACAAAAGCACTCTGTTTCTCCGAAGAAATAATAGGTCACTTGAAAACACTCCGTCGCTAAAGTAGAATCCAGTGCTGAGCTTGCAGCGGATGTAAAAGATGTGCAATATGACCATAAACGTGTCAGCGCTGGAGGATTTCCCTCATGCCAACGTCTTACTGCACTGCTTTGCACCATTTTCCTCTTTTTCAGGAGCACCAATGGCGTGCTCCTGATTTTAATGTTCGCAGTTGAATCAAGCTTAAAGCAGCGGCGACAGATTCCCCTAAGTTTTGTTGGAAAAATATGGTAAATTCATCTTGACAACAATCTCGGAGGTGTAATACCCATGTTTTTCCAACAAAAAGCGCAAGTTTCGACACTTTCGCCCACAAAAACACTCTACTATATCCCTCCCAGCCAAATTCATCCTTCTCCCGACCAGCCCCGCCGTCACTTCGAGCCCGCAGCCATGGCTGAACTCACGGCCTCCATTCGGGAAAACGGCATCCTCCAACCGCTCACGCTCCGCAAAAAAAATGATTGCTACTACCTTGTTGCCGGCGAGCGCCGCCTCCGGGCTGCCATTGCTGCCGGCCTCACCACCGTTCCCTGTCTTTTCATCGACGCCGAAGATCAGCGAGCTGCCCTGCTCACGCTGCTGGAAAATCTCCAGCGTGCCGATTTAGATTTTCTCGAAGAAGCCCTTGCACTGCACGGCCTCATCGTCACCCACCAGCTCTCGCAAACTGAACTAGCCACCCGCCTCGGCAAAAGCCAAAGCAGCATCGCCAATAAACTCCGTCTTCTCCGCCTGCCCCGCCCTCTGCTCGAAGAGGGCCGCAATGCTGGCCTCACCGAGCGCCACATGCGCGCCCTCCTTGCCCTGCCTGACAGCTGTTCGACCGAAAAAGCGCTTCGCCACATCATCAAACACCAGCTCACTGTTGCCCAGACCGACACCTACGTCCAGCGATTAAAACCCCTGCAGGACAAGCCTTTCCCCTCCTCCAAACCTCTAGTCTTAATCCGCGATGTCCGTCTATTTTTGAATTCAGTAAATAAAAACCTCCAGCTCATGCAGAATGCCGGCTTTCCTGCCCACTGCAACCGTCAGGAAACTGATTCTGAGCTTTTCCTCACCATTCGCATCGAAAAACCTCCCCCTTCTTCCTAAAAAATAATTCCACGCCTCTCCATCTCACTTACCATTATCTCTCAAAGCCTATGTTCATCAGAAACCCACTTGTTCCACGTGGAACATTACAAAACTTCTCTTTTCTTTCCATCTACGCTTCTCTTCATTCTTCTTCAAAACACTTGTGTTTTACAACGAAAAGCTCAAATGTTCCACGTGGAACATTTGAGCTTTTCGTTTCTCTCTTCGACAAATCACAGCAAACGTTCATCCCCGCTTTGCGAATCCATTGCAGCTCTAATATTTCCGCCTACACCTCCCTCTTCTTCGCATAGCTTCTTCTTCCTCTTTTCCAGACTAGTCTCACTGTCATTTCGAGCCTGTCACCATAGCTAAACGCACCGCTTCCATTCAGATCCTCGCTCGCTTTCTTGAACCTCGCATTTCTTACACTCGGCGAAAACTTACCCACTTAAACAGCAGCAAAAACCAAATTGTTCCACGTGGAATATTGTAAAAATGTTTTCCAAAATCTATTGTAATTTCCGCCATTTTTCTCTATAATAGTAAGGTATGATTTCGACTAAAATGGAGGTTGCTTCCATGTCCAAAATTATTGCCATTGTCAACCAAAAAGGCGGCGTGGGGAAAACCACCACTTGCGTCAACCTGGCCTCTGCCCTTCATGAAAGCAGCGCACGGGTTCTGGTCTGCGATTTTGACCCGCAGGGCAACGCTACCAGCGGCTTAGGCGTAGATAAAAACGCAGTTTCCCCCAACATTTACGATGTGGTCATCGGCGATGCACCCTGCCAGCGAGCCATTGTGGAAACCGCCTTTTGCCATGTCCTCCCCGCCAGCAAAAGCCTTGCAGGAGCAGGGATTGAGCTGATTTCCCTTGACCAGCGAGAATATCGTCTGCGGGATGCTTTGGCCACTGTGCGGGAGCAGTACGACTTCATTTTAATCGACTGCCCCCCCTCGCTGGAATTGCTCACGCTCAATGGCCTCTGCGCAGCCGACAGTTTGCTGGTGCCCGTACAGTGCGAGTACTATGCGCTGGAGGGCTTGTCGGATTTACTCAATACGGTACGGCGCGTGAAACAGGCGCTAAACCCCAACCTGGTCATTGAAGGCGTATTGTTAACCATGTACGATGGGCGCACCAATTTATCCATGCAGGTGGCCGAAGAGGTCAAGCGCCACTTTCCTCAGCAGGTTTACGCCTCCGTGATTCCCCGCAACGTGCGGCTGTCAGAGGCGCCCAGCCACGGAAAGCCCGTGCGGTTTTACGACCCTCTCTCTCGTGGGACGGAGGCCTATGCCGCTTTGGCGCAGGAAGTTCTTGCCGCAAACCCTTAAATGGTTGTCTCCTTTTTCCTGAAAAGGTGTGATGTTCCACGTGGAACATTTTGATTTTTTCTATCACATGCTTTTTTGTTCATTCTGCAGAAACGAACTTCATCTTGCCGGTTTTAACCACAGCTTTCCGTTGCAAGAGGGTTGGCAAACAACTAAAATTTTCTCGCTTGAAATAACGAGGAGTGAAAGGACTGATTTTATGGCAAAACAACCCATTGGACTGGGCAAGGGTTTGGATGCCTTGCTTGGCGAAGCTCCTGCGCAGGGTAGCAGCCACGAAGGGGCGTTAAGCCTTGCTATTTCACAGGTTTCGCCCGGACTCAATCAACCTCGCAAGCATTTTGATCAGGAGGCGCTGGAGGAGCTGGCCGACTCAATTCGAGTACACGGCATCATTCAGCCCCTGACCGTGCGGCGGTTGCAGACCGGCTATTATCAGATTGTCGCCGGAGAGCGGCGGTGGCGGGCAGCCAAGTTGGCGGGGCTGAGCCATGTGCCGGCTACCGTAATCGATGCTGATGACCGAAAAGTCATGGAATTGGCCCTCATCGAGAATCTCCAACGGGAAAATCTCAACCCGATGGAAGAGGCAGCAGGCTATGCAGAGCTGTTGCGGGAGTACGGCTTGACGCAGGAACTGCTGGCCATGCAGATGGGCAAATCTCGTCCAGCCATCACCAACGCCTTGCGGCTGTTGAGTTTGCCACCATCGGTACAGGCCATGGTGGAAGACGGACGGCTGTCGCTGGGACATGCAAAGGCGATTTTATCGTTGACGCAATCCGAGCAGCAAGAGCGACTGGCTGAATATGTCGTGACCCGACAATTGTCCGTGCGAGAAGCGGAAAAACTTGCCAAAACCGGTTTTAAAACTCCGCCGATAGAAGATGACACCCCTCCCACTCTGTTGGAGAAAGACGATCCGAAGATTTATATTGCTGCGCTGGAAGAGGACTTGGGCAAACGTTTCCAGCGAAAAGTAACTATTATGGCGGGCAAACGAAAAGGACGAATACAATTGGAATACTACGACAGCGACGACCTGGAGACGCTTCTGGCTTTGCTGGGAGGAGGTTCAACTCAGTGAGCAACCCAAATTTACAGCAAGCGGCGGATCAGGAACACAGCAACAATTCCTCTTCTCTGTTCAAAATCGTTGGACTGGTATTTATCGTGGCCTTTGTGTTGCTTTTGTTTGCTTTTTTAATAGAGCGCAGCGGAAATGCGGAGGAATCCCAGACGTTGGCGAGCGTAGTCGAAGAGCGGCAAGCCCTACGGATGCAAGTCGGAGCGTTAGAAAATGACGTTGCTCGTTTGCAGCAGCAGCTAACGCTTGCGACCAATATGTACCGACGGTATCAGAACGACGCTGAAACGGCAACGACGGAAAAAATACTTTTGCAGTGGTATCTTGCCGATTTGATTCAGGAAACGACGCAGGCCATGGAAAATCAGGCGGCGGTGATAGGAATGACGATTGATGAGGTCGCCGAGGTACGAGGCAGTCGACTGAGTGACTCCTCGGCGCTTCGCCGCAAGGGCTTCGATTGCTATTATGACAGAGCAAATGACTGCTATTACTTGGTTGCGTCGGAAGACGAACGGCGCATCGTCTCCGGTGTTGCGAGCAGTTTCAACCGTTTTTTTGATACGAATGATTATGAACGCACCATGACCGAAGTGCGCTATCTCATCGGCGACAGTCCTTTTGATAGAAGCTATCTCAACAGCGATATGCCCACAGGCGGCTGGAATCCGCCTTTCCCCTGGACGCCGGACAGGGAAAACGAGCTGTTTTACTATGAGAAGCTCTTCCACTACGCCTTTGCAGGGGCACCGACTTTGTACGGCTCGCAGGATGGAAGCAGAGAATATGTGGTGCGCCTCTATTCGGACGAAAATGGCGCAGCGAACGGACGTTCGTTGTTCGAATTGATTCTGTCGGAATAGTTTCGATTTTTTCATGAAATTCAATGTTTTATATAAATAGGGAGATAGATTGTTATGCTGGATATTAAGCGTATTAAGGAAAATCCGGAGGGAATTAAAGCTCTTTTTCGAGTGAAGGAAATTGTTTGCGATGCAGAGGTTGACCGCATTTTGGAGCTGGATGGTCAGCGACGGGCTTTGATTGCCGAGAATGAGGCGAAAAAAGCGGAGCAGAACAAGGTTTCCAAGCAAATTCCAATGATGAAGAAGGCCGGTGAAGACACAACGGCGATTTTTGCCGAGATGAAGGCGCTGTCGGATACGATTACGGTCAATGACGGTGTTTTACGGGAAGTGGAGGACGAGTATCGCACGCTGATGCTGGGTCTACCCAACCTGCCCGATCTCGACTTGAAAGCCGGTGGCAAGGAAAACAACGAGGCTGTTCGCTTTTTCGGCGAAGCTCATGTTTTTGATTTCCCGCCGAAGCATCATGTGGATTTGTGCACCGACCTGGGGCTGATTGACTATCCGAGAGGCGCAAAGCTGTCCGGCTCGGGATTTTGGATTTATCGGGGCTTGGGAGCCCGACTGGAGTGGGCGCTACTGAACTATTTTGTCGACACTCATTTGGCCGACGGCTACGAGATGGTGATGTTGCCTCATATGTTGGGATACGAAGCCGGATTGACCGCAGGCCAGTTCCCGAAATTCGCTGACGATGTGTTCTGGCTGGAGGCAAAAGAGGGCGAGCAGCGGCGGTTTATGCTGCCGACGGCGGAGACGGCGCTGGTGAGCCTGCATCGAGACGAAATTTTAACCGAAGCCGAGCTGCCGCGAAAATATATTAGTTACACCCCCTGTTTCCGTCGGGAAGCAGGTAGCCATCGGGCCGAGGAGCGAGGCATGGTGCGGGGGCATCAGTTTAACAAAGTAGAAATGGTGCAGTATGCAACGCCAGAGCAGAGTGATGCCATGTTCGACGAACTTGTCTGTAAAGCAGAAGCGCTTGTCAAGGGGCTGGGTTTCCATTTTCGCACAGTAAAGCTGGCGGCGGGGGATTGCTCTGCGGCGATGGCTCGCACCTATGATATCGAGATTCAAATTCCGTCTATGGAGGGGTATAAAGAAGTGTCCTCTGTGTCCAATTCCCGGGATTATCAGGCTCGACGGGGAATGATTCGCTTCCGGCGGGAAGCGACAGGCAAACCGGAGTTTGTGCATACCTTGAATGGTTCGGGGCTGGCGACCAGCCGGATTTTGCCGGCGCTGGTGGAGCAGAATCAGCAAAAGGACGGCAGCGTGGTCGTGCCGGAGGTTCTGCGGAAGTATTTGGGCGGGCTGGAGATTATCAAGTAGTTTCTGCGCATTTTGTGGTGCACCATGTGTAGAAAATGCGAATACTTGTTGTTAAAGAGGGCTCGCAAAAGACCAAAGGGGGATTTTGTGGGCAGCCCAGTCAGGCAAGGGATGTGCGACGGCCGATTTTTTTGATTGGCGAGCGTTCGTCGGCAGTAGGCTGTGCACCAATTTTAGCGTATCTCAAAATAACGAAATTCTGAAAACAATAATTGGGGAGAGAGGACAATGAAGAAATTTTTAGAAGAATTTAAGACCTTTGCTATGCGGGGCAATGTCATGGATTTAGCCGTCGGTGTTATCATCGGCGGAGCCTTTGGCACCATCACAGCCAGCCTGATTGGTGACGTGATTATGCCGGTTTTGAGCATGTTTATCGGCGGCATTGACTTTAGTAATCTTGCCTTTGCACTGCCTCATTTGTTCGGCGACGGCGAGCCGATTATGCTCAACATCGGCCTGTTTATTCAGGCGATTATCAACTTCATCATCCTTGCTCTCGTGGTGTTCTGCCTGGTGAAAACAATGAACAAACTGACCAAAAAGGAAGAGCCTGTGGCCGAGCCGGAGGCTGTGCCGGAGCCGAGCAAAGAAGAAGTGCTGCTGAGCGACATTAAGGCACTGTTGGAGAAAATCAGCGAGAAGTAGGCGGAGGCTTCGCCGCTTCGGTTTTGCAGAAAACAGATAGGCCGTCGATGGCTTTCTGCTTCTTTTGGGCAAGGAATATACTGAATATCGATTTCTTTTTGTATATTTTTGGCTTTAAATTACTATTTGTATTTATATAAATGCTATATGGAGTGACTTATGGACGAACACAGGCAGGATAATATGGCGGCGGATAATGAGGCCGCCGAAGCGCAGGAGACGGTGGCGAGCGGTCAGGAGAGCTATACGCCCCGACCGTTGCTCCATCGGGTTTTGGCGTGGATGGGCATTGTTTATACGATTTTGCTGTCCGTTTTGATGGCGGCGTTCATGATGCGAGGAGACTATTTGCGAGGCATTGGGCGACTGATGATGATTCCAGCGCTGGTGGCTTGCGGAGTTTATCTTCTTCTCGCCTACCGAAAAGAACACCACAAAGGCGGACTGGCTCTGCTTGTTGTTTGCGAGGGAATTTTGCTCTATCTGATTGGCAGCGGACTGGCGGACGGAATTCCGGCACTGGTGGCTCAGCTGACATGAGTATGGTTGCGTTTTTGCAGCAGGGGCTGGCGCAGAGCGGGCCGGCTCTAGACGAGAGACAATTGACTCTGTGCGAAGAATTTGCCCAACTGGTGGCCGAGAAAAACAAAGTGATGAACCTCACGGGCATCACCGATGATTTTGGCATGGCTACCATTCATTTTCTTGATTCGCTGGCGCTCCACCACTGCGCCGATTTCAGCGGCAAGCGAGTGCTGGATATTGGCAGCGGAGCCGGATTCCCGGGAATTCCGCTGGCAATCAGTGCGCCGACAGGTGAATTTGTGCTGCTGGATGCACTAGCGAAGCGAATCGGGTTTTTGCAGGACTCTGTTGCTGCGCTGGGCTTGAGTAACGTGACGGCAGTGCATGGTCGGGCGGAGGAGCTGGCAGCGAAGGGCGACTGGCGGGAGAGCTTTGACTACGTGACCAGCCGGGCAGTGGCAGAGCTCAATGTGCTGTGCGAGCTGGCGTTGCCTTTTTTAAAAGTGGGCGGCGTGTTTTTGGCGATGAAAGGCGTGGATTCGGAAGAGGAAATGCTGCGGGCGGAGCGAGCAATTGGTCTGCTCGGCGGACGCACTCTCTCCCCTGTTGATTATGGAATCCCGCTCACCGAAGTGCGCCATCGCATCGTTGCAGTGGAGAAAATTGCGGCGACAGAACTAATATACCCTCGCAGGTTCTCAAAAATTTTGAAAAATCCGCTCTAGGCTGTTGCCACAAGGTATTTCTTTTGTTAGAATATATTTAGAATCATTTTTGCGGCACAGCCGCATGTAGAAGGGGGACACGGGCAGTGGGAACGGCTATCCTCGTAGCTTCCGGCAAGGGCGGAACAGGAAAAACTTCACTGACCGCCGGTGTGGCCTCCTGCGTAGCCGTGCTCGGGCACCGCACACTTTGCATTGATGCGGATGTGGGGATGCGGAATCTGGATTTGTCGCTGGCCATGAGTGATCGGGCTGTGATGGATTTTTCCGACGTGATGGAGGGGCGCTGTTCTTTGGAAAAGGCGGCTGTGTCCCATCCAGATATGCCAAATTTGCATCTTTTGACCGCACCTCTTTCCTTTCACCCCCATGAACAAAGTCTGGAGCAATGGCGGCGGATGATGAGCGAAGTGAAGCGGAGCTTTGATTACGTGTTTCTGGATGCGCCGGCAGGGCTGGGGCTTGGCTTTGAGCTGGCCTGTATCGGGTCTGACCGGGGGCTGATTGTGTCCACCAGCGATGCCAATGCACTGCGGGATGCTTCCCGTTGCATCGGGAAGTTGGCGGATATGAAAACGCTTCATCTGGTGATGAATCGTGTGTCCCCCAAGTTGATGCGGCGATTGCACACCACCATTGACGAGGCCATGGATCAGGCGGGTTTGCCGCTGATTGGGGTTGTGCCCGAGGATGAGGCGGTGATGCTGGCGGCGGCGACAGGAAAACCGCTGGTGGTCTACTCCAGGGACGGGGCCAGTCGAGCCTGTGTGAATATTGCCAAGCGGATTTTAGGCATGAAAACACCGTTAATGAGAATTAAATAACCTGCGGCGTTGCGCCGATCAACATAAAATTAGTTTCAGCTATCGCAATCAAGATTGATTGACAGATTGGAGGAATCCCAATGAATATTGCCCTCATGGCCAGCGATGTGAAGAAGGATTTAATGGTACAGTTTTGCACGGCCTACTGCGGCATTTTGTCCCGTCATACGGTTTGCGCCACCGACCGGACAGGCCGTCTTGTGGCGGAAGCTACCGGCTTGCCAGTAAAGCTGTTTCTTTCCCACGCACACGGCGGCAGCCAGCAGGTTGCTGCTCGAATTGCGTATAACGAGATTGACATGGTGCTGCTGTTCACCGACCCGAGTTTGGACACGCTGGAAGAAGATGCGGCGCTGATTATGCGTACCTGCGACCAGAATAATATTCCCTTTGCCACCAATGCGGCCACGGCGGAAATGCTCATTCACGGGTTGGCTCGAGGCGATTTGGACTGGCGCAATATTGTGAGTCCAAAGACGAAACCTTTTACAGTGTAGGGGTTTCGAGTAATGCGACTGGATAAATGGTTAAAAGTTTCCCGCCTGATTAAGCGGCGCACCATTGCGCAGGAAGCCTGCGACGCAGGCCGAGTGAGCGCCAACGGCAAGGTGCAGAAGTCGGCCTACACCGTGAAGGTGGGGGACGAGATTTCGCTGCGCTTCGGCGAGCGGGTAACCACCGTGGAGGTGCTGAGCCTGGCGGAGCACGTGCGCAAAGAAGATGCCGAGGGAATGTACCGGCAGATATGAGTTTTGAACTTGGAAAACCCGCCCTTATGGGCGGGTTTTTTATTTTTTGTTGTCTTTTTATGCTTTGCTTGAAGCGCACTGTTTCTAGAAACGCAAAAAACCGCCAGAAAAGGCGGCTTTCCTTCTTCAAGCAGCACGGTAGTAGCTAGCGAAAACATACCGCCAAAATGGCGATAATCAGAGGCTGGTGAAGCACATAAAAAAGCAAAGCATTACGACCAAAACCTTCAATCACGGGAATGCGCAGTTCCTTTAACAGTTTGCGGCGCAGAGGCTCTGCCCGTTGCTCCTGGAGGGTTTCCATGAGACAACTCCCCGTGAGAAAAAGGAAGAAAAACGGTAAAAGAGGGTAGTAGTCCGAAGAGGTGAAGGCGGGGGCAACGAAGCCCAGCGGGAAAAGGTAAGGGCTGGAAACAGCGATAGGAAGCTGCTGCCCGACGAAAAAGTAGGCGGCGAGGAGAGCGACAGCGGCGGGAATCGACGGCAGGCGGTGCAGCAGGGGGCCGACCAGAGGGTAGAGCAGGCAAGCGGCGCCCATAAAATGAAGAATGCCGAAGCGGATAGGGTCATTCCAGAGGAAACTGACGCCGGTGAGCGCCATGGCGCAGACCAGCGTGAAGACGCCTCGCTTGCCGTTGCTGTGGGAGAGGCGGCAGCTCATACCTGAGAGGAGAATAAACCCCCGACTGGAAATCCGTTGCAGAGCAAAAGCCCATGGCGCAGAGAGAAGGGCAGCAGGGGCACCGTGGTAGGCGACGAGGGCATAAGTCAGGTGGAAACCAGCCATAAGGACGCAGCAAAGCCCCCGCAGGGTGTCCATGCCACGGTATCGACCCGGACCGGAGGGTTCCCAAAAGCGGGACTTGATGTAATAAAAAAAGGATTTTGGGTTCATATTTGTGCTCCTGATAGCGCGACCTGACGGGCGCACCAGAAATTTTTACGGAAAAAGGCGGGTTCAAGTCCTGGAAGCCTGTTTTTTGCAACGCACAAAATTCGTAGTAAAAAATCCCCACCGGAGCGGGGATTTTCAATTAGACGTTGAAGCGGAAGAGGACAATGTCGCCGTCTTGCATGATGTATTCTTTTCCCTCGGAGCGAACGAGGCCTTTTTCTTTGCAGGCGGCCATGGTGATATGCTCAGAAAGAGCAACGAAGGGAACGATTTCGGCGCGAATGAAGCCCCGTTCGAAGTCGGTGTGGATTTTTCCGGCTGCGCCGGGAGCTTTGGTGCCCCGGGTGATGGTCCAGGCGCGGCACTCGTCCTCGCCGGCGGTCAAGTAAGAAATCAGTCCCAGCAAAGCATAGGAACTTTGAATCAGACGGTCGAGACCGGCTTCTGAAAGGCCTAAATCTTCGAGGAAGACCGCTTTTTCCTCCTCGTCCAGCTCGGCGAGCTCGGCCTCGAGCTTGGCGCAAACCGGAATCACGGCGCTGCCTTCCGCAGCAGCGTAGGACACCACTTGCTGATAGTAGGGCACGGCAGCGGGATCGGTCATACCATCCTCATCCAGATTGGCGGCGTAGATAATGGGTTTAAGACTGAGGAGCTCGGCGGTGTTAACGATTGCCCGCTGCTCCTCGTCGGCGGCGAAGCTGCGAGCGTTTTTGCCCTCGTTGAGGTGAGCCAGCAGAGCGGTGAACACCTCGGCCTCACGAAGGTAGCGCTTGTCGCCCTTGGCGGCCTTGTTGGCCTTGTCGATGCGGCGCTCAACCATCTCCATATCGGCCATAACCAGCTCCATGTTGATGATTTCAATGTCGTCCACCGGAGCGGTGCGCCCCTCCACATGAATGATGTTTTCGTCGTCAAAACAGCGCACAACATGAACAATGGCATCGGTTTCCCGAATGGAGGCCAGAAATTTGTTGCCCAGCCCTTCCCCTTTTGAGGCGCCCTTAACAAGGCCGGCAATATCTACAAACTCAATGATTGCAGGGGTTTTTTTCTTGGGCTTATAATGCTCGGCCAGCCAGTCCAGTCGAATGTCCGGCACGGGAACCACGCCTACATTGGGGTCGATGGTGCAGAAGGGATAGTTGGCGCTCTCGGCGCCTGCGCCGGTGATGGCGTTGAAGAGAGTGGATTTGCCTACGTTGGGCAGACCGACAATTCCGAGTTTCAAATGAACACTTCCTTATTGTTTTTCGCCCTGTCAGGCGGAAATTTTTTGTGGGATTTATTTGGACTTGCCACGCATTGCATCATCCCTTGCCGGGACGTGTTTTATGCTGAAATCCAAGGTTTTCGTCATGTTCCGGGGTTTCGCATTTTCTGCGTTTTTCCTATATTGCGCTGGTTTGCTCCTCATATTAGCATACCATTTGCAGGTCGTTTTTGCAACCGGAACGCCCGGAAAACTTTTGCATGAGCAGAATTATTTTAACACAATTGACCCCTTTTTTCAAGACAGGCGACGGTGGGGTTTGTTTGCAGCCTTTTTTAACAAATGAGGCTTAGACTTCGGGCTTTCAGTGTTTCGCCTGTTTATCAGACTCGTCAGACAGGTATTTTTTCTTGTCGCGACGATATTGACCAACAAAACCACCAGTGCCTATGATAAAAGCGCATAACACAATTCCATAATTCGCTTCCATAGAGTCGAACGCCAGCCCGTTTTCTCCATCAAGCGTGATATACATACGCCCCAAATAAAACGGGAGTCCATAAAAGCCAGTAAGCGAACCTTCTTCAGCAATTGCGAAATTGCCTGCCCTGTGAAAATATTGCTTTGTAAACGGAATCCGATAAAGAGGCAAGAAGCATTCATATGTCTTGCCGTCAGACACAATACGTCCGTTTGCAAACACAAGCAGTGAATTGTATTGAATCATGTTGACATCGTCTGTTCCCACCGGATTTTTTGCGCCATATACCTCCAAAAGAGGAACTTCAAACTCCCTTACCACATGACCGACAATCGCTGGGATTTCTTGAGGAAGGTGTTCTTTCGAAATGAAGCGCCCGCCGCCAACGGGAAACTGCTGAAAAACAACGAACAGCGCCAAATATATGACAGCGCTCAGCAGAGCAGCACCAGTCGCACGCAACAGTATTTTCTGCTTCATGGGATGCATTCCCTCCTCGCTGAATTCATACTTGCCGCCCGCTTTGCTTGCTGTAATTTGGCGGCTATCACCTTCACTCTTTGTGTAGCAAATTTCGTTTCCGCAATGGCTGCAATATTTGGGGCGATTTTCCCGCCACGGCAGTATATTGGAACAACTCAGGCAACGCCAGTAGCGATATAACAGCACAAGACTGCCAAGCATAATCAAAACGCCTGCAAATACTAAAAATTGCAGAAACGCCGCCGGTAAACAAGGTTCCAAAAAGTCCAATCATTAGCCCTGCGGCAACGACGAAATAGGAAACTCTCTTTACGTTTCTATATGACACTTACCGCCCTCCTCCATTCGGCCTTTGCAGCCCTCTTATTTTACCATGTTTTTTCTGAAGGTACAACTGCCGTTTTCTTTGTCGTTTCATGAAACTGGTACCCTTCGCAGTCTGTTTTTTTCCTGCTGCACTGGCCAAAAAAGAACGCAGAATGGAGATTAAATCTCCATCCCACGTTCAGAAGGGGGCTTAATTAACTATGCTATTTTATGCTTTTGCAAAGCCTGCGTATCATCGCTGCTACTTCGGCTCTTGTTGCATTGAAATAGTATAAAACAAAATTTTCATCTCGTCATTCTCCATTCCACTGAAACCGTGTTTTCTTGGCCGAAAAATGAAATCTCCCGTCTTTCTCTAACGTGTTGTTAGAAAAAGACGGGAGGTTTGAGGTTCGTTGATTTTTAATGATCTTGGCACCCCCTACAGGAATCGAACCTGTAACTAGCCCTTAGGAGGGGCTTGTTATATCCGTTTAACTAAGGAGGCAAATTTACCCTATATTCTATCACGAGAGCTTCCTGCGTGTCAATGGCCTCCCCTGTTTGCGCCGTTCTCGGACGGTGATGGCGTGACTTTTTTTGCGCCGCCACGATTCGCATTGAAAAACAGAGGTGCGTTGTGGTACAATGGAGGCAGGTTATATAGATTTTGCGGCATGCTTTTCCCTTTTGCTGCGTAAAAAATCGAAACATGCTACGCTACCAGAAGCGCTACATACTTCGCAATCCCCCATGGCAACTATTTTTGTGCGACTTTTATATGATGGAGGTTCTGCCCGTGAAACGCCTTGCTAGTTTGCTTTGCGCAGGAGCGCTGGTGCTTGCTTTGTCGGTGGCCTGCGCAACGCCCACCGTGCCGGGCGAACTCTACGACGATGTTCCTGACAGCCATTGGGCCATCGGAGAAATTGCCCTCGCTCACGAGAGCGGTCTCATGACCGGCGTGGGGGAGCGGCAGTTTGGCGCAGGACAGGATTTGACCCGGGGCTCCTTTGCCGCCATGCTGTGCCGTATGTTCAGCTGGGAATTGGTTGCGCCGAAAGCGCCCAGTTACATCGACTGTGCGCCGGACGCCTGGTACTACGCCGCCATTGAAACTGCGCTGGCCAAAGGCGCCCTGGCCGCAGGCATCAATGCCCGGCCGGAGGATCCGATTACCCGCATGGAAATGGCAGAAATGCTGGTGTTGGCGCTGGGCTACGGGCCGCTGGCCGAAGCTGTGGCCGGTTTGGGCTCCCCCTTTGCCGACGTGAGCCGCAGCGGCTATGCCACCATTGCTTACGACATTGGCATGGTGCTGGGCGTGGAACAGGGTGGCGGGCGATATATGTTGCCCAATGCGGCGGCGACTCGAGAAGAAGCCTGTGCTATGTTTATGCGGGTTTATGCTCGGTACAACGCCGGTCTGGAATGGCTGCACGGATTTTACGCCCTGTCCTCCTACCATCAGATTGGATTGACGGCGGATATGGATGCGGTGAGCTTGGGCTGGGCAAGAATGTCCATTGGCGCAGACGGCGCCCCTTATCTGTTGCAGGAGCGGCGAGAGGGCAACGAGTGGGTGGTGCCCGCAGATGCAGCCACGGCGCTCAACTACTTCGAGCGGCATCAGGTGCCCTATAATTTAAACATTTACGCCTCTGTTTGGGACAAGGTGACCGTGGGCGAGGAGGAGAGCTCGGCGCTGGCGGAAATTCTCAAAAACGATGAGAGTCGAAACACCGCCGTGGCAGCGATTGTTGCGCAGGCAGAGGGCTATGCAGGCATCACCATCGACTTTGAGGGCGCCAGTGGTGATATTGCCAGAGACAGGCTCACTGCTTTTATGCGCAGCTTGCGGGCGGCGTTGCCGACGGACAAAACCCTATATATTTGTGTGATGCCGGACAATTATTTCAGCGGCTATGATTTTCGGGCGCTGGGCGAGGTGTGCGACAAGGTGATTATGATGGCGCATGATTATGTGCCGTCCAGCTTCCCGGAGGCTTATATCGGAACGGCGCGCACCGATTATCCGGCAGCGCCGGCAGCGCAGGTGTATCGGGCATTGCGAGCCATGACCCATCCGGAGACGGGCGTTGCCGACCGGAGCAAGATTGCGCTGGCCATTTCCATCGCCGCCACCGCCATTCCGGTGGACGAAAACGGCAATTTGGCCGCCACCCATATATACACCCCCAACGTAGAAATTATGACCAAACGGCTGAAGGAAAACAAAGGCGCAACCGTGTGGTCTGAGACGTTTTTGAGCCCCAGCCTTATTTACCAAAACGAGGACGGCGACTGGTTTCGGGCGTGGTACGAGGATGCCCGCAGCGTGGAGGCTAAGATTCGGCTGGCTCGCATGTTCGGGGTCAACGGCGTGTCCTTCTGGCGGATTGGGCAGATTCCCGTTGAGGAAGACAGAGATATTTACTATAATGTGTGGGAATCCACGCTGGCGCTTCGTTAAGGGGCGAACAATTTGAAACAAGGGAGGTCGGGCGAAATGAAACGGCTTTTGGCATTGACGCTGGCAGCGGTGCTGCTTTGCGGTGGCTGTGCGCCGCTACTGGATCGTAACTATGGCCCGATTCTTCAGCAGGAGCCCCATGTGCAGACGGAGGACGATTCGTCGGTGTTGCGGGCGGAGAATTATCAAGGCGTGATTTCAGCGCTGCTGTATTTTGTGGAACAGCGACAGGAAAAGGGCGTTTTGCGGCTCTACAACTACAAAAACGACGTGGAAACCGACTTGCAGGCGGCGCGGCGAGAGGCTGTAGAAGAAGACCCGCTGGGGGCCTACGCAGTGGACTACATCAACTTCGAAATCGTGAGCGTAGTAAGCTATTATGAGGTGAGTTTTTCCATCAGCTATTCCCGCACGGCCCAGCAGATGGGACAGATTCCCTCCGCCATTGGCTCAGCGGCCATCCGCAAGGCCATAAGCGGAGCGCTGGATGTTTACAGCAACGAGTTGGTGCTGCGCATCGGCGTTTATGACCGCAATCAGGAGCGACTGGAAGAGTTGTTCCATGAGGTTTACTCCTCGAAGCCGGAGGCTGCTATGGGGTACCCTACCATGACGATTCGGTTCTACCCCACTGTTTTTGGCACCCATCAGCCCATTGCAGAATTTTTGTTTGACTACCCCTTCAGCCAGATTGAAATGAACCGCATGCGGCAGGAATTGGCCACCGCCTGCGACGAAATTGATCTTGCGGCTTTGCTGACGGCAGAAAATTCGGCGTTGGCGGCTCGTGCATTTTTGGCTCAACGGGCGGTTTTGGTTGAGGATGGCACTTCGGCCAGCTGTGCCACGGCCTATGGTGCACTGGTGGAGGGCGAGGCCGACCGAACAGGCATGGAGCTTGCCTGGCGGTTGTTGTGCCAGCTGCTGGAGATTGAGGACGGGGCTTATTTCGAAGACGAAGCTGCGCCGGAAATTCATGTTTGATATGAAGCACCGCCTTCGGCGGTGCTTCTCTTTGTCGGTTTTTAGTTAGCATGAAAAATACACAAGCGAATGCAAGAAAAAAGCCGCCCGAATAGGCGGCTTCTCATATAAATTAAACTCTTTTCTTTAGCAGACGAATGTCCTCGCCAAAGAAGGGATGCACACGGCACTCGCCCATGAGACGGGAGAAAATTTGAGGGCTATACCGCTTTTTTAGCTCAGCTGGACTTAAATTCGTGCTGATGACAGTGGCTTTTTGGTTCACAAGGCGGGTGTTGAGCAGGTCATAGAGAAAGGTCATGGAGTAGGGACCCAGAGCCTCGCAGCCCAAATCATCCATAATGAGCAAATCGCAGCCGATGTAGCGGCGGGTCTCGTCCCGGGCGCTGTCATCTGTGCGGAATTTTTCCTGTTCGAAGCGGCGCAAAATGTTCACCGCTGTGTCGTAAACCACCGAATGTTCGCTCTCGGAAACCTCCTGAGCGATGCAGGCGGAGAGATAGGTTTTACCGAGGCCGGTGCCGCCGGAGAAAAGCAGATTGCCACCGTCAGGACGAAAATAGCGGGCGAAAGCCTTACAATGGTCGAGCACGTTTTCCATGTTCTGGCGGGGAGAAATGCCCATATTGGGATCACTTTCTGAACTGTAATACTCCAGACGAAAGGCGGAAAAACTCTGGCCGCCAAGGGCTAATGTGTTGGAGAGCTCCTGCATCTGTTCTTGCACGCAGCGGCGGCGCAGGCAGGAGCACATGCCCTTGCCGTCCGGCTGCCAGCCAGTGTCGTCGCAGATGCGGCAAAGAGGGGTGTCATCCAGTTCGTCGTATTCATAGCCCTGCTCCATCAAGTGGGTCGCCCGTTCCCGTCGCAGGGCGGACATTTGCTCGTCCAGTTCTGCCAGATTCACTCGCCGGTCAAAGGTCGCACGGCAGAGCTTGAGAGAAATGCGACGCATTTCCCCCTCTATTTGAGCCACTCGAGGTACAAGGCGACCAATTTTCTGGCGCAGCGCCTCCTGCTTGCGGCGATGGTCGGCGGCGTCCTGCTCCAGCTGATGGACAGCTCGCTGAAAGACGGCTCGTTCAAATGACATGAGGCTGCTCCCTCCTTGTTATTAGGGCGAGATGAACTCCCGCATCCACGAAATATCCTCCTCCACCGTTCGGTCGGCAGCGGCGGGACGCTCGGCCTCTTCTACAGCGGCCAAGGTGAATAGCTTTTTCTTTTCCCAGTTGCGCAAAATCGCATTGCAATACGACCAGCTCATGGACTGCTTTTTCAGCAAAGTGCGCTCGTAGGCCAGCACAATGGCATCGTCGGAAAACCCCCAGCTGTACCAGCGGCTTAGGTATTCCTGCTCGGTTTTCAGGGGATGGCGGCCGGTGATGCCCAGGCGAGGCAGCAGGCGGCTGTAAATGCTGCGCTTCTCGGTGGCAGCGGCCAAGTAAGCCTCGGCAGCGGCGGTGCAATCAATGCCAAGGGCGAGCCAGTTGGCGGCCTCTCGCCGAATCTGACCCATAGTGGGCAGACGGGTGGGGCCGTTTTTGACCCGGGTCTCCTCCATGCAGTAGGACAGAAGGAGAACAATCACGTCTTCAGGAAGGGCCATTTGATGGTAAATGTCGCTGAGAGCCTGCATATCATTGGTGGAAAGAATTTTTTGCAGACGGCGCTGGCACTCTTCCACCAGCATTTGAAAGCCGCTCTCTCCGTCCCGCTGGGACAGCTCGATGGCATCGCCGCCAGACTGGGAGAAGGGGGGCAAATTGGCCATAACCGCAAGACCGGCGCCGACCAGCGCCGTGTGGGCGGTTTTCAGGCGAGCTTCGGTGAAGCGGAGGGTTTTCATGGCAGGAAAAGGATCGATATTTGCGCCGTGCTTGCTGACGTAGAGGTACAGCAGGGCAGCGTCCGGATTGGCAAGCGCAAGCAGCTTGTCCACGACGGCTGACATGGCCACCCTCCTCTCTTTCTGTCGTTTCTTTGTGTGTTATGTTATTTTACACTATTTTTGGAAGGGGGGCAAGAGATTTTGACTTGGCAAGTCTTCCTCTCCTTGGCTTTTCCAAATAATTTCCTTCTGCGTGGGTTAAAAACAGCTGTGCTTGCCGACAGAGAAAAGAAAAACAGCCCCAGCACAAGACTTGGAGCGCATGTTTGGGCAGCGATTCTCTTTTTTGTCAAATCTACCGAAAGCGAATGTAGCTGAACGGGTTCCGACTCAGCGCAACGGAACAGACTCTGCCCTGCGCAAAGGACGGGATGGCAAGGGAAACCTGCGGTTTCCCCTTGCGGTTGAGCCGCACTGCGGCGGATTTCCGCCCGTGGGCGGTGGCAAGCGGCAAAAAAGAAAGCCTTCGTCAACCCAAACGAAATCCCAGCGCAGCGGGTTTTCGTTTGGAAAGGAGGAGCAAGGAAGTAAAGATGAAAAATCCCCGGTGCTTACGCAACCGAGGATTTTGAACGGAGCAAACTTTGCTCCGACGTGGCAGACCACTCTTGGTCATATCCGAACTCTCTATATCTTTCAGTGAAACAGTTTTTGAGCCATCTTTGTAGTTGAATGTGAGAATGATTTTGTCATCATCAAGGTAAATAGCGTTCACAAAGCTGTCCACCAACCGCTGCCGATGGTCTTGGTTTTGAAAATCTCCCTCTCGGAATTTATAAAGCCAAAAGCGGATTTTTTCCGGTGCAAGCCATGGCTGGAATAATTCTTCTTGTAAAATCTGAATTTCCAATTCTTTTTTAGATTCTTCCAATTTCTCCAACCGCTCTTTTGTCGATGATGTGAAGATACCCTTCTGAATGGCATCAAGCATATTATCAATGCCTTTGATAGTTTCATCAAGCTGATTTTGGAGGACAGGCAGAGCGACATTCTCACGGTCTTGCAGATTCATTACCGATTCAATAATACGCTCAATCATATTGTCGTCTAACAACATATTGGCGATTTCGGTCATCACCCAGTTTTCAATCCATGCTTTTTGGACAGGCTTTTTCTTGCAACCCAGTTTTTTCTTTGCAGAAGCGCATTTATAATATTGATGTATTTTCCCTGTTTTGCTTGTCCCGCTTTCACCAACTAAAAATTTTCCGCATTTTCCGCAAAAAAGTTTGAAGGAGTTCTTCACTCATTTTATTTAGCTCCTTTCTTTCCGTTGGAATTAGCAGCAAGGTAAGTATTGATGTCCGAAAGCTTGATTCTGTAAATTCGTCCGACCAACGAAGCAACGAGTTTATCGCTCTTTATCCACTTCAATATGGTTTTATCTGAAACTTTTAAATAAGTTGCAGCTTGAGAAACTGTAAGAATTTCATCATTCATAAGATACAACACCCCCTAATTTACTCTTATCACTCTAACATGGATTAGCGGCGTTTGTCAACAGGAGTTTAAACGCTTTTAAAGAGTTTAAACGGAATCAAGATGAATTAAAGCACCTCTAAAATGCTTTTTAAACGACGTTCACCTTATCTGATTAACGCCGTTTGCGTATTTTAGCAATAAATCAATTCTTCGTTAATAATCTCCTCGGCACAAGCTTTGATATTATTTACAGCACCAACCCAAGACATCATGTCATTCGCCTTGAGTTCCTCGGTGATGCCCTGCGTCTTTTTCATCTGTTCAACAATTGTCCAACGCCTGTCTATTGCCTGCTCGTTGAGGTCGGCAAGGTAGGAATGTAGCTTGCAGGATGTCAAAAATTGAATATAAAGCCCTATGCGGTGATTTTTCAGATATTCAGCGTGACGGCGCCCGTATACTCCAATGTCACGGGCATCATTGTCCTCCGGTAATGCCAAATCGGGAATGTAATAATCGCCCACTTTGGAATAAGTCAGTTCAAACATATTGCACCATCCTTTGTTTTTGATAGCTGTATTATAACACGCATCGCATTGAAAGCCAACGCTTTAAAGCGGTAAAGCATTGGCTTTATATTGCAATTTTTTAATGTGGCTCATATTTAAAAGGCGTTGCTATAATAAGTCGCTCACCCTTAAGGGACTTCCGCAGAAGCCGTTCCCCCTCGGAGAGTCCACGGCACTTTGCAGCCAAGGGCTGAAAGTGTCATAGTGGGTAATATACTCTGAAAGAGTATATTACTGCGTTCTATCCTCGCCGTTTTTCTCTTTCGGCTGGTTCGCTTCATTGACGGTTTCAATCGCTTGTCCAATCAGTCTGTCGAGCGATTTATTGAACGTGTCAGTCGCAGACTGGCTGAAAAAATTGACTTGTTGCGTCATTGAAAGCGTGATGATTCCACGCTGCCGAAGCTCGGAAAGTGTGTCCTTGTGAGATTGCTCCAGCTTATATTTTTCATTGTGCCACCCGCTGTCCTGTGCTGTGATGGTGGAACAGACAGTCCTCCAGATATCGCTTATGAGCAGCGGTAAATCCACAGTAGCAAGCCAACCGCTGAACACTTCCGGCAGCGGCTCTGTTGGCTTGGCTGTATGTTTATAATCGTTCTCCGGGTTCTGCTCCAGAGGAATCCCTTGCAGTCCGTGTATTGCGTCGATAGCATCCTCAGACAATCCCAAATACTCGGCAGCCGCCTGTTTTGAGGCGTCTGCCTTTTTTATGTCCGTCCGTCCCAAAAGGTACTCGGTTGACACTTCGAAATAGTCGGCAATCTTCTCGAACTTCTCCACATCCGGCAGCGAAGTGCCCAGCGAATAGGAGCTGACTGCTTGGCGTGTTACTCCAATGTATTCGGCAAGCGCCGTCTGTGGGATTTTGCTCGTGTCGATCAATTCCCGAAGCCTTGTGGCAAATGGAGCCGTGTACTCGTCTTGACTATTTCTTTTAACGCGCGGCATCATGCGCACCTCTCTTTGTTATATATTGTTGCACATTATAGATTATAGCAAATATCAATTGACTTGTCAATAATATTTGCTATAATTATTTTACGGTGATGTTTATTTGACGGCTTGGAGGCGAGAGTAATGGCAAAGACCGATAGGACGGTTGCCCGCAACCAGTCCTATCAAAGAAAAGGTATCGGAATCCGTGAGCGCCACAATGAGCGCAAGAATGAGAATTACAGCAATCCCGACATAGAATTGGAACGCAGTCCCCTGAATATCCATTTCCGGCATTGTTGGACAACCTACGAAAAGGCACTGGATACCATGCTGGAGCAGGGTATCGTCAGCACCAAGGGACTGAAACCGGACGCAAAGGTCTTCGAGGAAATGGTATTTGATGTAAATACCGCCTACTTTGACCGTCACGGCGGTTATGACTATGCCCGACATTTTTTCGAGGAGGTTTACCATTTTGCCGAAAAAGAAGTGGGCAGCCAGTATATCCTGTCTGCTGTTATGCACGCTGATGAGCGCAATAAGGGCTTGTCCGAAGAATTTGGTCGGGATATCTACCATTATCACTTGCACGTTATTTATCTTCCTGTTGTGGATAAAGAGGTTAAGTGGTCGAAACGCTGTAAGGATAAGGCGCTCATCGGCACGACAAAAGAGATTATCCATCAGATAAGTCACAGCAAAAAGTGGGCATACAGTACGAAAAAGGATGAGTTCGGTCGAGAGGTGTTAAGCAAAGCTGGTAAGCCTATACGAATCCCATCGTATAGTTTATTACAGGACAGATTTTTCAATCACATGCAACAGGCAGGATATACCGACTTTGAGCGCGGCATCAGAGGCAGCACAGCGGAACATTTAGATGTAGTAGAATACAAGGTTCAACAGGAGCAGGAGCGACTGAGAGATACGCAGATTCGGGCAACGGAATCGGAAATGTGGCTTGATGAAATAAAAGACCGCATTCGCACAATTCAGCCGGTGTATACGGAAATTCAAAACGTGGATAGCGTTGGCAAGAAAAAACGGTTCGGTACTAAAGTGGAATTGACCGTCGAGGAGTTTGACAAACTCATAAAGCTTGCGAAATTTGGAATCAAAGCCCAATCGACAATAGAAAATCTTAACCATAGGGTTCGTGAGATAACGAGCAAGTATAACATTCTGAAAACCGCATTTGACAAGCTGAAAGAAGAAACAACTCAGTTTGTGGAAGCAGTCAGGGAAGCTCCCGAAAAGGTGGCGAACTTTTTAACCGATGTAATTCAAAAAGCAAAGGAGGCGAGAGCGCAACAAAAGCCGATGGCAGAACGGAAGAAAACGGAATCAACGGCTCGGCAGGAAAATCCGTGGCAGATGAAAATTGAACAATCACCGCCAAAGCCAAACCCGAGAAACCGCAGTTATGACCGTGGCAGCCGTTAGGCAATGAACTTTGAAAATTGAATATCAAGGAGGCAGACCGCATGGCAGACATTCTTCCCGACAACCTGTGGCAAATCAGAATCACGGGATATTATCCTCAAAAGGCAATGACAAAACCACACAGAAAAAAGCCAATTCCAAAAGGTGAATTTAACCCGCCGAAATACGAAATCGATTCCTTCGCCAGATGTATTCTTCCGGCAATCCAAGCCTACTTCGACACAGAAGCAGGCCGCAGGGAGTTTGCGGAATGGATGACGAAACAACAAACTGAAAACAAAACCGCATAAACCGCAAAATCGAAAACAACAGAGTGGCAATAGATTCTACCGCCACTCTGCATACATATTATTAAAAACGAAAATTACAAATAAAGACAAAATCCGAACGCTTCACCGATTATAAAAATCTGCGGAGAGTTCGGATTATTGGACGATGGCAGGGGCAGAAGGAATCGAACCCTCGGCACGCGGTTTTGGAGACCGCTGCTCTACCTGCTGAGCTATACCCCTAAATCTGCGCCCTCTTTGTGAGCGCAAAATACATTTTACCATACATTTTTATGAAAGTCAATCCGCTTTCTCAGCTCTGTTGCGCCGAATCCAGTAAGGCCGCCCCCCATGCGGTTAATTTTGCGTGAGCGATGGCAATGCCTGCTGTGTCCAGACCGGTTTTCACCCGCTGAAGCATGTCCCGCTCCAGCGCAAACTCGTTGCCAGGTGCGCATTTACAGAACATTTGCAGCGTGACACCACGCTCGCCCAGCTTGGTGACGCCACTGACGGCTGGCAGCTCGAGCAGGAGGGTGCCCGCTTCACTGAATGCGGTTTTTGCGATTTGCTCGAGGGCGGCAAGAGCCTCCGGCAGGTGGGTGTCGTAGCTCACTTCGCAGCGAACAGCCACGCCCCGGGTGAGACGGGAATGGTTAACCACTTTGCCAATAGAGCCGTTGGGAACCGTGAACCGGTCACCGCTGCCGTTGGAGAGGGTGGTGGAGCGCAAGCCAAGCTCCCAAACCGTGCCGGTGAAACCTTCAATCGTTACCAGATCGCCCACAGAAAACTGCTGCTCGATAAGGAAAAACAGACCGCTGATGATGTCCTTCACCAGCGTTTGTGCGCCGAAACCCACAGCTACGCCAACGACGCTGACTCCGCCGAGAAGAATCGTCGGCTCGATGCCGAAGCCGTTGACTAAAATTTGAGCCGCCGCAATGAGGATGACCAGATAGGCCACCACAGAGCGAAGCAATCCGGCGATGGTGCTGGCACGGGGATTGGTTTTCATTCGCTTGCTGATATACCGCCCCATGACCACCCGCAGAAGGCTGGCGATGAGCCAGGCGGTGGCGGCGGTGACGGCGACATAGATGATTTTGAGGAAGGCAGGGGAAATCTCTAAATGAGCAATGTAGTCGACAAACCACATGGGCAAATACCTCCGGGCGAAATGATACGGCGGCGGCGCAAAGCTGCTACCGAAATCTACTATACATTATAATTGACAGAAAGACAAGAAATAGGCTACAATTAGAATGAATTATGCAACCTGTAGATGGCGTATTCCTGCGGGAGCACAAACGAACTCGTTCATATTTTTTGAAGCAACAACCAATATTTTAGAAGGTGCTATAATGCAACTATTTAACGCCAGTTCATTGTTTCATGAAACCGCCATAAGAGAAGTATTAAGTATTGCGCATGACCCTGAAAAATTAAGAGAGGCGCTCATTCAAGAAAAACGAACTCTTTTAGAGGCTTATCATTTCAGAGCCTATCATCTTCCGGATGACTTTACTACCACCTCTTATGTTATTGCAGCCAATCACTTAACCGATTCCGATGCGCCGCTTATCATGAGTTATTATTATGAGCTGATGCATCCATGCACCGACACGTATCCTGAGCTTTTTGTTTTTGCCAAAGAAAATTGCTTTAACGGCGTTTCTATACCAAAAGAACTGGTGCCGATTTTAGAAATGGAAAAAGTCTTTGCCGTTGACCGCAAAAGCCTGAGTGGATCCTTAGAGGCCATACGAGCTGCAAAGAAATGGTTTGCAAAAGATGACAACACAAAGCATTTTTTGATCTTTTCTCAAGGAACCATTTACGACATCAACAAAGACAGCATCGATGATATTGAAAAAGGGGCATTCTGGCTGGCTCAGTTGCTGGGCATTCCTGTTTTGCCGGCATTTATTGAGCAGGCTGTTGAAGGAGCCGAAAATCGCCTCGTATTCGGGCCGCCCATTGACATACCGAAGGACTGCCGGAACTTTGATGAACATAAACAGCTATGGCTCGAGCGAGTCATTGATGCGCAAAATAAGCTGGTAACTCTTACGGGTATTCCGGCGAGAGACGTCATGCTTGATGAACAGCACAAAGTTAGAAAAAAACTAATGAATTGAATGAGGAAACTTCATGGCAAAACAAGACAACAACTACGGCAATGACTCCATCTCCCTGCTCGTTGGCGCCGACCGGGTGCGCAAACGGCCGGGGGTTATCTTCGGCTCCGACGGGCTGGAAGGCTGCCAGCATGCGGTGTTCGAAATTCTCTCCAATGCCATCGATGAAGCCAGAGACGGCCACGGCAATGTGATTACGGTGACCAAATATTTGGACGGCTCCATTGAGATTGAAGATTTCGGTCGGGGCTGCCCGGTGGACTGGAACGAGCGAGAGGGGCGCTTCAACTGGGATTTGGTGTTCTGCGAGCTCTACGCCGGCGGCAAGTATATGGAGGGCGAAGGAGAAAACTATGAGTTTTCACTGGGGCTCAACGGACTCGGTTCCTGCGCAACCCAGTATTCCTCCCGCTACATGGACGTTACCGTCTGGCGGGACGAGAAAAAATACAGCCTCCACTTTGAACGGGGCGAAATTGTGGGCGAGCTGACCCATGTGCCCACCGACCGGAAAAAAACCGGAAGCCTCATTCGCTGGCTGCCGGATTTAGAGGTGTTTACCGACATTGCCATTCCTGACGAATTTTTCCTCGACGTGCTCAAGCGGCAGTCGGTGGTGAATGCCGGCGTGAAGTTTCGCTATCGGCGGGAGAGCAGTGCAGGGCGATTTGAGAGCACAGACTTTCAATACGACGGCGGCATCACTGACTATGTGATGGAAATCGCAGGGGAAAATCCGCTCACGCTGCCGGTGTTTTGGCAGGCGGAACGACGGGGACGAGACCGGGAGGACAAGCCGGAATATAAAGTGAAGCTGTCCTGCTGCTTTGCGTTTTCCAATCAGGTGAGCTTTGTGGAGCATTATCACAACTCCTCCTTCCTTGCTCACGGCGGCTCGCCGGAAAAGGCGTTGCGCAGTGCTTTTGTCAGCGGAATTGACCGGTATTTGAAGGAACAGGGAAAATACCAGAAAAACGAGAGCAAAGTGACCTGGAGCGATGTGCAAGATGCCGTCATCTTCGTCTCCAACAACTTTTCTACCTTAACCAGCTACGAAAACCAGACGAAGAAGTCCATCACAAACAAGTTTGTGCAGGAGGCCATGACCGAGTTTTTGCGCAGTCAGTTGGAGGTTTTCTTCATCGAGAATAAAATCGATGCAGAGCGGATTTCCAGCCAGATTCTCATCAACAAACGCAGTCGGGAAACCGCAGAGCGGGCACGGCTAGACATCAAAAAGAAGCTCACCGGCACAGTGGACATCGCCAATCGGGTGCAGAAATTCATTGATTGCCGCACAAAAGATGTGGGACAGCGAGAGCTGTACATCGTGGAAGGCGACTCTGCGGCAGGCGCATGTAAGCTCTCGCGAGATGCGGAATTCCAAGGCATTATGCCGGTGCGGGGAAAAATTCTAAACTGCCTGAAGGCGGACTTAGCCAAGATTTTTAAGTCGGATATTATCACCGATTTGATGAAAGTGCTCGGCTGCGGCGTGGAGATTTCCGTAAAGGGACAAAAAGAGCTCTCCAGCTTTGACTTGAGTAATCTGCGGTGGAACAAAGTGGTTATATGCACCGATGCGGACGTGGATGGGTTTCAGATTCGAACATTGATTTTGACCATGCTCTATCGATTGGTGCCCACGCTCATTCGAGAGGGTTATGTGTACATTGCAGAAACGCCGCTCTATGAAATCACCCACAAGGACAGCACCTGGTTTGCTTACTCCGACAGCGAGAAAAGTGCACTGCTGGCCGGAGAACTGAAGGACAAAAAAGTCCACCTGCAGCGCAGCAAAGGTCTGGGCGAGAACGAGCCGGACATGATGTGGATGACCACCATGAATCCGGAGAGCCGCAAGCTCATTCGGGTGATGCCCGAAGATATGGAGCGGATGGAGCAGGTGTTTGATTTGCTACTGGGGGATAATTTGCAGGGGCGCAAGGACTATATTGCCCAGCATGGCGGAGAGTATTTGGATCTGGCGGATATTTCTTAGCCCTCGCCCATTGGGCAAGCAGAAGAAAGCCTTGCTCAGGGCGAAACCTTCTCGCAGGATGCGGGAATAACAACAGGCTTTTGTTCCCCTCGGGGAACTCCACCAATTATTTTAGGAGGACTTATCATGAAAAAAATGCTAGCCCTGCTCCTCGCTGCGCTGATGGCCTTTGGCCTGATGGCACCCGCCTTTGCGGTGGAAAATACGCCGATTCCGGCCCCCGAGGTGGAGCTCCTTCAGGCGCTGGGTCTGGTGGATGCAGAACCTTATGCACCCACGGCAGATTTCTATGTGCCGACAGCGGATTCCTATGTGCCGACGACAGATTTTTATGTGCCGCCGGCAGAGCAGGCTTATCCCGAGGATGACGGCGTTGATGCCTGGATGGCAGCCCACCCCGAGTTGGTGCAGGCATTTCGAGACGGAGGCTATCGTGACTTTATCCCTGCCTATTACCTCAGCGATTATGTTTTGCCCGAACTGTGGTACTGGAACAGTCTGGAGCAGGCCATTGAGGAGTCTATATATAGATGGGTCTGGCAAATGGTCAACATGGAGGAGCGACTGATTGAGGTAGAAGCGCTCAAGACAGAGGATCCCGAGTTGTATGCCCAGTTTGCCGCCAATGCAGACACCTATCTTATGGAAAACCTGTGGTATCGGTCGCCTCAGGAACTTAAAAACGACTATTACGGCATGACCGATGCGCAGTATGTGGACTTTCTGGTCGCTCTTCAGCTTCAGAATGCCCGCTGGGAGCAGGAAAAAATTGACAGCGTGGCCACATACCGCAGCGAGCATCCCGGCGAGCTGGAGGCCATGGACTGGGACGCCTATTTTGCCGAGGAATACTACTATTATTATAACATTCATGAGTACATGTCCAGCTACGGCTTTGGCTCGCTGGAAGAAGCTTACGCCGAATTGGAATATTCCTATGTGACCAACATGATTTGGCAGGCGGAGGAAAAGATTCACCGGGCACAGGTCATCGCTGAAAAGCGGGCGGCGCTGGGTCTGCCTGCCGAAGGGTACGCCGTGATGGCGGACGGCGTGGCTTTAACCTTCTCCCAGCCCCTCTCCATTCGACACAACGGCCTTTATGCGCCGGCAGAAGAGCTTGCCGCAGCAGTCGGCTTGACCACCAGCTATGCAGATTTGCTGGTAGAGGGTCAATTGCCGGTGCGGCGGACCGCAGAGCGGGCGGGTTACACCGTGTTCTGGGATGAAATTCTGGACGTTGCCGTGCTCATTGACATGAACAAAATCGCAGCCCAACTGGATGACGAGCTGACCATTCTAAACCGGGTGCTGGCTCGCTCTGCCGAGCGCCGCAGCGGCAACGGCACGCTGGATATGTCTCTGGTGATGTTGGATAGTCTGGACGGAGACAAGACCTATAAGACCACGCTTACGTACGCCTTTGACTGGACAGAGAGCGCCTACACCATGAAGGGCAGCCTGACCAGCCCGAACTTTGCCGACGTTGCCGAAATGATAAAAGAAGCCATTCTGGCAAATATGTGGTACCCCCAAGACGATGAAATCGCTCAGGTGGAACAGTTTTGTGCCATCATTGCCAAGCTCAAGTCGGTTGACTTCGCTTTTTCCTATAACCTGGAAACCGGCTACGCTACCTTCTCTCTGCCGCTGCTGACCACACTGGGACGGGCCGTGGGCGAGAACATGGATGCGGTGACCGAGTTCTATGTCGGCCCTGCTTCCGACGAGGCACCCACTCTTGGCACACTGCTGGCGCTGACGAGCCTGTCTGCCGCAGAGAGCGAGTATGCACCATATTACACCTATGAGTATGAATACAACGATTCCCCTGTCTATTACTGGGGCAAGATGGAAAGCACCCTGCCTGTCGGCATGGAGCTCTTCGCCGATGGCGCCTTTACCCGTAAAGGCAGCGAGGACGTGCTGGAGCTTACCCTTGCAGATTTGGCCGTTTTGCTGGGCATGGAAGATGAGTTCTACATGCCATACTACATGCCTTCCCTGGAGAGTATGCTGCCCAAATTCGACCTGTTTCTTGCGGTGAATGACAAGGGCGAGAGCCGGCTTAGCTTTGAAGCGCGGACGGATTTGAGCACATTTGTTGGAATGTATCTTCCCATCAGCATGGACGTAGAAATGGAAATCGAAGCCAAAGATGCGGCCAATGCGCAGGAGACTACAATGAATGTGCATATGAAAAATACCTTTAAGTTTGAACTGAAATCTAAGGTGGTTTACAAGTAAATGGCGAGAAAAAAGCAAGCAACCGCAAAGAAAACGAAAGGCGCTTCTGCGCCTGTGTTTGGACTGAAGGCGGAGGTGGTGGAGCAACCCATCACCTCCACCCTCTATGATAACTACATGCCCTACGCCATGAGCGTTATTGTCTCCCGGGCTATTCCGGAGATTGACGGCTTTAAGCCGTCCCATCGCAAGCTGCTGTTCACCATGTACAAGATGGGGCTGCTCAATGGCAATCGCACCAAGTCGGCCAATATTGTGGGCCAGACCATGAAGCTCAACCCCCACGGCGATGCGGCGATTTACGAAACCATGGTGCGCCTTGCAAGAGGGCACGATGCGCTGCTGCATCCCTTTGTGGACTCCAAGGGTAACTTCGGCAAGCATTACTCCCGCAATATGATGTACGCCGCCAGCCGTTATACCGAGGCCCGGCTGGAGCCGATTTGTGCAGAAATCTTTCGGGATTTGGACAACGATGCGGTAGACTTTATGGACAACTACGACGGCAGTATGAAAGAGCCGATGCTGCTGCCGACTACGTTTCCAAACGTGCTTGTTGCCATGAATCAGGGCATCGCAGTGGGCATGGCCAGCAACCTCTGCGGATTTAATTTGCGGGAAGTTTGCGAGACAACCATCGCTTTTATGAAAAATTCCAAGCACGATTTTCTCTCTACCCTCAAAGGGCCGGACTTTCCCACCGGCGGCGAGCTGCTCTACGACGAGGCCGCCTTGCGGGAGATTTACGCCACAGGGCGGGGGTCAATCAAAGTGCGGGCCCGCTGGCGGTATGTGAAGGAAGAAAACCTCATTGAGGTGTTCGAAATCCCTTACTCCACCAGCATTGAGGCCATTATGGACAAAGCGGCAGAGCTGATTAAAGTAGGTAAAATCCGAGAAATTTCCGACATGCGGGATGAGACGGATTTGGATGGCCTCAAACTGACCATCGACTTAAAGCGAGGCACGGATGCGGACAAGCTCATGGCCAAGCTCTTTCAGCTCACGCCGTTGCAGGACAGTTTTGCCTGTAATTTCAACATCCTCGTTGCCGGCAATCCCATGGTGCTGGGCGTGGGGCAGATTGTGGAGGAATGGGTGGCCTGGCGCACAGAATGCGTGAAGCGGCGGGTGCACTTCGTGCTGCAAAAGAAAAAAGAAAAGCTGCATTTGCTCAAAGGTTTGGGCAAAATTTTGCTGGACATTGACCGGGCCATTCGTATCATTCGGGAGACCGACGAGGATGCGGAGGTTATTCCCAATTTGATGATTGGCTTCGGCATTGATGCGGTGCAAGCCGAGTATGTTGCAGACATTCGCCTGCGTAATATCAACAAGGAATACCTGCTCAAGCGCACCAACGAAACCAAAGCGCTGGAGGAGGAAATCGCCGATTTGATGGACATTCTCGCCCAGCAGAAGCGGGTGCATGACATCATCATCAGCGAACTGAAAGATGCAGCGAAAAAATACGGCAGCGAACGACGCACCGAGATTATCTACGAGGACGAGGTGGTGTTCGAGGCGGTGATCGACGAAGCGCCAGACTATCCGGTGCATCTGTTCCTGTCTCAAGAGGGGTATTTGAAAAAAATTACACCACAGAGCCTGCGCATGTCCGGCGAACAGAAATACAAGGAAGGCGACAGGGCGTGGCACTATTGGGAAACCAGCAATCGGGACGAACTGCTGGTGTTCAGCAGCAGTTGCCAGTGCTATAAGGTGCGGCTGGCCGACTTTGACGACAGCAAGGCCAGCTTGCTGGGCGACTACCTGCCATCGAAGCTGGATATGGAACCGGAAGAAACCGTGATTTTCGTGGCGCTGGCCGGAGACTATAAGGCTCATTTGCTGTTTTTCTTCCAAAACGGCAAGGTGGCAAGGGTGCCGGTTTCCGCTTACGAAACCCAGACCAAGCGGAAAAAGCTCACCAGCGCAATGAGCGACAAAAGTCCGTTTGCGGCGGGACTGGTGCTGACAGCGGATCGAGAGGCGGTGGCTTTTTCCACCGAAGGTCGAGCCGTGG
>JGI994J12354_10000543_pt1 | contig 37637 bp, 22 predicted proteins | sample IntmicLarv3ML3BL_FD_12354 | JGI IMG/M metagenome (IMG submission 12354) | reverse complement strand
ATCGGTTTAATCTCTGCATCGTAGTTATCCTTATTTACCGAAATGAAATTATCGTAGACGGTAATGTTATCACGGTACCAAATGGAGTTAGCTATAGTAAAGTCTGTTGTTTCGTCCACTTCCATTAGCGCTTTTTTCAATGATTTGTTATATTCGTTTATTTCATCAACGGAATAACCTTGCGCCCGTAATGCTGTTTTCATTTCTTCAAGCGTAGCGCCTTTGGCTCCGTTAAGCGTCATGCTTAAAGCCATACTTACGCTTAGCGGCGAAATGAAAATGTTATCATTATCATCGAATTGATATGTAGTTTTGAATAAATCGAACGCGAAGTCATTGTCTGTCTCTGTTTTCTTTGTCAGTCGAAGTTCAATAGGTTTCGCGTCAGGCAGCTCTTTATTCCCGGTGCCTTCATTTGGATTAGGATCAGGTGGTGGTGTCGGAATATTTTCATTATTTTGAGGAATTACAATATCATCCTCTGTACCGGAGTTACATGCGAAAAATAACAGTAATAAAGCTAATAATGCCAAGGAAATGAATTTTCTTGCCTGATTTTTTACCGGCCTGCTCTTTTTGATTTCTATTGATTTCATTAATGTAATTGTATTAAATTAAAAATAATGTCCTTTTTTTATATTGATGCAGTAGTCCCATAAAAGGTTGCTTATATATAAAAATAAAATACAAACATACGTTTTTTTAATTTGCCAATACTAATTAAAGCTATATATATCTTTTATACAGCGAGTTTGCGAAAATTGGAATTCATCGTTTTGTCATCATATAATAAATGTATCAGTAGCATTTTAAAACCAGCGTCTTACTTTCTTGCGATAGATGTCATAATCATCACTAAAGTCTTTTTTTAGCCGTGGTTCTTCCCGGGTAATAATAAAGATATTGAATCCTACAAATACAATAAGCGAGTAAATACATAAAGAAAGTGATGAAAAAAACAATGTTTCACCAATCAAAAGAAGCATTACTCCAATGTACATCGGGTTTCGAGAAAACCTGTACAGGCCGGAAACAACAAGTTTTTTCGTTGGAGCAATAGGAGATAACGTTCCTCGACCTTTGGTGGCAAAATTCATGATACACCAGGTCATTATAATGAAACCTGCAATGAACAAAAATATCGCGGACAACTGATGCAGCTTTTCAAATTCAAAGATTATTACATTTATATCACCTCCAATAATCCAAAACGGTATAAGTCCGGCTACAATTCCGGGATATAGAATCGTAAATATGATATTTAGAAATAACAGGGATAACCCTGAATTGATATTATGGCGTTTCATAGAGCGAATATATACATTATTTTACTTACAAGAAAAATTATATTCCATTTTTTTCTATCTTTATAGCTTCAATTAGTTCTAATTAAAGTTTAGTAACAGTATAAAAACCTTAATATTCAATGGAAAAGATTACTTTTATAATTTTATGTGCATATATAATGCTGTCGTGTTCATCTGATTATGATAAAAAAAGGAATGAAACAGATAAAAAAACATTCAATGAAGCGTTTGTGGAAATAAGCGCAAAAAACCCTGCCTACTTCCAACTTTCTACAGGAGAGACTTATATTCCGATAGGACTAAATATATGCTGGTCGGATACCGGGATGGATGATTTCGAACGTTTTTTCAGGAGATTGAGTGAAAATGGAGGTAATTTTGCACGTGTGTGGATCGGTCACAAAATGTTCAATTACGAAACCGTTTACGGACAGGTTGACCAAAACCGTATTGAGCAAGTGGACCGGATTTTCAAAATGGCTGACAGATACGGCATAAAAGTGAAATTGTGTATCGACCAATTCCGAACAATAGAACCGCAGGTCATCAGGGATATTGATAAAGAGTATTTTGAAAAAAATGCAGGGCGATTGACAAATACATTGGATAATTACAGGGAACTCATGGTCAATAGCGTCTACCATGTTGATAATGGCGGACCATTTACAAGTATGCGCGATTATATGTCGGACGAACGCGGCAAAAAGGTTTTTCTTGATAAGGTCAGATTTTATAAAAATCGTTATGGCGATGATCCGCGAGTATTTGCATGGGAAATTTGGAATGAAATGAATGCTATTTCCATTTCAAACACTAATAGAATCCTTGTTCCATGGAATAGAGAAGTACTAAGTGAAATGAAAAATATTTTTCCGAAAAACCTTGTTACTCAGAGTTTGGGGAGTATGGACGGGAAATGGTGTTTCCCTATCTATGACAGTATAATGAATATGGCTGAAAACGATTTGATACAGATACACCGATACCTCGATGAAGGGGCAGAGTTAGAGATTTGTCATGCGCCAATGGATATTGTGGCTGCCGATGCCATATATACTATGCAGACATACAATCAAAATAAACCTATTCTTTTGGCTGAAACAGGTGGTGTAAAGCGAAGTCACACAGGGCCGCACATTGCTTATGCCGCAGATAAAGACGGTGTTATGTTTCATGATGTGCTTTTTGCACCATTCTTCGTCGGGGCTGCAGGACCCGGGCATATATGGCATTGGGATGCCTATGTAGACATGAATGATGTATGGTTCCAAATACAACGATTTGCCAATGCCATACAAGGTGTCGATCCGGTTGCCGAAGGCTTCGAACCGTGCAGGGCTGATCAGACCGGCCTTAAGGTATATGTCCTTAAAGGTAAAAAAATATCCTTGGTATGGGTCAGGGATGCTGAAAATACTTGGCAGAATGAACTTATCGACGGACATGCTCCAAAGTTGCTAAGCAATATTTCCATTAACCTGTCTGATGCCCTATCCGGTAAAAAAATGAAAAGCGCCGCGATTTATGACCCTTGGAGTGACGAATGGAGCGATAAGTCAATATCAGGACGAGAATTTGTATTGTCGGATTTTACCAGGTCACTCGTTATAAAAATCAAACATTGAGTCCTCTCTGAAAAGTGTTTTACTTCTAAAGCAACCTTACCGGGCCTATCATACCAATAGGTTCCCAACGATGACGTCGCGTCCAACTTTGGCCAACCTTATTGTCGGGTGATGATTTCAGGTAGTTGCCGAGTGTAGTGTATATTTTGACTTTAATAGTTTTGTTTTTGGCGGAGATAAGTTGTTGAGGTATCTTGTACACATGCCGTCCGTACCATTTACAACCAAGCTTTTCGTCATTCAGCGTTACTTCTGAAACGCCATACACACGTCCGAGGTCAATCCATTGCGCAGTTGTATTGTCGATCGTTTTCTCGTAGAATAGATGACCTGCAAAAGGCTTTAGTGAATCATCGGTCGAAAGGTCAAACAGTTCGGGTATTTCCCGTTCTTCGGTTTTGCCTTCAATATGTTGCAGTTTCAAGCGCCATTCATTCAGTCCGGCTCCCGTTCCGAGAGGCGGCATTGCAGGGAAGTCTGCTGCTTTGGCATTATTTGTATCGAAAACGATCAATTGTGATGACGCCGGTGGAAGGTCTATATTCAGTTTATTGCCGTTTTGCACAGGGTAGGGGTATCGTTCGCCTGTTTCGGCTTCCCATAGCCATGGTTTTCCTTTCGATTCCGGGAATGTGGCTTGTATCGTAAATTGTTCATCCGTACTGCAATTAGTTATGAAGAAAATATCCTTACCATCTGCCTGATGGCGAATCTGGCTGACAAACGGGGTAGGGTTAGCAATAGACATATATGGCTTTATACCGCATTGTTGCTGTATGTTCTTGAACCATGATATCATATTGTCTCCGGGCGCTTCTACGAAAAATACCTGCGATGAATTCGTTTGCTTCATATCGGCAATCGTCTGTTTCACTTTAGCATCATTTGCTATATGATCCATCAATCCGGGTGATTTATGAGGCTCTTTACCAATAAAAATAACTTTTCCGCCGTTTTTAACGAAGTTGTATAAAGCTTCTGCGGTGGCAGGCATCATCGATTCTACCTCCAATAGTATCACTGTATGGTATTTCCTGTTGTTATACTTGAGAAATCCATTTTGAGAAGTGCTTTTTTGTATGATCTCCTCATCGGTATAGTCGCAACTGTTTCCGTTTTGATGAATGGCTTCCCATACTTTATCACGATACTCAGGATATCGCAACTCAGGGAACGGATCGCGTTGAGGGCCGAACATAGTCCACATGTCAGCCAACGGATGCATAATGGCAATGTCCGCAAAAAAGTCTGTTTCCTGAAGTATGACCGATACTCGCGCTTTATACGCTGACCAAAGCTTGAAAAACGGCCACCACGGATTACGTTCGTTGAAGAACGTTCCGTACCGTATCCATCCCGGGAACGGGGCTTCCAAAGGACTGTAGTTGAATCCGTGCAGGATTGAATGTGTCACGCCGGAAAGATTGCTTTGGTCGCCCGTTATCTTAACGCGTTCCAGTGTCGCATTGAAAACAGAGCTTGTATTTGTTACTTCTTCGCAACTGACGATCTTTTTTCCTGAATAATGTGCTGCCGATGCAACGAATTTATTGACATTTGTGTATGTCGGTCTAACGGAAAAATTGCTTTCCTTGTTGCTGTCGCTGTTCCAAAGCCATGTTTCACATTCCGGAATATCTATTTCGAAAGAAGCTTCGAGCGGGTGGAACTCACGTCCGTATGCTTGTACGCGTGATTTGAATCCATGTTTGTTGCACCATTGTGTGTATGGTTTAAGGAATCTGTCGCGTGCAATCTCCATACAGGTTACGAAAAAATCATACCTGACACGTTCAATCTCTTCCTTTGCTGCACCGGAAAGCGTAGTTGTTTCCGCTCCTTCAATGGCATGTCCCATATGTCCTACTTTATAAAGGATAAACGGCAGATACGGAGTGATATCATATCCTTTACGTTTTTTGTATTCTTCCGCAAAGTCATGACACCAATTAGCTCCTTCAAGCTCCATACTGTCGCAGAACATCGCACGGAAAGATTTTGCTCCGCCAAGGTGCGGAAACAATTCATCCGACATACGACTAAGGAATTTCTCGACGGCAACCTGATTATAATGGTTTAATACGGGGCCTGCAGCTCCCGGTGCACCATTTATTACCGCTTGAAATCCGGTGTATTTAACTAATGCATATAGAATATACTCGCCTTCGGGAATAGTTATTTCAATTGTTTCGCGATTTTTTTCGAAAGGTACATCCGAAGCCGGAGCAAAGGTATTCATTTCTACGGGAGCTAAACAGATAGAATGTAATTCACTTGTCATACCTTCGTACGAAGAGTGAATGCTCGGTGCAGCATCCTTCAACAGTTCCGTAACTTTAAGCGTAATTTTTCCGGCGCCTTTAATCTTTTTACTTGTCAACGTGAGCAATTGTGTCTGTTCCTCGGGTTTTAAAAACTCCGCACCGAAAGGCCATCCCGATCCTACGATTATATCACAGATTATACCTCGTTCGTCAGCTCCTTTCAAGGCAACTTGAACCATCTTTATCCATTCGGGGCTAAGCCAAGGCAATGACGGTATGCCAAGGTCATCGCCTCCCGGAAAAGCAATGGGATTGATCTCCACTCCGCCGATACCGGCTTCCTTCATTATGTCTAACTCGCGTAAAATTTCTTTTTCCTGCAGTTTGTCGCCATTCCACCACCAGCGCACAAAGGGTTTTGCAGTGACAGGAGGTGTACGGAACAGATCGAACAAAGCATCGTCATGCTCATCTCTGTTACTGATAAATGTACATGATTGAACTACCGGTATTCCTGCAATTACAACAATACTTGATTTTATAAAAGTTCTTCTGGATAATGATTTATAATGACTCATAATAAAAGAATTTAAGGATGATGCCTCAAAGTTAGTCAAAATAATTAGCAAAAGCAGAACTTTTGAGTGAAAAATGAAAAATGAATTGAAAATCGGCCTTAGCCAAAAGTGAAAAATAAAAATCGTGAGGTTTTATCGCGAAGCTTTCATCCTTTTATCATTAACAATTAATCACTAATCAAGAGCCACTCTGTACAAAGAAGACCGTGCGGTGATAAATAGTGTATTTCCGTCTTTGCCTCCTATTGTTAAGGAAGACGGGCGTTCGGGCACTTCAATTTTTCTTGTTTGTTTTCCGTCTTTATCGAAAACGTAGACGTGACCGTCCGTTACGTATATATTGCCCTTTTTATCGACAGTCGTACCAAATTCACCGCGTTCGATGAAATGGACAAGATTGGATAATTTGCCTTCATTATCGACATCCATCCTTACAATACGCCTTTCATATTCGTCACTGTTATAGAACGGTTTTCCGGGAATAGCTTCTATAGCTGAAGAAGAACGAGCCAAGTCATATTGCTCCGGGATAATTGTTGCTCCATCAGGGGCAACAAAACAATATTCAGGAACAAAAAGCGACACTTGGTCAAAGTCATGATTGTCTCTCCACCTGTTTGAAGCGTATAATGCTTTTGCAACATTTTTCACGGATCCCATTTTTACCTTTGGTAATAAGCGCATGGTTTCGTCCGGGTCATTCGGGTCTACGGAATAAACCCATGTAGCAAAGCCCGAATTTCCCCACTTACTGAAGTTCGTTCCATCGGCATCGGGAAGAACCGGAACGGCTTCCTGTTTACCGTCAACAAGATATCCCGGTTGCGGGTTGTATTTGAATATGACTAAAAGGTTATCTTTTGTGTCGACTGCAAGCGACAGTGGTTGCCATGGATAATCGCCTATCATTGTCAGCGAATTCTTTTCCACATCCCATTTATATATGCGGCGCATACGTTGTTCGCTGAAGTAAACGTTTCCTTTGCTGTCGCGGGCAGCGCCTTCGGCAAACTCAAACCCTGTAGCCAAACGCTCAACCTTACCCGGAGCGCCTGTCAACGGAACAGCCCGTTTCTCGTCGCCTGTAATTTTCAGATAGGTGAATTCCCATGGTCGTACGTCTAATTCTGTATTTATGTCATAAATCGTATTGTCAATTATAAATTTGACCTGTGCGAAGTTATGAACATTGTAAAACTCAATATTCTTACAGTTCCATGTACGTACCGCATAAGGGAAAGGAGTAATTAATCGGATTACGCGGAACAGATACAGATTGGCAAACATTAGATCGCTACAATCCTGTATCTCAAGCTGTAGACAATCAACACCCTCTCTGCCTTCTATTTCGAACTGAAATGCATACATTTTCCAGTTTGATACATTTTTGAAACGTGCTTCATTGCGAACATGGTGCTCAACCGACATAGCATATATTTTTCCTTCTGTTGATGTGTTATTGACATAAATACCGTTTGCGCTGTATGAGTTGGCAGTCCATATATCTTTGAATACACCTCCGCCGCCATTTGTTACCCAAAAGCTCCAGTATTGATTATCCCATGCAAGGTCCATGGCCTGTGCAGCAACCGGATTTGTCGGAGAACTGATATTTGGCGTCCTTCCGCGGTTTCCGGGAGCGCCTTGAGGTGCATTGGGGTCAGGTCTTGTCATTGTGCCGTGTCCGCCTATAAACTTAACATCATTCATATACGAATCTTTACCGGCCATCCATTTACAACCTACAGCTCTATAGTTATATGCGCCGGTATTAAGTCCTATACCGTTCACAATGTTTTTACCTCCTTTTGGCGTTTCCAACAATGCTTTTGGAGCCCCGAAGCCACTGAAAGCAGGAGTGCTCTCATTAAGTACGAGTTGAGTTGAAATAGGATTTAGCCCGATAAGAATTGTGTTTTCTTTCAATACAAGAGTTTCGGTTATAATAAAATTTCCTTGCGGAACATAAATGATCTGATGTTTGTTTATTGCATCCATGAAAACTTTTGTATCATCCGTTTTGCCATCGCCCTTTGCGCCTAAGTCTTTTATATTAACCCAGGTGTTTACTGCGGGAAGCCATGGGATATCATTAACAAACGGTGCAGGCGCCGTTTTCAATTCGTCAATGTCGGCTACTGTCTTCACCACCGGGTCGGCAGCCATATCTTCCAAATATAATCCGTGTATAAACTTTTTCACATGATATATAGACCCTTTTCCCGGCGTGTTCGAACCACTTTTACGATACTGTACCAATGTCGGAACTTTTTTACAAATGACATTTAACAGGCTCACCTGATTGGCATGGTTATTTTCATTACTAATAATGATAGCTGCATCCTTAACATTCTCAAAGACGCAATCTTCCATATAAAGTTTCTCTCCGTATGTTGGATCTATTTCGATAACAACAGGAACATTTTTCGCATCCAATCGAACGATAGTCAACCCGCCTTCCTGTGTTTTGATAGCAGCTTTTCTCTGTCCTTCAAAATATGTATTAACAATCATCATTTCCCAGGCGGGTGATGTTTTTGTTGTATAGATACCGTAGTCGCCGCCAAAGAAACGAACGTTTTCCATTTCATTACCTACATCAAACAATCCGGCTTTTCCTTTTCCGATATTTATATCCACATTTGAAATAAAACTGTGTTGCGCAAAGTGTGTGCGAAGAGCTACCGCATGCGGATTTCCGTCTTCAATTTTTATGTTCACGTTTGATATTGCACTGTAGAACGTACCTGCACCGGCATCACGGATTGGTTGCCCTTGTGTAACCATACCGCTGACGAACCAGAACATATAATTAGCTTTTCCTTTGTCGTCGGCAACTTCATTTTGAAATCCCGGAGAGTTTTTGCCTAAAACGATCACAGGGCGCTGTTTGCCGTAGCCTATCAGGCGCACTGCTTGCGGCATATAAATAGTCTTACTAATTTTATATGTTCCTTCAGGGATAAAGACAATTCCGAAGTTGTACTTTGTTTTAGCCTGATTCAAAGCCTCCTGCAAGGCCTCGGTAACATCTGTCTTACCGTCGGCTTTGATATTGAAATTCTCGGGAGTAAAATAGATAGCTTCTCCGTCTACGGGTGCCTCAAGGTAAACCGATCTGCCATCGACAGCCGCATAAGCTCCGGTAAAATATGAAGCAACTAAAAAGCAACAAAGAATAATTTTTCTAAATCTGAACTTTTGCATAATATTTATTTAATTGAAAATTGAATTGTAAATCGGCCTTAGCCAAAGTTGAAAATTGAAAGTTCCTTAATGTAAAAATAAACTAATGTGTCGCTTTGCTTCCATTCTGAAAGCGACCGTTGGTTCTATAAGGAAGCAAAGTTGAAAATGATAAATCGTGTAATCGTTGAAGCGTCCTTTTCTTCCCCCCTTGGGGGGGGAATGAGGGGGGCCTCCTTTCATTTTATTCTCATTCCGTAAAAGGATTTTGTTGTTGTTATGAACAACGTGTTTTTATCTTTTCCTCCTATAGCCAATGAGATAGGGCGTTCTTCCAATGTGATGCGCTTAACGGACTGTCCGTTTTTGTCATAGACATATATCTGTCCGTCGGCTATATATAAGTTTCCGTCTTTATCTGTCACATTGCTGTATTGACCCTGAGGATGAACTTCTTTCGGGTTTGTAAGTCGTCCGTCAGCAGTGACGTCAAAGCGTACAGTGTTATTTTTGTTTTCGTGAACTACATAGAGTGGTTCTTTTTGACCGGGAGAAACTGCCGATAAGGAGGCTGAGCGAGACAGGTCGTATGTTTCCGGGATAATCGTTACACCATCGGGAGCAACGAAACTGTTTTCCGGCATGCTTACTACAATTTTGTCGAAATCACCTCTCCAACGGCTGGAAGGATGAATTACCCTGCTTACATTTTTTACTTGTGCAGTCGGTACGCGAGGCAGCGGTTTCATCGTATTATCAGGGTCGTCGGGATTAATGGAATACCCCCAAGCAGCCCAACCGCCATTTCCCCAACCGCTGTACATCGGGTTATCATCAGGTAATTGCGGCACAGTTTCCTGAACACCGTTGACCATATATCCCGGTTGCGGGTCGTAGCGGAAAATTACCAACAGGTTATCTTTTGTGTCGGTAGCCAAAGTGAAAGGTTTTAGAGGATAATCTGCGAGGAGGCTGAGGCTGTTTGTTTCTGCCGACCATTTATAAATCTTTTTCAACCTGTTTTCGCAGAAATATACGTTACCCTTGCTATCGGATGTTGCGCCGGCGGCAAACTCGAAACCCTCGGCTAATTTGTTTATTACACCCGGTGTGTTACTTATCTGCCTGTTGCTCTTTTCGTTACCGGAAATATTCAGACGTGCAAAATCCCACTCATAAACGGGGATTCTTTTATTTACTTCATAAACGGGGATTTCTATTACCGGCAGTACCTGTGTGTAATTATGCATGTTTCGGAACTCAATATTTTCACAGTTCCATATCCTTACTCCGAACTCTTGCGGCGTGTTTGCCCTTATCACGCGGTACATCCATAGGTTGGCAAACATGATATTACTGCTGTTGGACACTTCAAGCATCTTGCAGTCTTTTCCTTCACGTCCTTCTTCTTCAAACTGAAATGCATACACTTTCCAGTTTGATACTTTTTCAAATCGTGCTTCGCTGCGAACGTGATGTTCGAGCGACATGGCGTATATACGTCCCGGTGTTGAGGTATTGTTCACATACAGGCCGCTTGTGGCAAAAGTGGAAGCCGTCCATATATCTTTGATTGTTCCTCCTCCTCCGTTTGTTATCCAGAGGCTCCAGTACTGGTTATCCCAAGCGAGGTCTAAGCCTTGAGCGGCAACGGGGTTTGTCGGAGAACTGATGTTTACAACCCTTCCTCCCGGCCGTCCCTGACCAGCAGGTGCGTTAGGGTCAGGTTTTCTCATCGTGCCGTGTCCGCCTACATATTTCACATCATTCATCAACGATTTTTCGCCAGCCATCCATTTACATCCTACTGCGCGGTAGTTATATCCGCCGGTATTAATTCCGATACCGTTCAGGATATCGTCACCGCCTTCCGACGATTCAACGACAGGTTTTGGTGTACCGAATCCACTAAATGCAGGTTCACTTTCATTAAGCATAATTTGTGTCGCGAAAGGATGCAAACCGATAAGATTCGTTCCCGGCGCCATTTTTATCGTTTCCGTAACACGGTACCATCCTTGCGGGAAGTATATGTTCTTATGTTTTGATATAGCATCTTGGATAACTTTTGTGTCATCTGTTTCACCGTCGCCTTTCGCGCCCAGATCACGAATGTTAACCCATGTCTCCATTGCCGGAAGAGCCGGTACATCATTAACCGTCGGGGGAGTGAACTTGCCAAGATGCTCTATCTTACTGATGATCTTATACTCCGATGAAGTCGTCAAATCATCCATGATAAGCCCGTAAGTATAATCCTTAACAACATATTGTCTGTCTTTGACAACTTCCGTTTTTCCACTGCCAAGGTAGTTTACGAATGTAGGCACATTTTTGCAATAAACATTCATTACGTTCAACTGTGAAAACGGGCTGCCTTCAACGCTGACAACAATACCCGCTTTCGATACATTTTCAAAATATGAGTTTTCGATGTGAAGGCGGTCTGACCTGTTCTCCTGCATCTCAATCGCAACAGGGACATTTTTTACTTGCATATTTACAATTGCAAACCCTACATCACGTGTCAGAACAGCCGATTTACGTTGTCCTTCAAAGTATGTGTCAACCATCATGATAGGCCATCCCGGAGATGTACGACTTGATGTTATGCCGTATTCACCGCCATAGAATTTCATGTTTTCTATCTCATTTCCGACGTCATATATACCTGCTTTGCCCTCACCGATCCAAATAATGCAATGGCTTGTAAAGCTATGTTGCGCAAAATGCGAACGTATGGCTATAGCCTGCGGGTTTCCTTTTTCAATGCGCATGTTTATGTTCGACAACGCACTGTAAAAAGTGCCTGCGCCTGCATCCGACGGCTGACGTCCCGGCTGAGCAAGTCCGCCGGTAAACCAGATCATATAGTTTTGTTCATCCTTGTATCCGGGCGTATTTGCACCCAGAACGATTTCAGGACGGTTCTTCCCGTAACCTATCAGGCGTATTGCCGCAGGTACATGGATAGTTTTGCTTATTCTGTATTTTCCTTCCGGAATGTATACAATACCGAAGTTTTTTTCGGTCTTCACCTTGTTTATCGCCTCCTGAAGAACCTCGGAGACATCCATCTTCCCATCGGCTTTAATATTGAAGTTCTCCGGAGTGAAGAAAACAGCTTCCGGATCGTTAGGCTTCTGTGTATATACAGATTTATCGTTTGCATAAAGACTACAAGTGAATGTAATCGTTATCAGAATAGTGATAAATGCTTTCATATCTAATCGTTTAATTGTTTAATCGTTTAATTGTTTAACTGTTGAATCGTTGAAAAACTTAATTGTGACTGATGTCTATTTTTTACTTTTGAATATATCTAAACACCTCGCACTCGGCATAATTTAAGCAAGCTTAGCTTCTGCTCTCACTTAATCGGTGTTTTCATTTTCAATTGTCAATTGTCAATTTTCAATTTTCAATTGTCAAAGTTTTCCATTAATAATAGCCAGATGGCAGACGGGAGAACCCAAATCTCTTTCCAGTTGTGGCAGCTCTTCCGATCTGTACGGCTCGTCTCTGTTGAAATGCGTTTGTACACCTACGGGAAGTCCACCGACGAGGTCACCGCTCATTGTCGAATACTGGCCGGCATAACGATAACCTTCGCCGTACATCAGGCTCTGGGCAAACGGGTTCTTGCCGAGATGCCATTCCAACTGATGATAGACGATATCCAATAATTCTTTATCATTGAGATAGTTGGCTATATCAGCCAAGCCTTTTGCTTGTGTGAGGATTGTTCCGCTGTTACCTCTGAACTCACCCCATACGGGGAATCTTTTGATGAAGTAGCGCTCGTTTAGTTTTATACCTTTCGAGATTTGCTCTGTTTCTTCTTCGTTATTCGCTTTCGTCAGGTCATATACACCTGCAGGTATCATATAATACGGGGCGTTGTGAGCCGATATCTCTTTGTAATAGTTCGCGTATAACTGCAAGGCCTTTTTCCATTCCGCTGATTCGTTGGGGAACATCTTGCAAATCTTTGCCAGCCCGATTACAATGGTATGTTCATTTCCCCTGTGCGGGAAGTGAGCAATAGATTCTTTTGATGAGTTGCGGTAGAAGAATCCTTTTATGGGAACGTTTGTGTCGAGGTCAGTCTGCTGCTGGCATGAAACGACATAATCGGCATATTTAAAGGCATTTTCCTTGTATTTCGCTTCAGAAGTAACTTCATACATTGCCAATGAAGCGCTTAGCGCTACTCCTGCCAATTCCGCACCCATGCGTGACTTGTCTCCTGCTTCTGCGAAATCATAATCTTCTATGGCACATTTCAATGCATAGTCGGAAAAATCTTTGTCTTTCTCTTTGAATGCGGTGTGTACGGCAGCTTCCGTTGTTGCGCCGTTATAGTTTTGCGAGGCGCTGTTGTTTGCGCGACCTTGGAAGTCATCACTCGAGCCGATTATATCGTCTGTCCACATGTCTTTTGTAGAGAATCCGGGTCTGAAGCCGTCACCGAACCGTGTTTTCATTACCCATGCAGCGCCCCATCTTGCTTCTTCAAGGATGCGTTCGGCAAGTAACGGGTCTGACTTTTTCATTTTTTCGGCCAGTCGTGCCATAGCATATGTCGCTTCGTTAGTATTGCCAAATCCCTGTGACAGATCGCCTGCATCATGCCATCCTCCGTGAATATTTACCGACAAATCACCGTGCAGACAAAGCCAGTCTAAGTGACATGCGTCGTGTATACCTTCTATCAAACATCCGCAACGTTGTGTATAGAAGTGGTTTATCGTTTTAATAACCGAACTTCTGTAAACCTCAGCAAATTTTTCTATTATGAATGGTTTAGTGCGAAGCTTGCCTGCTTCAAGGATATATGTTCCCGCTGTATTATGCTTCGTGAAATCAGCTACTTGAAAAGTGCCGAGCGGAGTTGTCCGGGTCTCAATCTTGCCTTCGAATACGGTGTTTTTTGATTCTGCATCAATCAAGGAGAATTTTTCGACTGAAGCATCCGGAATAAACGCTGTTTTAGGAAAACCTATCGAATACCCAGCATGATTATAAGCAATTTGCCCCGGTTGTACGTTCCATCCTTCAAAATGGTCAGGCTCAACCTTTTCGAGGCTGACATTATCTATATAATATTTTGCCGTTTCCGCAGCTCCCGGCTCATTACCCTGCAAACGGTACTGAATGAGGAATCCCGCTACTTTTTCCCGTCCTAAGTGCTCGATCTCCCAGTACACTTTATTCCATTTCCTGTTTTCGAGATTTACGAAGTTAACACCGTTTTTAACGCCCGGCACTTTGTCTTCACCATCATTATAAAAAATGGTATTGATGGAAACGACTTTATGTCCCGGTAAATCGGGATAAATCCAGAATGAAATCCTGTTCCATTCACTCCAGTCGGTATGTTCCGCTTTGAAAAATGCGCCTGCGGAGCCCCATGGCCTTCCTCCCGGAGGCGTCGACGGTCCTTTTGTCGGAGAAGTAATAAGAAGAGCGGATTTTCCATCATGTACGATTTCAGAAGATAATTCCAACGTACCGTAATTACCTCTGTACTCCCATTTATCCATGCTCTCCATGTCGGAAAGCAGTTGTGTTCCTGATACTTTTTTCTGTGACCACTCATACGTTAAAGTATTTTCGTACGGTGCACTCATCGGCATTTTCGGCATTTTTCCGCCATTGTCTGCCGTAACTTTCGAGCTGCCACTACAGCATGAACTGACAATCATCACTGTAATAAGCGATAATGAAACAGTAATAGTTTTCATATTTTCCATTAATTAAAATTAGGTTTTTAACGTTGTAAAATTATAGATTTTTTTTATAAAAGAAAAATATTGCCATAATTTTTTATAATAAACGTCATTAGTATTATATAAAACGAAGCAATCTGCATATATTCTATGAAGATTGCTCCAATATCGTTCGTGATGATGTCCTCGTAGGTCACTCTTTTTGTGTATTTGCTCCCTTTATTCAGCTCAAATAGCCCGCTATTATCGCTTCATAAAGTAATCAACTACCCGAAAAATAGTTTTGAAAAATGTAACAAGTAAAATTTAAACAGTCTCTAAATACGGGGCAAATATATTTTTTCTGACTTTCCTTGAAAAGTTTACCTTATCGGAAACTCCGTTACACGCAAGGTTGTACAACCGTAAGGGATAAGTTCGATCGTTTCTTCCTGCTCCATGAGGGGGATATTTTGCATGTGATAAGGTATCGGACCTGCTGAACCGTTGAACAACTGCCAATCCGACAAACGTTTGGCTGTAGCTTTGATCGTTATGGGGGCATTTTCCGCATTCCACGGGTATGCAGCTATTTTTGCAGCTTTCTCAACCTTAAACTTATCGGCAATTACATTCGGTTGCAAGTCACTGCGTATTAAGCAATAATTCCATGGGGTGACGGATGTTACTTCGTAGTACCAATTTCCGTAGCTCGTTTTCTTGTTTTCTTCGAATGATTTTTTCTCCCATTTTTCGTTCATTTTCAACGCATAAAGAAGCGGGCCGCGTTCGATGACGGCTGCACCGTCGTACCAGTAGCTTACTTCCACTTTCATCGGCAATTCGAGAGTGAGGAAATCTCCACTTTTCCATTCACGGTTGATTTGTACGATTTCACCCGCAGGCGTATCCATTGTTATTTCTTTTCCGTTCAGGCGGACAATAGCGCCGGAGCACCATGCCGGGATACGTATGTGGAAAGGGAAGAAAGCTTGTTTTACCTTTTTGTCAGGAAATGAAAACTTGAAATTTATTGATTCGTCAAAAGGGTAGGACGTCTCTTCTGTTACAGTCACCTGAATGCCGTTTGCTACCTTGGCTGTTATTGCTGACGGAGCGTAGACAAGAGCTGCCAATCCGTTGTCAGCTGTAGCAAACCACAGGTGTTGCGTCAGCTTTGGCCATCCCTGATGCATGTTGGATGTACAGCACGGGTATCCGCACAACTCACCGAACAAAATGTCGGTGTCTTCGTGCGGTGTTACGAAGTTACGCAGGTTCCGCGTTACTTGTACCTGATTTACCTGTTGATAGTACTGGCGGGAATCGTAATTATCTGTAGCCTGTGTCGGTAAGGCATTATATGCTATCCGTTCAATATGGTCTGCCCACTGCACGTCGCCGGTTATCTCGAGCATTTTTTCCAAAGAGAACATCATCTCGACGGCCGTACACAGCTCCGAACCTTGTGTCGGGTTACCGAAACGAAGAAGTTCATCGCCTGCCCATAATCCGATAGGGAAAGCTATTGTTGACCGCATGTCCGTCACAGCTTTTTTTACTGCTTCAATCTGTTTAGGATTTTTGCTTTGCTGATAATAAATCACAGGTTCTTTGAATCCTTGCGCCAGATTAACGCAGTGCATGCTGTTCTGACGTTTCAGGTGGTCTTGGTTCAGAAATACATCTGTCCAGTTAAATGATTGTTTATGTATTAGCTCCCCAAGCTCAAGCAGAAACTTCTCTCCGGTAATATTATACAGCCAATAAACAATCATCAGGTTATCACCGCCGCGCTGTTCGCCCCAGAAGGTCCAGTTTCCTAACGGTTTTTGCGGCAGTTCTTTAAGCTGGTATTTGAAATAATTTGTCATGAACGGAATGACGCGTTCGTCACCTGTCGCAGAGTAATATTGCTGTATCACTTTCAGCATTACCATTTTGGGCCACCAGTCATGTGCGTTGTTACGTTGCAGCCCCGGCTCATTCGGACGGTCTGTATCGGGACCGAAATAGCCGTCAGTCTTCTGAGAGGCTAGAGTCCATTCAATCCAAGGCTGTACCTTTTCAATCAGATCCTTGTCATTGAGGATATATGCCAGTGGCAGCAAGCCGTCGATCCAGTATGGCCCTCTTTCCCACACATCACCGTCGCCGCCGAGCCATCCGTTACGTGGTCCCATAACTTTCTCGTAGACTGCGTCCAGATTGCCTGTCATCCCGTTTACCATACGGTTCAATTGCTCTTCGAGCCACCCAGCCGGCTTTACCGTTCCGACAGGCAGCTCCATGTAAGGTTTAGTAATCAACGGGTGGCGGTTGTTCGTGTAATTGGTTGCAATACCTTCGTCAACCTTATTTTCCCTCGCTGAAATTGTTACTGTCGTAGCCATAAACAAAGCTGTTAGTAAAATGATTTTTTTTCCTGAATTCATGGTTTATTTAATTGAAAATTGAAAGTTGAAAATGAAATGCAATTAATAAATTGAGAATGATTTTTTAATTGCTTCCTTACAGAACCAACGGTCGCTTTCTCCGGAAGCAAAGTGACTCATTATTTTATTTTTAACATCAAGGAACGTTGTTAATTGTTCATTGTTTTTTTATTGTGAAGTTAAACGAATCTTTTGTTTTTGGAGCTTTCACTTTAAAGTTTATTCGATGTATTGTATCTCCCCATCTTGCTTCCACTCCTACGTCTTCGGGTGATTCGTATTTAATTTTTTCGACCTGTACCTCCATTTGATTGGGGTTATATGCTATGACAAAGTTCATTTTTTTACCCTCTGTTGTTTGGTAATGCATAACGATTTCACCGTCTTTTTTTACCTCTACAGGATAACATGTCATGAAATGTTGAGTTATGGAATTGGCTTTGCCAAGGTCTATATCATCAATTATACGAACGACTTTGCCTCTTGTAAGCGAAACAGTCCTTTTCCACTTTTTTATCTCGGCTTCTTTGGGGTATGCTTTGGCTATATCAACAGAAAATGTAGGGTTGGGCGTAGCTTTGTAAGACACATCCGAAGCCTTGTATTCGATTGCGGCCGATTGCGGGAATCCGTTTACTGTAGGCAGATTATGATAGTCTGAACGGTTGAACCAAATATCATATCTCCTGTCATTAAAAGTCCTCTGAGTATAAGTACCGCGTCCTACGTCTATCAGTAACGGTTGTCCGTTGTAATAAACGACAAACGAACCCACATCGTTGTGATTATGAGCTTCTGCGTTATGCCCTCCTTTTGCGGCTACATAAAATCCGTCGGTCGAGCCTCCTTTATCGCGAACGGCCATCACCTGCAGGTCGGGAAACCATACCTCCTTAAGCAAAGGAAGCTGTTGCGGAGCTTTCGACAGCTCTTCCTGGTTGAACAATTCGAAAAAGTTCAAAAAGAAAGCGTTTGAGGTGAACGACGGTTCCGGTTTGCGGTAGTAAGCACCAAATGCCATCATGTCCTTGTCGTTAATATTTTTCCCGATAAGGTATGTCTGTGTAGCTGAAACATTTACCATAGGGTCAGCATCGGCAAAATTGAGAAAATATTTATCGCTTATTTGCGCTCGATAGATATACCGCCCCATGTTTCTAATCTTCTCATCTTCGTACGCAAAGCGGAACGAATCGTTACTTGCAAGGTTAAGCAGCGAGATACAACTATATAACCTCGAAGCCGCTCCTCCCCAATAGCTCGGTCCTTCATCGCATCCGCCATCCTGCGGATACCAGTTGATAAATTCATCGACTATAGCCAATGAGCGCGATATCATCTGAGCCCTCCGACGATTGTTTTTTTCAAGCAGTAAGACGAAATTGATCCAGTTGGAACATATCCAAGGGTTCCAGTTGTTAGGTCCCCTTCCGTCGGAGCTTTCTCCCATATACCAGTGGTACTTATTCATAAACGGCACAAAAACCCGTTCGTTAACCTCGTTATATATGCGTTTACGAATCTGGGGCGATATAGCGTCGAACCGGTCTCCGAGGTAATAATCAACCCATGAAAGGAGTAGCGCCGTTTCTGACGAAAACAGGTCTACATCATAGTCTGTAACATCAACTAACCCCTTACGTTGCCTGTCCGTCCATATATGTGCAGTTGACCCCCACCACGACTCTTCGCAAATAGCCCATACACCGTCAATGATTTGGTCAACAAAGCGTCCTTTGTTCTCCGCTATTTCCGCCAATAGCAGATGCCCCAGCACCTCTCTTCTCTTGAATAGGATGTTCTCATAGGTCTGGCGGTCGCCTGTTCGTACAAAAGCGAGCGATGCCGTTGCAGGGATAATAGGCCAATTGTAGTCCGCATATTGTTCAGCTGCCTTAATATAGCTTTGCAGCATTACCTGATCGGCTTTCGCCCAGCCTTCACGGTCGTCTATTTTGGGAAATGGCGTCCACTTGTCATAAGGAATGAGTGTTTTTTGCAATTCCGCCAATGTGTATTTCCTGCTTAACAAGTCTTTACCTTCCGCCGCTAATGCCGGAAGCAATAGGATTAATAGTAATGATAGTAGTTTTTTCATAATAATATTTGTAGTTAATTATATGTAGCTCATTGTTATCTTCAAAAGAGGCACGGATTGCAAATCCGCGCCAGCAAAAAAAAACGCGCCGGCAGAATTCTTTAATTGAAAATCTTATACAATTTAAAGTTGAAAGTTGAAAATGAAATTCTTAATTTTTTAATTGTGCATTGTGCATTGTCAATTGATTTCATTGTCAATTGTGAATTAAAAATCCAGCTGTGGTATTTAGTTCGTTTTCAGAGATATGGATTTTTAATTCACCGTTGTTCCAAGTCCAACCTTTCTTTTCTTGTTGGGAGTTTATTCCGACGGATGTAATTGTCTTGGGTTTGGATTTCATTTTTATGGATATGGAGCCTTCGTCGAACGGTACAATAGCGATGTGCGATGATTCACTGATGGACTTGTCGTCTTGCGAGATTATTGCCCAACGACCTGTCCATTCATAGTTATCAAGAATATCGAATCCCTGTTCTTTTTTGCCGCGTAGGACAAGGGCTGTCAGGTTGCCTACTTCCATTCTGCCCCAACATTTTAATATTGGCGGTTTTAACATGTCTCCCGTATGGCTGTTAAGCCATACAGGTTCCCATAATATTGTTCTGCGGAACCAACTGTTTACGGCGAGTCTACGGTTAAGGTACTTTTCGGGAACGGGTGAGCCGTCGGGCATCACAGTGCCGAGAACGGCATTGGAGCTGCCAAGAATGAATGTGTTGAGGATAACCTCGTCGTCGGTATCCCAGTCATAGGATGATGAACCCGTTATTGCTATATTGCTGTTTGATAACAGCGACGCCCATATACTCCATTGGTCGTGTCCCTCTTTTATGGCATACCACATATCTCCTTGGTCATCAAGGGATATTATGTCTACATGTTCACTAAAAATAGGATTTATACCATAATATAAGATTGTGACGTCAGGGTCTACGCTTTTTGCTGTTTCGCTTACTAATTTTATGAATTCAAACGAATGCCTTTCACCTCTTAGCGCGGGATCTCTTGGTACTCCCATCTGCGGACCGGGGATTCCGTAACCGTAATCTAACTTAATGACTTTCGGCATAAATCGCTTCATTTCTGTAAAAGTTCTTTTCTTTATATATTCGCGTGATCTTTCGGAGCTGAGGTCGACGAAAAAGTTCCCTCCCGAAAGCGGATTATAATTCCAGCTTGCTTTACAGGGAACGCCATTTTTATCTAAAATCAAGTCGTCGTTTGTCAGTCCGCACGACGCCGGGTCTCCGACCCAACCTAAAGTCTCCCAAAAACCGCAGTCCATACCGTTATCTTTGATATATTTAATATCGTTATCCAAGTCGGGGAAAATCCTGTCATTATGTTCTATGCTGCCTTTAGTTTTTTGCCACGGGTCGTCGAGTACAAATGTTTCAACCTTTAGTTTTTTAGCAAAATCGACCATCGGTTTTATCGCGTACTTCCTTTCTTTCCAATTACCCCAGGTATTCCAAGTTGCTTTTTGATGTTTTGTCGCAATTGAGGTTTTCTTAATGTTGAAAGAGGAGTAATATTTTTTGAAAGCATCGTATGAGCTTTTGCCGAAAGTGATTTTTAAAGGATTTTTCCATAATCTTTGTTTTTCTTCTGACGCTCCCCAAAGGTCTTCCCTGTAGCTGTATCTTATTGCGCCCAAGCTTGATTGCAGTTTCAGAGTCAATGCGGCATCCGGCAGTTCGCCGACACCGAAATTAACCCAACCTTCCTGTCCACCCATAGCGAAAAATAATGTCGGACGCGGGAAGGCAGCTCCATAAGGGGCTCCCAAGGAAGGACCGAAACTGCCCAATGCAATTGTCGAATGACCGAAATCCCAAAAGCGGAAATAACTCTGCACCGTTCCTTCTTTGGCTCCGGGCACGCAAAAGCCTGATGCACTCCAGTCGGGCGTGAAAGGGCGTTCGTCGACAACCATCGACGCACGTTCGGCAGGAACGCTACGCGTGCCCCAAAACATTTCAATGATAGAAGGAATCTCATCATTCCATACGATTTTAAGCTCTGAAAAAAGTATGCCCCATTCGTTTTTTTCTATAATCAGTGACCCTTCCGCCCAATTGGTAATCCGTAAATCCAACCTTGATTGCCTGCTATCAATCTCGGTCAGCGCCACAAACTCGGCTTTAAGGTATAGGTATGAACCTTTGCTGTCTTTAACCCAAAATGCGGGAAACAATCCTCCGCTCCATAAAGATTGTCCCGCAGATGAATGAACCATACGGGCGCGATCGTCTTTTAATCCCCATTCCAAGCTGTATGATTGGTCGTTAAACTTCCATACCTCGTTACTGCCTTGGGAAACTGCTTGCCAAGAAATTATTAAGAAAGAGCATATGCATATAGCACGTTTGAAGAACCTTGTCATTACTTTAGAATTAAAAATTAAGAATTAAGAACGTTTCGTGATGGTAAAATCAATTAAGTTGTTTAATCGTTGTACTTTATTGTTATTTGCCGGTTTCTTCTATGTTGACTTCAAGTATTCCGACGCAGGCATCTTTCTGCGGTGTCATCATAATACGGATTTTCTCCGTCGACAGTTTTTGTCCGGGGTGTACCATGTTAAACTGATCCTTAAAAACGTTATAACTGTCCGTAATATATAGTGGGAATTTGTTCCATTTATTATTCATCCAATATTCCAAAGACCAGTTTTGCGGCACTTTTACGTTTCGATTATCATCATACCAAAATATGGAAACACTTTGAATATCAGTAGTCTTGTCGAGTGTTATATCTATTTGTTGCGGCTCATTTCTCTTATTCCACGATGTCCATCTGTATAAATTGTTGTCATTTGACTTTTCCGGCACCAGATTGTCTCCTATTGCAGCGAGAAAGTCGCTTTCGTTTGTATGCGTGGCTTCAAGTTGTTTGAACTTACCGTGAGTCATCAGATGGCGGTCAAAATATGGTTGGATATCGTTAGAAACGGGAAACCAAACCATCATCGAGCCATCACCGCGGTTGTTCCATGCAAAATAGGGCAGGAGAGAAAGCGATATCTGTTTTTCTCCTTGTTTCATTTTTTCATAAGCAGGAATGATTATCTGAGGAATACCTGAAAGTATGTCTCCTGAGAATGTTTTCAGTTGAGTTTTCACTTTTGTGTCCGGTATAAATACGTTCGGCAATACTTCAGAGTTATCAACACCTTCGGCACAGTAAATGAGTGGTCCGCGGGTAATGCAAATGCGCCCTCTATCCGCAACAACCTGTTCTATTGCCGTCGAAAAACGTACCGGCATAGGCAGGAAAAGTTCCACTTTGTCGCCTTTCTTCCAGTTTCGCTTTATTGACGCAAAACCTTTGTTCACCTCAGCTTTAACCTCCGTACCGTTGACTTTGATCGTCCATCCTGAAGGTTGAGCATCTTTGAACTTGTATAATTCACCGGGAACAAATTGGTTTCCCGTCCATGTAGGAATGCGCAGATGAAGTGTAAATTGCTGCTCTCCCGCTTCGGGCGATATTTCGTAAGCGATTTGTTCGCTGAACGGATATTCGGTTTGTTGCCTGATATCGACCGCACCGTTGTCTAACTTAAGAGTAGTGCTGCAACCTCCGTAAAATGAGCAATATATTTCATTTCCTGTTGTGGCATACATCATGCCGGGTACTTGCGGTATCAGGCGTGCGAGGTTTGATGGACAGCAGGCGGTGCCGAACCAAGGCGAACGCCCTTTGTTTCCGTGATTGAACGGCTTTATGCCGTCAGCTTCCAACGGATTGAGGTAGAAGAACTTGTTACCCTCAATATTAACGCCTGCCAATACATTGTTAAGCAGTGCAACTTCAGCTACATCCATGTACTTGCCGTCTTTCTCCATCAAAAACATACGGTGATTGAAGAAAACATTTCCTACGGCGGCGCATGTCTCGTCGAAAGCCTCTTTGTTCGGCAGCTCATATTCCGGTCCGAAACCTTCAATGCCATGAACGGCTCCAAGTCCACCCGTGATGTGCATACGCGTATCCACGATATTATGCCATATTCTGTCTAATGCCGGTCGCAGTGACATATCACCGGTGTAAACGCTGACATCAGCCATTCCGGAGTAAAGATAAGTTGCACGTACAGCGTGTCCGACAGCTTTTGATTGTTCACGTACCGGCTGGTGTTGTTGTGCGTACTCGGGTGACATAACGCCTGTTCCGCTTGGAGTATATGTTATTCCGCGAATATCAATGAAACGTTTAGCCATATTCAGATATAAAGTATCGCCTGTTATACGGTACAACTTAACAAGCGCCAGCTCTAACTCCTGATGTCCGGGGGCTTGATTGACCGGTTTTCCGTCATTGTAAGCAGGGTCGCCTTCAAAAAAGACGTGGTTAATATGCCGGGCATTTTTTTCGGCTACTTTTAGCCATTTATCTTTTCCCGTAGCCTGATAGTAAGCGATAGCTCCTTCGTACATGTGTCCCATATTATACAGTTCATGGCTGTGAACAACCCACGAATAAGGTTTTTCACCCATACCTCCGACATCACTTTTTGATACTCCCGTAATGTGCGATTCGTAGTGATACCCGTCTTTCTGCTGTGCGTCAGCAATAATATCGATGATTCTGTCCATTTCCCGTTCTAATGCGGGGTCGCGGTCTAACGTCAAAAGGTAGGCTGCTCCTTCCATTACCTTATACAGGTCGGATGCAACAAACCTGTGGGTGAATGGCAATTCATCGGGAATACCTTTAAGGAAATTACCTGTGCGACGAAGATTTTCGACAGCCGGCTTTGTTTTATCAAGGGCGAATGGCACTAACACTTCCTTTTGCTTGACTAAGCGTGGCAGCCAGAATTTATCTTCCGGCGTAACTTCGTTAAAAGGAACAGGATTAAGGATATCCTGTGCAGGTAGTATCAGTATAGTAAAAAAGGAAAACAGTGTGATTAATGATTTTTTCATAAGTATAGTTCTTTTTTTTTGCTACATACTTTTTACCGTATCTATCATGGCTAATATATTTTCTACTGGCGTTCCTGCTTGTGCATTATGGCATGAGCAACATATATATCCGCCGTTTTTGCCGAGCGTTTCCATGCATTTGCGTGTTTCTTCTACCACCTCTGTTGCTGTTCCCATGGGCAATATCTTTTGATTTTCTACTCCTCCGTGGAATATCAGGTCTTTTCCGAATAGCTGCTTCAGGTTTTCCCTGTCCATACCGGGGCAGACATGTTGTATGGGGTTAAGTATATCTACTCCACATTCGACAAGTCCGGGTATTATAGGAAGAGCGGCGCCGTCGGTGTGAAAAAGTACCTTTTTTCCGTAACCATGTATGAGGTCGCACCATTTTTTTAGGCGCGGTTTGAAGAAAGTCTCCCATGATTCGGATGATATAAGGAGGCTTTCCTGCATGCCCATATCATCGCTGATGAATACAATGTCTAATTCATCGTTCAGTTCTGTGAGCATACGCTCAAGCATCACTGTCTGTATAGAATCTATCTTTTCAATTGCCGCATCTAAAAAGTCGGGATTGGCAAGTGTGTCTATCAACGCGTTCTCAAGTCCGCGCATCTGGCAATAGATTTCGAAATGTGATATCCATGGGCCTATTGTCGCGAAATTCCATGAGCGAGCTTCCTGAGCTAAGGCTTTTGCTCCCGTATAATCGAACTTATCAGGGTCGGGCCAAGAATGGTAGTCGTCCAACTGTGCAAGGTCGTAATAATCGGCTATAGGAGGGTTGATATACTCCTGATATGTGGCAAGTCCTGCTTTTACCATGCGGGTAGGTACACCCCACATTGTTATCTCCCCGCTGTCGTTTGGGTCGAAATAACGTCCTGCATAGCCGGGGAAAATCCAAACTATTTTATCAACACCAAGTTTGTTATATACTGCAAGTTCATCTTGAAGTGAAGTGTATTCGCGAAGTGTATCGAGTACTTCAGGCGTACACCATAAATCAACAGGGGCGCGGTCTGCCGTTTGGCGGTTTATGGTTGCTAAAATACGTTCTTTAGGGAGCATGAGAAAATTAAGAATTAAAAATTAAGAATTAAAAGTTAAGAATTGAAAGCTATAACATGTGAACACATAGATGGTTAGAAATTAAAAAAATCATTTTACGGTTAACTTAACATTAATCGTTTTAATATTATTAGACGAATGAAAGCATGGGCTTTGTTCATTGTTTAGTATTAAACTTTTGTAATGCTTTATAGTATGCTTCTATGTTTTCGATGGGAATATTCGGCGGAGTGTCGCATCCCGTCGACAGAACAAAATTCGGAAATTCGGATGTTTTTTCCAATAAGAGGGTTACTTCGTTTTCCACTTGCTCCGGAGTCATCATCTTCAGTATTCCTACCGGGTCGATGTTTCCCATTACGAGAACGTCGGCAGGGCAAAGCTTTAACGTTTCCTCCATCGAGATGGCATTTCCGAAATGATATGCTTTTGCTCCGGTATACAACATGGCATTGGTACAATGCCCTTTATTGCCACAATTGTGTAATGTTACCATAAAAGAATCGTCTTGGATGCTGTCGATGATTTGTTTTATATATACGGAAGAGAATTTCATGCAATCGTCGTTTGACAGCAGTCCGGCAGCAGGTTCGGCTATAATTACTCCTGCGCAACCTGTACTTTTCAGTTCGTTGCAGTATGACGTTAAGAACCGGGCGCATTTTTCGAGCAAAAGTGCTACTATATCAGGCTCTATATAACATGACATCATAATTTCCGACATATCGAACAGTCTTCCTGCAAGTGAAAAGGGTCCGATTGCTCCTGCAAATACGGGTTTGTCGGTAATCGTATCGACGGCTATTCTGTTTGCCGCTAAATATTCCTGTATCCTTCCCGCTGACATTTCCGGTACTTGCAAATTTTCTACACCGGCTGAATCAACAAGCCGTCCGAGAATATGTGGCATATCGTTTTCGGGAAACTCTATATTACATCCGAAAGCTTCCGCTTCGACAGTAAGGTCCATTATGACCGTTGAAGCCTTGGAAGGGTATTTTTTACTCAGGGCACATATTGCTTCCGCGTGTATCTTTCCGTTACGAACGGCATCGCTTACCGTACATCCAATCATCTCAATACCGGGATGTGTCATAATAGGGATAGTGCAGCGTTTACTATCATCTATTATGCCATTTATCCATTCTTTATTGTTCATTCAAAATATATTTATTTTACAGTTCTCATTACCCTTTCGATTGCATCATCCATTTCTGCTATTGTTTCCATCCCAAGTGTCATGCAATGAATATTTCCTTCTTTTAAGGCGAAGCGGATTGATTGCTCACGTTCGTCGTCTTTTATATGTACGCCTTCTCCGAAAACTTTCATGGCGATAACGCCTTTGCCGTTTGCTTTTGCCTTGGCAAGGACTTCTTTTACTACATCAGGCGAATCGTCCATGTTTGTGCCGAAAGGATTTATACGAGCCATTATTACATCAACCCATGGGTTTACGGCAGCTTCCCTCAGAGCATCAATATTGTGGCATGAAACACCTACGGCTTTTATTATTCCTGCCTGTTTGGCTTTCGAAAAACCATCCATATAATGTGTCCGCGTTTTGTTCCAGTCTCCTTTTTGCATGCAGTGCATAAGTAGAATGTCGATATAGTCCGTACCAAGTTCTTTCCTGTAGCGGTCAATATTGTCGGCAACTGACTCTACCTGCTCTGAGCCATCGTCGTGGGTCCACATTTTTGTCAGTAATGTCAAGTTTTCGCGCGGAAATGTTTTGACAGACTCCCCGACAAAAGGCATAGATCCATATCCTTCTGCCATATCGTAGAGACGGATACCCCGTTCATAAGCATGATGTGCAAGCTTTACGAAGTGATCCATTCCTCTACGTGTCATGTTTGATGATTTGTTATAACCCTTTGTTCCTGTTCCCATAGCAATACGCGATATGGTCAGCCCGGTATTGCCAAGCTTTACTTTATCTACATCAGCTGTCGAAGCCAAGTTAAATGTTGTACCTGCCAATCCGGATTGTATTACAGATACACTCGCGAGCCCAATCGCTCCTTTTTTAATAAAATTTCGCCTATTCATGTTATTAAATTGAAAATTGAAAATTGAAAGTTGAAAATTGAAAATGTTTTTTTATTGTATTTTTAATTGTCAATTGTGCATTGCTTCCTTACAGAAAGCGACTCATTGTTTAATTTTTACATTATGGAACGTTGTCAATTGTCAATTGTCAATTGTTTTGTTCCCTTTTACATTCATTTTGATGCTGTACAGATATTCTGATGCAGTGATAAACAGGATATCCATGTTTTTGCCTCCAAAGCAGGCGTTTGCGGTCCAGCCGGCTTTTACCGGTATGTGGGCTATTTGTTCACCCTTTGGATTGAAGACGGTTACGCCTCTTCCTGTGATATAAATATTTCCTTTATTATCAATCGTCATGCCATCAGAGCCCATTTCGAAGAGAAGTTTTTTATTTGCGAGCGTTCCGTCCGATTGTATATCGTAAACGTATGTCTTTCGGGCTTTTATGTCTGCAACGTAAAGCAATTTTCCATCCGGACTTCCTATTATGCCGTTAGGTTTTTCTATTTCGGTATCTACCCGTATAAGTTTTTTATTATCGGGAGACAGGTAGTAGACATATTCGCCTTCCTGTTGCATTTCGGGGTTGCGTGTCCAATAATCGCGTTTATACAGCGGGTCGGTAAAGTATATCCCACCATTGGGGTGTACCCATAAATCGTTAGGACCGTTCAGTTTTTTGCCTTCAAAGTCGGTTACAAGTACGACATGTTTGCCGCTCATGTCTATTTTCCATATCTCGTTGTCCATATCCGAACATGACAGGATATTCCCTTGTTTGTCGAAATATAACCCGTTTGCACGTCCGGCATTTTCATGGAAAACAGACAGTTTGTTCTCATCAACAGACCATTTAAGAATACGATTATTGGGTTGGTCGGTGAAGTAAACATTTCCGTTCTTATCGACTGCGGGTCCTTCGGTAAAAAGAAAACCGTCGGCTAACATTTCTATTTTTGCTCCTGCGGCAACAATATTATTATCGTCTTTGATTGTTTCGCTATCCTGTGAGGATGCGCTTATAACAATTAAAATAAAGGTTAATAAAAAAGTACATTTTCTCATGGTGGTATATTATAAATATTTTATTCCACAAATGTATAAATAAAAAAATAATTTCCCATAATTTTGCAGATAAATAATTTATAAACCCGAAAGAAATGAATATCAACCTTACCCTCTGTTGCGGTATCATCCCCTTAGTTATCCACGTTTAATATTAATGCCCCTAATGTCAATTGTAACTGCGTTTTTCGTGTTTTAAAAAAAAAATATTTGGACTTTTACAAATAAACCGAAAAAAAATTGTGTTAACTGTTAGTTGTATGTAATATTTAAAAATTGTATCTTTGGAAATATTTTTATACCACAACTAAACACATTGAAAAACAAAATGGAACAAGTAAAAACGTTGACTTTAGATAAGCTTAAAGTTCAGATATTTAATTCTGATATATCGGCAGGTCAGGCAGGCGCTACTTTTGTAGCAGGTCATCTTAATGAGTTAATTCAATCAAAAGGGTACGCAAACATGATTCTGGCAACAGGAGCATCCCAATTTGCTTTTTTGGATGCCATAAAGACAATGGATATTGACTGGAGTAAGATTACGGTGTTTCACCTTGATGAGTATAAGGGATTGCCGATGACACATCCGGCAAGTTTTCGTAAATATCTTAAAGAGAGGATTATTGATATTGTCAAGCCCGAAAAAATGCATTATATAAACGGTGATGCCGACGATATAGACAGCGAGATAGAGAGATATGAAGAACTTTTAAAAGCTCATCCCATAGATATTGCTTGTATAGGCATTGGCGAAAACGGGCATATCGCATTTAACGACCCGGGTGTTGCCGATTTTGACGATCCCCGATTAGTGAAAATAGCGCAGTTGGACGATGTATGCCGTCTCCAACAACTGGGAGAAGGTTGGTTCCCGTCTTTCGATGATGTTCCTGAAGAGGCGATAACTCTGACAGTCAGTGCGATAATGAGTTGCAAGGTGATTAGCGTAATTGTTCCCGATACACGAAAGGCAGAAGCGGTTTATAATACCTTGTATGCTGACATATCTACATCATGTCCTGCGACAATTTTGAGGAGGCACCCTGATGCAACATTGTTTCTTGATGAAAACTCGGCATCTATGTTATAACAGAAAATATTTTTAGTCATGCAGACGAACAGGAGGAATTTTTTTAAATTAATGGGTTTATCGGGTCTGGGCTTGATTTTACCGGAAAAATCGGCCGGTAAAGAAAGATTTACGGACGAAAATCCTAATGATGCTAAAGCTTTAAAAAAGATATACCGTGAAGCAGTAAGAAAGCATCCGCAAAGATTTAATATGTGCGGTTATGCAGCTCCGGCAATTGAGACGGTGAGAATTGGTTTCGTTGGTGTCGGCTCACGCGGCTCCGCGGCAGTAAGCCGCATAAGTCGTATTGACGGGATTAAGATCACGGGTATTTGTGATGTGTTGGATGAAAAGGCAAAAGAGGCAAAGGATGGAATAAAGACTTCGGGACATTCTCCTGCAATATACTCCGGAAAGGAAGAATCGTGGATGGAGATGTGCCGTCGCGACGATATAGACCTTATATACGTAGCCACTCCCTGGGCTTTACATGCCCCGATAGGTGTTTATGCCATGGAGCAAGGAAAACATGTGGCTTTGGAAATCCCCGCCGCTACAACCGTTGAGGATTGTTGGAGGTTGGTCGAGACTTCTGAAAAGACAAGAAAGCATTGCACGATGTTGGAAAACTGTACGTACGATTTTTTTGAATTACTGACATTGAATCTGGCGCGGAACGGTTTTTTTGGAGATATAGTACATACAGAGGGAGCTTATATCCATGAAATTGGTGAAAGTTTGTTTTTCAGAGGTAAACCCGATCGCAGTTGGCGGCTGAAAGAAAATATGTCACGCAACGGCGGACTTTATCCTACGCACGGACTGGGTCCTGTTGCCCAGATAATGGGTATAAACAGAGGGAATATGATGGATTATATGGTGTCAATGTCGTCGAACGATTTTTTAATGAATAGTTACGCCAAGGAGCTGTCTAAAAAGGAAGATTACTTTAATCAGTTTATTGACGCGCCATTTCGAGGTAATATGAATACTTCGGTCATAAAGACAGTTAAGGGACAGACGATTATGATACAGCACGATATTACGAGTCCGCGCCCTTATTCACGATTACACATGATTAGCGGTACAAAAGGTGTAGCGCAAAAATATCCTGACCCGCCTCGTATAGCAACAGCAGAAAATCACGAGAAGTGGTTGTCGGATGAGGATTTCAAAAAACTGGAGGAAAAGTATACTCCACCGATCGTAAATAAAATTGGCGAGCTGGCGAAGAAGATCGGGGGGCACGGAGGAATGGATTTTCTGATGGATTGGCGCTTGATTGATTGTTTGAGAAACGGATTGCCTCTTGATATGGATGTGTACGATGCCGCCGCATGGAGTGTTGTTGGTCCCTTGAGCGAGTGGTCGGTTGCTAACCGCTCCATGCCTATTGACATACCGGATTTTACAAATGGTTCGTGGAAAACAAACCAACCGCACGATATCTTATTGGAAAAGGGGGGAACGACCGGTGTCAGAGAATAGGTCTCGAGCCTCGAAGACCGTTCCGCGTGTGGATATTAGAAGTAATGATCTATATTGTTTTTATTCTTACGAGCGGTAACAATTATGAAATAATAAGTGTACAAAAACATACATAATGTGTATCGAAAACGAACACTCTTNTGAAATACAAAGNCTGTATTTGATTGTAATACTGATAATTAGGATTTTGGCATAAGAATTGATGCATAAAACAAAAAAAGCCTAAAAAGCACAAAGAAAAGGCTTTTTATATTGAGTAGTCAAATATAAAATAGTTAAATTATGTTTTATCATCTGAAAATAGCTGTCCGTAACCTGCGCCAAAACAGTCTGTTTACCATACTTAACATTGCAGGTTTAGCTGTGGGAATGACTGTGGTATTAATCATTTGTGCGATGATTTTCAACGAGTATTCGTTCGACAAGTCATTTCAAAATCGAAGCCGTATTTACCGGGTAAACACAGTTGGTGTCGGAATTAATGAAGAAACAGTTTCCGGATTTACAGCCCCTCCATTTGCGCCGGCAGCAGAGGACGAAATTCCTGAAGTTGAGTTTATAACGAGAACTTGTATAAGTCAGGCGGTTGTGAAACTGTCCGACGATTTTTTCAAAATAGAAAAATTTTGTTGGGCAGACAAGGATTTTTTTCGAATTTTCGAAACTCCATTTATTTACGGTTCGCCCGAAACAGCACTGTTGGAACATGGCAGTGTAGCGCTGTCGGAATCAAAAGCCGCAATGTTGTTCGGTGATCTTAATCCGATAGGCGAAAACATACTGATAGACGGAATAAATAATATGGTAGTGAGGGCTGTTTATAAAGACTTTCCTTCTAATTCTTCTTTTGCCGATTATAGCGTTATCGGTCAATTCCTATCATCGCATTTACCCATCACTCCAAGAGATAAGGGTTATTATCATTGGGGGAATATTGGTTTCGAAACATTTTGCCTGTTGATTGATGGTGTTGATTCAGAGCACGCTGAAGAACAAATGCAACAATTGCTGGAAAAAAACAAAGGAGGAATCGATGGTTCTTTCAGTCTACAATTACAACCTTTCGAAAAGATACATCTTTATCCTGTGTACGGAACAAACATCTATGCGCCCGGAGATATAAACAGGCTAAAAATGCTGTTTCTACTCGCCGTAATCATATTGACGGTGGCGTGCATTAACTATATGAACCTGTCGACTGCCCGTGCGCAAAAACGTTCGAAAGAAATCGGAATCAACAAAACGCTCGGGGCGAGACGAAGCGCCATCATGAATCGTCTGTTTGTCGAAACAGGGGTTGTTACATTGATTGCTTTCGTTTCTGCATTTTTGTTTTCCATACTCTTATTGCCGGTTTTCAATGATTTTTTGGAACAGCATATATCTCCCGGTGTTTTTTTAAATCCTGTTTTTCTGTTGGGTTTGACAGCGGTATATCTGATAACAGTTTTTGTTTCCGCATCATATCCGGCAATTTACCTGTCGGGCTTTGCACCGCTAACCATTATCAGGCAGGGGTATACAAAAGGAGGGAGCCATGCTATTATCCGTAAAGGACTATCGGTTATTCAGTTTTCTGTTGCGGTGATATTAATTACATGTGTGATAATTATCAGTAGTCAGATTAAATATATTACGGATAAAGACCTCGGTTATGATGTAAGCGGAGTCATTGCAATTGAGTTAGATGTGTCATCACAAAATGATTATGCCGCATTGAAAAATGATTTTGCGGCACAAAGTAGCGTGTTGTCATTTTCCATGACGTCGGCTTTTCCTTTATGGTCCGGAACTAACAATATATTTTTTAAAAATCTTCAGGCGAGGCAGGAAACGTTTAATGGAAAACAACCATCTTCGGATCAGATTAGCTACTTAGGCTTATCTTATGCCACACCCGATATATTGGAAATGCTAAATCTTAAATTGATATCAGGCTCAATGTATTTAAAAGAAAAGTCTGAGGGCGAGATCACTCAGGCGGTAGTTAACAGAAAAACCTTAGAATTTTTGGAAACTACCCCGGAGGAGATTATCGGAAAGACAATTTATGCCGGTGGTATAGGAGGTGGTGAAGCATATGTTACGGGAGTAGTTGAGGATTTTAATTTCAAAGATCTTCGTACCCCTATCGGGCCGTATTGCTTTCAGAACTCGAGACCGGGTAGAGAAAATGTATATTTACTAATGCGTGTTAATGATGACAACTTGTCGGAACAACTTGCCACTTACGAAGCCATCTACAAAAAACATTTCCCGGACAAGTTGTTTGAAGCATACTTTCCCTCTATCAGACAACAAAGAGTCTACGATGATGACCGGCAAACTAATCGCATGGCAATATGCTTCTCGATATTGGCCATTCTGGTGGCATGTATGGGTGTATTCGGACTAACAGCGTTCATGGCGGAACAGCGCACCAAAGAGATCGCCATACGCAAGGTTTTAGGTGCAAGCGTGGGGAGCGTGTTACAAATGTTTACAAACAGCTATATTCGTTTGCTGGCGCTTTCTCTTCTAATAGCCATTCCGGTGGCATGGCAGATCGGCAACCGCTATTTACAGGACTTCGCCTATCGTATCGACCTCGGATGGTGGATATTTGCTGCGGCAGCCTTGATTACCGTTGTCGTGACCCTGCTCACCGTCTGTTTTCAAGCCATCAAAACAGCAATCGCTAACCCTGTAAAGAGTTTGAAGACGGAGTAGATTTCAGAACCTTAAAAACTCGATATAAAGATAAAATCAAAGAAAAAAAGTATTTTGTTTTTGAATAAACGTTAAGTGCTATGTAGAGCGATAATTAGATAAAAAGTATTAACTTTGCCCATGTAAATTTTAGTGATTAAAATTATTAAAACAATGGAAAAAGGTATTTCTACGAACAAATATAACGAGATGCTTCGCGAAATAATCGCAGAAGTAAAAATGACTCGTGTCGTTATTGCAAACAGGTTAAGTTCTTCTGTAACTCAACTTTACTGGAATATAGGAAAACGTCTTACTTCCGAAAAACTGGAAAAAGGATATGGGGGAAAAGTAGTGGAACAACTGTCAGTTGATTTGAAAAGTGAATTTCCGGATACAGAAGGCTTTTCGCCACGAAGTTTATGGGACATGAAGCGTCTTTACGAATTTTATAAAGAAACCGACAAAAATCTGCCACAGGCTGTGGCAGATTCTAAAAACAACATTCTGCCACAAGTTGTGGCAGTTTTACCATGGGGGCATAATCGGCTTATATTAAGCAAGATAAAAGATCGCCAAGAAGCGCTTTATTATACAGAAGCAGCGGTAAAAATGGGTTGGACACGAAATTTATTACTTAATTTTATCAAAGCCGACACTTATCACAATGCCAAAGAATTACCCAAGCCGCATAATTTTGAAACGACGTTGCCCGAACATTTACAGGAACAAGCTGATGAAATGCTCAAAAGCACTTACAATTTAGGTTTTCTCGGAATTAAACACCAAATTAAAGAAAAAGAATTGGAACGGCGTTTAGTAGAAAAAATAAAATACAGGAGAGTTTAACAATATGAATAAAATATTATTTTATGTCGTATTANTATTTGTNATNGGAGGTTTNANTACTTCTTGNAAACAGACTAAAGTCGAATCGGAAATACTATCAAAAAGCATTGATTCTTTGTTGGTATCTAACAAGGAGAAATCGTTTAACGGGATTATCTTGATCGCCAAAAACGGAAAAACAGAATACTTAAAGATGAAAGGATTTTCAGACTTTGGTGAAAAGACTCCTTTCAAGATAAATGACCGTTTTGTTGTCGGTTCTGTCAGCAAACAGTTTACTGCTGCAATTATTTTACGGGAATATGACAACGGACGTTTGGATTTGCATGTTCCAATTAGAAAATATTTACCTGATATGCTTGAAAATTGGGCAGATACGGTGACAACGCATCATTTATTAACCCACACCCATGGAATAGTATCGTTAGATAAACCGACTCTGTTTTCGGTAGGTACGCAGTATGACTATTCTCAAATAGGTTACGATCTGTTGGCGAAAATAGCAGAAAAGGTTTCCGGAAAATCATTCCCGGAATTGTCAAATGAGTTATTTGAGATATGCAAAATGGAAAATACCTTCCACCCTGAAAAGAGTGCCGGAAAGAATTTGGTAAAAGGATATATAGAAAATAATGAGGGAAAGCTTGAGTACACTGACGAAAGTTTAAATCAGTATCCGGCAGCCGGAACTTTTATCTCTTCGGCTGAAGACCTGGTATTATGGAATCAATTATTTTTTGAAGGACAATTTTTAAAAAATAATTCTTTTAAGTATATGACCACCAAGCAGGATAAAGCAATCCGAAATCATCCTATATTTGGTACGTTACTGAATATGGATACGGTATTACAGTAAATGATAATGACGGAATAATACAATGGGGTCAAACAGGGTATGCTCCGGGTTTTGCTTCCATGAACTTTTATTTCCCTCAAAAGAAAATCAGTGTCATAGTTTTAGAAAATATAATTTATGACACAGATGATATAATGAAAACATATCATTATCATGTACAGATTCTTAATCTTGTTAGAGATAATTTTACTTGCGATTCGTTACATTGAATCATTAAAACAACTATAATATGGAAAAAATAGAAACAGAACGACTGATAATAATACCGCTATCGTATGAGCAGTTGATAAAATATATGAGATGTGATAGTTCATTGGAAGAAGAATTGAATTTGGGTAGTACGACAAGGACAATTTCCGATGAACTGAAAGAGGCTTTGGAACAGGCAATACTTCCCAATGTTGCCGATAAAAGTAAAGACTACTTATATTCTACAATTTGGACTGCTATCTCTAAAACTGAAAACAAAATGGTTGGAGACATTTGTATGTACGGGGAACCGAATGAGGANGGTGATGTNGAAATTGGTTACGGTACATATAACGAATTTCAAAACAAAGGATATATGACGGAGATAGTTAGAGGAATGGTTGGCTGGCTTAAAGCACGGGGAAAAGTAAGAACTGTTTATGCGTCAACAGAAAAATCGAACGTAGCGTCCTATAGAGTTCTTGAGAAAAATGATTTTATTAACGTTGTAGATACAGATAATCTATTGACCTGGAAATTAAAAATATTATATTTGAAGGAAAAATGGAAATAAAGAAAATTACAGAAAACAAAAAGCAATTCCTCGACTTGTTGATATGGTTTATTTAAAGAAAGAATTGTAGAATGGAGATATATATCGAAAACGAAACTTTCGACCGGAGTGAAAAGCTTACGAAGGGTGAGTATGAAAACTGTATTTTCAATAATTGCAGTTTTGCTGATTATGACTTTTCCGGGTTTAAGTTTATAGACTGCACGTTTAATGGCTGTAATTTGAGTTTGGCAAAGCTCAACAAAACTCTGTTCCGGGATATAAAATTCAAGGGATGCAAAATGTTGGGACTTAGGTTTGATACCTGCAATGATTTTGGTCTTTCTTTTTCCTTTGATGATTGTCTGCTAAATAATTCATCATTTTTTAAGGTTAAGATAAAAAACACTATTTTCAAAAACTCACAGTTGCAGGAAGTTTACTTTTCTGAAGCTGACCTTACAAGCGTCGTATTTGAAAATTGCAATCTGATGCAAGCCATTTTTGAATTTACAATTCTTGAAAAAGCGGACTTTCGCACCTCTTATAACTACTCTATTGACCCTGAAATCAACAAAATAAAAAAAGCAAAATTTTCAATTTTTGGTATTCCGGGGCTTTTGGATAAGTATGATATCGACATAGAACAATGAAATTTTATAATTTAATATGGCCATTATTAATTGCTGCACTAATTTCTTGTGGAGGTGTGGCAAGAAAGAATCATGAATCAGGTATAGTGGAAATTCAGTGGGTAGATGACTTGTACGGTGATTTTTCGTTTAAAGATAACCGGTCATATCCCGAAGGAATATTCATGAATGAATTCGGGCAGTTAGTTTGCGACGGGTTTTGTCCGCCGGGGGTAGAGAATATGAGGGATGAAAATGGGAGGATTTTTGCTGATTCGGTAGAATCGTATTACAATTTAGTTGATACAACACCACTTTTCCATTCTATACAGTCAGAAGCGGAAACATACGAATGGGTGGGAACTGATTTTATAACCGTCAAGAGAATTAATAAAGATACAGTGAATTGCTTCACGTTAAATAATGTATCTACGCACAGCAGCCTTAATCTGATGATAACAGGGAATACAGTCAGACCAACTATTGTTTTGGAAAGTATAACTTCGTTAGATGCAACGATTTATGATTGTTCAGGCGGCAAAATGATTATCGACAAGAATCTATGGAAGGAAGGGGTTTTAAAAGCATCGTTTGATTTCAATTTTATTGACAGCGAAAATTCCGATAAACCAATGTATTGGAAAGGAAATATTTATGCAAATATTTTAGAAGAAACTACCTCATCGAGTGAGCAGAATAGCGTTCAAGAATTTTTACCTGATGAATTATCGTTGACGGACGATCCGGTACGTTAAATTAACTAACGATTTTTAGATAACTTAAACATAAACTCCAATCCTCCACCTGCTTTGTTTTTGGCGACAATTGTTCCTTTGTGGAAGAGGATGGCATTTTTTACAATAGACAGCCCAAGTCCCGAACCACCGGTATCGCGCGTGCGTCCTTCGTTGATGCGGTAGAAGCGTTCGAACAGGCGATTCAGGTGTTGTTCGCCGGCAATGCCTATAC
>JGI994J12354_10000542_pt1 | contig 37725 bp, 38 predicted proteins | sample IntmicLarv3ML3BL_FD_12354 | JGI IMG/M metagenome (IMG submission 12354) | reverse complement strand
TTTGATTTCATCATAGGTCGCCTTGCTTTCGGCTTGCGTTAAATCCATCTCGTCAAGGTCAATTTTCACTTCGATAGATGTGGTTGATTTTAGTTTGGACAATAATACAACCGTCTCCACATGGTTTGTGCGGGGGAACATATCGTGGCAGCGTACGCGGCGCACAGTATACCCGAGTTCCGCAAGCATCGCGAGGTCACGCGCCATAGAGGTTGGCTTGCAAGAGACATAAACGATTGTCTCAGCGCCGAACGCGGCGAGCTTGGCCAGTGCCTTAGGGTGCAGCCCCTCGCGCGGCGGGTCAAGGATGATGGTGTCAGGCGCGGCGGGCAGCGCGTCGATGACTTTCAACACATCCCCTGCGATGAATTCGCAATTTGCAAGGCCGTTGGCCGCTGCATTTGCGATGGCCGCGTCAACGGCCTCGGTCACAAGCTCCACACCGACAACGCGCGACGCATGGGCCGCGAGGAGTTGCGCAATTGTACCTGTGCCGCAGTAAAGGTCGAACACCGTTTTGCCGTCTGTCGCACCGGCAAATTCGCACACGGATGTATATAAGCGCTCCGCGCCTGCTGCATTTGTCTGGAAAAAGGAGAATGCAGAGACTTGGAAGGTTAGGCCGAGGAGCTTTTCCGTATAATAGTCTCGTCCGTACAGCACGTGCACCGCCTCCGGAGCAACGGTGTCTGCGACGGAATCGCTTACCGTGTGGAGCGCGCCGACGAGCGTGCCCGCCCAGGGGCGGGAAGCCAGCCCCGCCGCCCAGGCGGCTGCGTCCGCTTGCAGCGCGCTTGTCGTGACGAGGTTGATTAGCAGCTCGCCTGTGAAGAAGCCCTTCCGTACGACGAGGTAGCGCAGTGCGCCCGTGTGCTTTGTACGGTGGTAGAAGGTTTCTTTCGCTTTACGGAAGAAGTCAACCGTATATTGCACTGCCGCGCGGAAATCGGCATCACAAATGCCGCAGGCAGCGATGTCCGCCGTTTCGTAATAGCTCCCGCGCTTGCGCAGGCCGAGGGTTAGGTTGCCGTCCAAGCCGTCGTCTCCGAAGGAAAATTCCATTTTGTTGCGGTATTCCCGCTCGTGCGGCGCGGAGACGAGCCCGTCAAATGCAAACCCCGCAATGCCGCCCTCATGTAGAATGTCGGCTACCATTGTTTCTTTCAGGCGGCATTCCTCTGCGTAGGTGATGCTGCGGAACGCGCAGCCGCCGCATTTGCCGAACAACGGGCAGTCCGATGGAATCTCCGCCGGGGCGGGTGAGAGCACCTCCAGCAGCGCCGCTTCGATATGCTTTTTCATTTTATTCACTCTTGCGAGGACGCGTTGCCCTGGTAAAGCGTTCTTTACAAGCACCTCAACCCCGTCTACATGCCCCACACCGGTGGACGGGAAACGGATTTCGTCAATCATCAGCTCAAGAATCTCATGTTTTTTCATACGGCACCTCAATTTTCGCAAAATATTATTTGTGTTTTTCCCAACTCTGTGCTATAATGTTAACAAATTATGAATAAAAATGAAACAAGAAAAAATAGGAGTGTTTACATGTCGGAAGCCATTGAAATTAACAGCATTGTGGAGGGCGAAGTTTTGCGTATCAAGCCCTTTGGCGCTATCGTTTTGCTCCCGGACAATCGGCAAGGTCTTGTCCATATTTCGCACATTTCCAGTAAATATGTGCAGAACATCACCGACTATGTCAATGTCGGTGACGCTGTAACGGTCAAGGTTCTCTCCATCGAAGCGGAGACAGGTAAAATTTCCCTTTCCATGAAGGATGCGGAGCCGCCCAAACCGGTGGAGCGCCCGGCGTATGAGCCGGATTTCAGCCGCGGCGGGTTCAGCGGGCAGCCGGCTTCGTTTGAGGATAAATTCAAGGACTGGCTGAAAAGTGCGAACGAGCGGCAGGCCGGTCTGAACAAGCGTAACAAGCGCAGATAGTCAATACATAGCCATGCAAAGCCGAACGGTACACGTTCGGCTTTTTATATGTGCTTCACCATGGTGTAATTCGTGAGAAGCTGCCCGGCGCTCGCCACTGCGTTTTGCTTCTGCACTGCGTAACCGCGTGTTTCAAAAAAGCCGCGTGCGGTGATGGAGGCATCGGTGCGGATTTCTGTAAGGCCAAGTGCCGCCGCGCCGCGCGCTTCTAGTGCATCCGCCAAAGCTCTCGCAATGCCCATGCGTTGGAAATCCTTGTGGACGTACAGCATGTCAAAATACCCGTTGTTCTTCAAGCTTGCGAAGCCGGCCATTACGCCACCGGTTTCCGCCACGAGTGTATAGTCCGTCAAGAAGCGTGCACAAAACGCGTCTGCGTCAAGGCTATGCGACGCCCACGCGTCCACCTGCGCCGGGGTGTAATCCGCCAAGCATACCGAATGCACCGTTTCGCGAAACAGCCGCAGGATGGCGGCATTATCTGTTGGGGTATAGGCTCGCAAGGTGAAATCCATCGCGTTCATTCCTTTCGTTTCAGCCGCTCAAACCGGCTGCGGATACGGGCACGGCGCGCCTCCGTTGCATCTGCATCGACGATGTACCCGCCATCCGCGGCAATCAGGATAGCACCCTCCGCTGCGTCCACGGGCAGCGCCGCCCGGGTAAGCGTGATGCGTTCACCGCTCTCCATATCTTCGCACACTGCATATGCACCCTCGAAACGGTCAATGATGTATGACAACGCAATCCCTCCCTATCGCTGCGTGATGTTTACACCATCCGTGACAAGCACGATGGTGCCTTCCAAATCTGTCCGCAGGATGCTGGCGTCGATGTTTTGCAGCCGTTTGACGGCCTCCGCGTGGGGGTGGCCGTAGCTGTTCCCCACGCCGCAGGATATGACGGCGATGCCGGGCGAAACCGAAGAGAGGAAAGCTTTGGAGGAACTTGTGTCGCTTCCGTGGTGGCCGACCTTGAGTACATCGCAATCCAGCGCCCGACCGCTTGCCAGCATTTCTGCCTCCGACGCGCTTTCCGCGTCGCCGGTGAAAAGGAAGCTTGTGCCGCCATAATCCATCCGTATAACAAGCGACGCGTTGTTCAAGTCGTTTTCCTTGGGATTCGCCGGTGCGAGGATTGTGAAGACGGCCTCGCCCATTGTGTATCGCGTCCCAACTGCGGGCGTGGTGATGCCCAGCCCACGTGCCTCCAGCGCATCCAGCATCTTCTCAAACGCATTCGTCGTGTGCGTCACATCCGGCGCGAGGAAAGTTTCTATCGGTATCGCGTCAATGATTTTCGCCATGCCGCCCATATGGTCGGCATGCGGGTGTGTCGCCACGGCGTAATCCAGCTTTGCCACGCCCTGCGCGCGTATGTAGTCAATCACCGTCTGTGCGTATTCATTCTCGCCTGTATCAATCAGCATAGCGCCGCTTTCTGTTGTGATGAGGATGCTGTCCCCCTGGCCGACGTCGATGAAATGCACCGCGACCGTGCCGGACACATCACCCGGCGTATTTCTTGCCGCCATGCCGTCGTATAGGTAGATAAGAAAGCAAAACGCCAGCAAAACGCCCAATACGGGCAGAGGCAGCGCGCTGCCCTTACTTCTTCGCCGTGCCATATCGTGTTTCCTCCCGTTCATTCAATAGTAAACCCACATCTTCCGGGCAATGCGCGTCCGACGCGGTTTGTATCTTAACATTGTGCCGCAACATCGCCGCAAGCAAGCCTTTGTCCATGCCGGGTTCACATGTTGCAGGGCAGCGCCTGTGTGCGCCGCCGTTTTGCTCCGTGTACATATTATTTTTTGCAAGCGCAGCGGCCAGCTTGTCATAGGTTTTATCCAGTGCAAACGACGGCCTGTGCCCGAAAAGCTTAATCAAATCCGGATGTGCGATGCCGTTGAACAAGCCGCTCTCTGCCAGTTGAATGCTTGTTTCGAAGTATGTCCGATACGCCTCGTCCACGTTTATGCCATCCCAGCGTTCCGCCTGTTGTTTATGGTCGAAAGCGAAATCGCCGATGAAGTGCACGCTCCCGACAAGAAAATCCAGCCCCTTGCCTTGTGTTTTCCGCCGGACAAGCGCCTCGTGTTCCTGAAAATAGCATACCTCAAGCCCAAACTTGATTTGTACAGGCCACGTCCGCCCACGCACCATATCAACCAGTTTTAGATAGTCTGCCAACGCCAGAAACCCAGCCTTGTTTCGAAACCATTCATTAAAAAACGCGCCGTACGCACGTGGTTTGTCATACATTGGCACAAATTCGCGGAAGCGGTAGCAATGCTCCAGCAGCCAGATTTCATCCAACCCTCTTTGCGCGGCAACTTGTACAAATTCGTTTATCCAGCCCAATGTATATGACCCGCGTTCAATATGAATATGGCAGTCCAACATTATGCGTCACCTCCGCAAAACAAGGCGGGCTTGCGCCCGCCTTGCACGGTTACTTTTGAAAATACGTTCGCAGCTTCTCCGCATACGGCAAACGTTCCGCCGGCGTTGTCGCCGCCCGGGCCGTACCGTATAGGTTGTCGTCCTTATACCGCGGAAACACATGCAGGTGGTAGTGCCACACGTCCTGATACCCGGCGGGTTCGTTGTGCTGACGGGAAGAGACGCCGTCGCATTGATACACCTGCTTGAATACCAGCGCGAGTTCCCGCTCAAACGCGTGAATTTTCACCGCGTATTCCAACGGCAGGCCGTACAGGTTCTCAAAATGCTGATTCGGGATGATGAGCGCATGGCCTTTGTTGTTCGGCCACCAGCCTGCGCAGATGAAGGCGGTAATCCATTCGTCACGGTAGAATACATCCGACTGCTTTGTAATGACATGCTCGTTCTCAATGCCTTTTATGACGAGGCAAAACGGGCAAACATACCCCTCCGGTGCGTGGTTGTACATGGCAGCCTCCTAATACAGCTTCAAATACTGCGCCGTCTCCCACGGATGCACGTTCTTCGCGTAGCGGTCCCACTCGATTTGCTTGGCCTTGACGAAATTCTCAAACACATGTGCGCCGAGTGCGTCGTAAATGAGCTCGTCCTGCTTCAAAGCGGCGATGGCTTCTTGCAAATTGACGGGCAGGTTCTGGATGCCCTGCGCTTCGCGTTCCTCCATGGACATGTGGTAGATGTTTTCATCCCGCGGTGCTGGCGGTTCGAGTTGTTTTTCGATACCCTCCAAGCCCGCCGTCAGCATCGCGGCCAGCGCGAGGTACGGGTTGCAGGCGGGGTCGGGATTGCGCATTTCCAGCCGCGTGCCTGTGCCGCGCGCCACCGGTATGCGGATGAGCGGGCTGCGGTTCCCCAGTGACCAGGTGACATACACCGGCGCTTCATACCCCGGCACAAGGCGCTTGTATGAGTTGACAATCGGGTTCGTAATGGCGGACATAGCGCGCGCGTGCTTGAGCAGACCTGCGACGAACCAGTATGCTTCCTTCGATAGGCCGTTCTTGTCGTTCGCGTCGTAGAACGCGTTTTTCCCTTCCTTAAACAGCGACATGTTGCAATGCATACCGTTGCCGCATTCGTTGTTGATGGGCTTCGGCATAAATGTTGCGTGGAGGCCGTTCTTTTTTGCCACGACCTTCACGACGAGCTTGAAGGTGATGATATTGTCCGCCGCGTGCAGCGCGTCGCTGTATTTGAAATCAATTTCATGCTGTCCGGGTGCGTTTTCGTGATGCGCCGCTTCGACGGCGAAGCCCATTTTCATAAGCATTTCCACCATTTCAATCCGCGCAATCTCGCCATTGTCCACGGGGCCGAGGTCGAAATACGAGGCTTGGTCATGCGTGTTCGTGGTGGGGTTGCCTTTTTCGTCTGTTTGGAAGAGAAAAAATTCACACTCCGGCCCGACGAAGAAGTCATAGCCCAAATCCGCCGCCTTTTTCAGCGCCTTCCGCAGGACGTAACGCGGGTCGCCTTCAAACGGGTCGCCGTTCGGCCGCGCGATGTCGCAAATCATCCGTGCGATGCGGTAATCGTTCAGCCACGGCAGCACCGTGAATGTGGACGGGTCGGGCACGAGGCGCATGTCCGATTCCTCAATGCGGACGTAGCCCTCGATGGAGGAGCCGTCAAACATCATCTCATTGTTCAGCGCCTTATCCAGTTCATCCACTGTGATGGCGATGTTTTTCATCATGCCCAAAATATCCGTAAATTGCAAGCGGATAAAATGGATGTTTTGTTCCTTGCATATTCTGCGGACGTCGTCCGCTGTGAGCTTCTCTGCCATATGTATTCCTCCTATGCAAAACCATACGAAACATTATAACACAAGAAGCGTTATTGAAAAAGGGTTTTCCACAATTTTTCATCCGGATTTGCCAGAACTGCGGAATCAAGATACATCCCCGCGTCCCATGCGCCGCGCTTTGCGTGCGCAACAGCCTCTGTCACCTCTGCCACCGTACCCGTGAAGAGGACATATGCCTTATTCGCCACCTCGCGCTCCAGCCGCAGCTCGACAATCCGCACACCCGCCGCTTTGACGGCGGAATCCGCCGCGACAATGGCCGCCGCCACAGTCGCCACCTCGACAGAACCAAGCGCGCCATGCGGTATGCCTTCGGCGGGTTTGCTTTCCAGTGCGGATAGCACCTCCGCGTGCGGGCTGCCCAGCAAAAAACTATCCACTAGCCGGTCGACGTGCTGCGTCTTCGCCGCGTCCAACACGGCTTTTACCGCGCCGAGTTCCCCGGCAAACAGCAGTACATATTTCCCGGGACAAATAATCTGCGCGCGCAAAAGGCGCACATCCGCCGTTTTCACGATGGTGTCCGCCGCGCGCAGCCCCGCCGAGACTGTCCAATATTCAACCAAGCCCAATGCTTCCGGCAAAAAATCACCCGCCTACTTTATTTTTGTGAACAGAGGCACAGGCACTGCGGCAGCGCCGCCCATGGGTTCACCTTCCAGTCATACTGGTCTTTCCCATACAGCGGGCGTTCCGGGTTCGTCTCCGGCTCCAGATAATTCCCCGTCAAATCCGCCGGCACGTTATGGAATTCCGCCATGTGCTGCAATGTGAAGCCCGCGCCGAGCACCGCGTTCACGAAATCCATCGTCCGCCACGCATATGTCAAACCGTCGTCGTGCGGTAAAACATCGTCATACCGCTTGACGATTTTACACACGTCAATCTCTTTGTCGTTAAAAGGCCGAATCATCGGGTGCGTTTCGAAAAAGATGTTGTACCCGCCGTCCTTCAGCACGCGATGGAAATTCCCATACATGCTCGGCAGGTCGTCAATCCAGACATGCACGCCATTGGAGGTATACACGAGGTCATATGCGCCGCTCTCCACATCGGGGAGCTTCATGCTGTCCTGACAAAGGCACTCCAGCTTGAAGCCATTTTTCTCCGCAATGATTTTCGCATTGACAAGCTGGTTCTCCGCAATATCACACGCTAGCACCTCCGCGCCCAAGCCCGCAAAGCCATACGCCGCAAAGCAATCCCCGGCGGACGGCACGCAAACCTTCTTCCCGCGCAAATCGCCCATGTACTTTTGTATCAGCGGCACCACTGCCGTCGGAAAGCCCTTCCAGGGGTCCTTCGCGATTTCCGCCGCCTGCGCGAGGCGTATAGTGGTGTCCAAATTGTACCAAGAATCCTGTATGTCGCCGGAAGCACGTTGGTTCCACATTTCCTTTATCTCGTCACTCATCTATATCTTCTCCTTTTTATTCAAATAACGTTGCGTATACGGGCATATCTCAATGCACTTCCCGCAGATGGTTGCATTCCCGCCAAAACCCTGCATGGAACGTTCCCGTGCCTTTGCCCGACATTTGTCCGCGTCCAGAAGTTCATCGCGGGACACGCCCACATTCCACAACTTGCCGGAAATCGCCTTCGCCGGGCATACCTTGACACATCGTTGGCAATAGCCGCATTTTGATTTATTCATAGGTGCCGCCGTCTCCAGCGGCGCGTCGGTTAATATCGACGATAGACGTATCATGGAGCCGTATTCCTTCGTCACAAACAGCGCGGACTTGCCAATCCAGCCCAAACCCGCCCGCGTGGCGATAGTCTTGTGTGGCAGCAGCGTGAAATTTTCCTTCTCGCCTGCGCCGACACGTTCCCGCGCTTGCGCCACGGCGCGATATCCTTTTTCCAAAAGGAAAGAAGCGCCCTCTATCACGATAGCATCCAGCTTTTCATTCAATTGCTTGTACCACGCGAAATAGTCCGCCGTAGGCAGTTCCGCGATGCCGCGTATGATGTCCTTCGGATATTTCACCGCGACGGACACACCCACGGGCAGCCCCTCCCGCACCTCCGCAGACAATTCGGTGATGTTGCCGAAGCCAACAATATCCGCACCAAGAGACAGAAGTGTATTATACAGTTCTTCAGTTAAAGACGACATGTCAATAACACCTCCGCATCATAAGTGTTTTATCCTATCCGAATTTGCTCCGCGCTGTCCACAATGCCCACAATGAGCGCGTCCACCGGCGCGTTTTCATTCCCTGTACCCACGCGCGCGGCGCTGCCCGTTGCCACAAGCACCAACTCGCCCACGCCCGCGCCCACATTGTCCACCGCAACAAGGCGTTGGCACGCCATATCTGCCATTGCTTCCACAATCATAAGCTTGCTGCCCGTCAGGTTCTGGTTTTTCCGTGTGCTGACGACAGTGCCGATTACTTTGCCGATTATCATTGCAAGCCCTCCCGGATAATTTGTCCTTTGTCGCCGTTCTGTATGCCGAGGCCGTTCGCCTCGTCCGTGTCGAGGTGCATTTCCGTCGTGAAACTCTCATGCACGCGGACAAGCACGTCATTCAACACCCCTGCGCGCCTTGTATCGAAGCGTACTGACACCACCTCGCCGTCCCTCAGGCCATGCGCCGCCGCCTCGACTGGGGGCATGTGGATATGCCGTTTCGCCACGATGCAGCCCTCGTCCAGGTACACCGCACCCTTGGGGCCGAATATGCCGATGGGTGACGAGCCGGATAACTTCCCGGAATCCCGCACAGGCGGGTTCACGCCCAGCTTGATGGCGTCCGTTGCAGAAACCTCGACCTGCGACTGGCTCCGTACAGGCCCCAGTACACGTACGTTTTCAATTGCGCGGAGCTTGACACCCACGAGCGTTACCATTTCCTCCGCCGCGAATTGCCCGCCCATGAGTTCCTTTTTGGGCGTGAGAGTATGACCCTTACCGAAAAGCGTCTCGACATGCGCCTGCGTCAAATGCACATGGCGCGCCGACACGCCGACAGACACGAGCCCCGGGTGGTCAAAGGATTGTGCGGCCTGTTGCGACACGACCTCTTGCAGAACACGCGCTGTTATCCGCGCAATCAATTCATTTTCATTCATGGTATCACCCGTCCTTTTTAGCCACTCATACAGCCCATGGAGCGTACTCCATGGGCCTATGAATGGTTAAACGATTGCTTAGACAGTCGGCAAAATCTTCTCCACATCGCCGTGCGGGCGCGGGATGACATGTACTGCCACGATTTCGCCAAGGCGGCTTGCGGCGGCCTGACCGGCTTCGACAGCGGCTTTCACCGCGCCGACATCGCCGCGTACCATGACCGACACAAGGCCGGAGCCAATCTTTTCCGTGCCGACGAGGACGACGTTTGCTGCCTTTAACATTGCGTCTGCCGCTTCAATTGCCGCGACAAGACCTCTTGTTTCCACCAAACCCAAAGCTTGTAAATCCATTTTCTTTTCCTCCTTTATTGGTTGTTCCAATGGTTTCTTCGGTGCGGTTTTTTTGGCCGCGCCGGGCTGTTTTTTAACTGGTACTGCTGTATTCTGCATGGCGTCCTGGTTCTCTTCGGCCATGGTTCAACACCTCTTCTCAATATACCGTTAACGGAACCGTGCCGCGCTGATGGCGACCATTTTTTCCGTCTCGCTGTGCGGGTTTGCAATGACCGCCGAGGCGACAATTTTGCCTGCGCCGCTGTGTTTTGCTGCGTCTACCGCTGCCTTGATCGCCGAAACCTCGCCGCGGACAATCGTCGTCACCAGACGGCCGCCCAGTTTTTTTTCCCAGGTTACGAACTCGACGGTTGCTGTTTTCAGCATGACATCCAGTGCTTCAACCGCGTCGGTCAAGTTTGGCATTTCAATGAATCCAAGCGCGCTACCCATCATAACCTCCTAAATCTTGGGGACTCTATCCCCGAGCCCCTGCAAGCTTTTCGAAAAAAGCTTGACCAAAAGCTTTGTCCTGCACGGCGCAATTGCGTCGTACGTGTTAAAGTTCTTTGACTTGTTTTCTTTCGAGAAAGCAAGAGGGGTCTGGGGCGGCACCCCCAGGATTTTTCTATATCTTCGGCAGGATTTTTTCCACATCGCCGTGCGGGCGCGGGATGACATGCACCGCAACCAGCTCACCCAACCGGCTCGCGGCCTGTGCGCCAACTTCCGTAGCTGCCTTTACCGCACCGACATCGCCGCGCACAAGGACTGTGACTAAACCGGAACCGATTTTTTCTGTACCGACAAGGCGCACATCCGCCGCCTTTACCATCGCGTCCGACGCTTCAATCGCCGCGACCAACCCTCTTGTTTCCACCAAACCCAATGCTTCCTGTACCATTTGAACCCCTCCTACTTTTTATCCATGAAATTTTTCAACATGTCCCTGTTCCAAACCTGTGCTTCTATATAATGTTCATGTAAATATGCATCGTACTTTTGCAAAACTGTTTCCATATCGTCATACAGATACACCGTCGGCCGGTTCGTCCGTCCGCCCGCGATGAGCTTGCCTTCCTCGTCCAGCACAATCTGGTACATGCTGTCCGGAAAGGTGAACGTGACCGCAGCCATGTCCAGCGCGGCAACCGGAATCCGCAGCTCAGCCGCGTTCTTTTGCAAATCGGCACGGATGTCAAACTGCCCTGCCGGTGAATCGCCCAATGTCATATACACGGGAACGGTGCAAGTGGGACGGCCGCCTTTTGCGATGAGCTGGCCGTGTATCCACGCCTCAATCTCCAGCCGGTTCAATAGGTAATCGTCCGCCGCGTAGAACCCGCCGATGCCGTCCGCTTCGCAGTGCCGCCGCTTCACGCGGTTCGCTTCCGCCAACGGCAGGTCGTTCAAGGACAGAAACGGATTTTCGCCTTCTTTATAGTATCGTGTGAGATATTGCGGCACGCCATTTTCCATACGCGTCACCCAATCGCGTTGATACGCAGCATCTTTTCCGTATCCACATCCGGCCGTGCGATGATATGTTTTGCGACCACGCCGGAAACCGCCATCGCCGCTTTTTCACCCGCTTCCATCGCCATCTCTACATCGGAGACGGAACCGCGCAGTTTCACGAGGATGCAGAGCGGCACCGGCAGCGCATCCGCGTTGGCTGGTTTATTCCGGTCGAACGCCTCAATCGTGACGTTCGCCGCCTTGCATGCCGCATCCCCCGCGACGAACGCGGCGACCAGCCCGTATACTTCCAACAGCCCGACGGCCTCTTGTGCCATAATGACCACTCCTAAAATCTGTCGTTGATGTACGCGACCTTAATGCCGTCCATGCGGATGTTCGTTTGCAACGCTTCGTTGATTTCATCCAGGTTGAAGCGGTGCGTGATGAGTTTTTCCAACGGGAGGCCGATGCCCTGCGCACGCTTGAGGAAATCGAATGTCGTCGGGTAATCGCGCAGGTTATACACCCATGAACCCACCAGCGTGATTTCCTTTTTGCAGATGTCGAAATGCGGGTTAATTGTGGCGTTGCCGTTGTCCACGAAAAAGCCCAGCTCGCACAGCCCGCCGCCGCGGCGGATGAATTTCCAGATGTTCGCATTCCCTGCGGGTGAACCCGTGCATTGAAAGCCGAAATCCGCGAAGCGCCCGTCGGTCGCATCCTTCACGCCCTCAACAAGTGCGTCCGTATCTTTGTAATTCTTGAAATTGATGGTCTTCGTTGCGCCCATTTCCCGGGCGAGAGCAAGACGTTTCTCATCCCCGTCCACGGCGATGATGTTTTCCACACCCATCGTGCGGACGACTGCCATCAGAAGCAGGCCGATGGGGCCGCAGCCCTGCACCACCACGCGGGAATTGAATTTCAGGATATTCGTGGTTTTGGCGCGTTCGACCGCGTGTACGACGACGGCCGCCGGTTCCACCAGAAGGCGCATGTCGAGGTTAAGGTCGTTCACCACAAAGAATGTGGATTCCTTCCGCAGTACAAGGTATTCACCGAACCACCCATTGAACTTGTAATCGTCATCCGGCAGGAGGCCATAGACATTCGCGTTGTCGGAAATATTGAGCTTGTTCAGGTCGAAGACCTCCACGTCCGGGTCCTTGCCGAAAATCATGCTTGTGACGATTCTGTCGCCCAATGCAACCGGGTTGTTCGACGAATCCCGCTGCACATTTTTACCCATTTTCACGATGATGCCGCTGCCTTCGTGGCCAAGCACCACGGGAATCAGGCCAAACGGGTCGTTCTTGTACTCGTGTGCGTCCGTGCCGCACACGCCGCAGCCCTCGATTTTAACAAGGATTTCATCGTCGTCGATGGCTGGGATGGAATGTTCCTGAATCTCGAATTTACCCTTTGCCGTTAGCATGGCCAAGCGTGCTTTTGCCGGTATGGCGCCCGATGGTGACGCGGTTTTTGTCGGGGAGGCCTTCATTTCTTGCATGACTTGCTTTACGATCTGCTCGATATTGATTGAATTGATGTCCAACATTTTCCCTCCTATCGAATACATAAGCTGTCTGACATTACGCATCTGCGGCTCTTTGTGAATGTGGCCGCAGAGGTTAGCCCCTCGCCGGTGCGGCTCGCGATGGTGAAGGTGCAATACCCCTCGCCGCCGAAGCCAATGGCGTTGTAGCTTGGGCCGTTTTTCACAAAAATGGCTGTATCCACAGCCTTGCCGTAGCGCGTCAGATTGTCCACATTCTTCGAGTGCATATGTGCGGAATGGCGGTTGCCTTGCTCCAGCCAGACAGCGGTTTCAATACCCTCGTTCACGTCTTTAACCCGCACAATGCCAAGGATGGGCATCATCAACTCCTCCGCAATCAACGGATGCTCCTTTGGCCCTTCGAATATGATACAGCGGATTTCTTCACCGACATGTATGCCGACCATTTCCAGTAATGCCTGTGCGCTTTTACCGACGCATTTGCGGTTCAAAGCTTGTTTGCCTTTGTTCTCCACGAATACAACACTGCAAATCTTATTCACTATATCAGATGAAGCCATATAGCATCCGTTTTCCTTAAGATGGTATATCAACTCGTCCGCTATTTTGGCAACGGCGACGATTTCCTTCTCCGCGATGCAAGGAAGGTTGTTGTCGAACGCGCAACCGTTCACGATGTCCGCTGCGGCTTTGGCAATGTCCGCCGTTTCATCTACCAGCGCAGGCGGATTGCCCGCCCCCGCCCCGATGCCGCGTTTCCCGGAGGATAATATCGACGTCACCACGCCCGGCCCGCCTGTTGCCACAAGCAGCGGAATATCCGGGTGCTTGAACAACACCGCGCCCGATTCTAACGAAGGATTTGCCAGCGAAACCGCGATGTTATCCGGTCCGCCCGCCTCCAGCGACGCTTGGTTTAACAAGCTGACGGCGTAGTTTGATACGTTTTTCGCGCCTGGATGCGGATTGAATACGACTGTGTTTCCCGCTGCGAGCATCCCGATGGTGTTGCACAACACCGTTTCGCTGGGGTTTGTGCTGGGTGTGACTGCGCCAATAACGCCGAACGGCCCGCGTTCCACCAACGTCAAGCCCCTGTCGCCCGACCAGGCCGTTGTGTGGATGTCCTCAATGCCGGGCGTTTTCTCCGCGACAAGGCGGTGTTTGAGGATTTTATGCCCCACATTGCCCATGCCTGTCTCTGTCACGCCCATCTGCGCAAGGATTTCCGCGTTCTCGATGGTCTTTTTACGGATATTTTGTATGATTTTGTCTCGGAATTCCATGGGCATACGCTGGAGAAGCGTCTGCGTCTTTTTCGCTGCGGCGATGGCGTCGTGAACGTCTTCGAACACGCCCAAAGCCTGCCCGGTGCGGGGTTTCGGCTCGTTTTTCATCCGGACGAGTACTTCCCGCACGAGTTCGCCGATTGCTTTGTCGTCAAGCGCCATTTGCTGCGCCTCCTTTGTTTGCATAGGCCGAAAGGCCGAATTCCGCAAGCGCAATATCTTGCGCCGCGCTGCCGCCGCTTATTCCGAGGCCACCCACCAGTACGCCATTGTCGTACAGCGGCACGCCGCCGCCGATGAGCATGATGTCGTTGTTGGCTTTCGCAAGGCTATGGAACACACCACCCGGTTGTGCGAGCTTTGCCAATTCTTCTGTCTTAATCTTTATGGCAACAGCAGTATAAGCCTTCTTCACCGCAACGTCATAACTGATTAGGTGTGCGTCATCCATCACGTGTACAACAATGGGACGGCCGCTTGCGTCGCACAACGCGATGACAGCGGCGAGGCCTATGCGCTGCGCGTCCGCCTCAAGCCGTTCCGTCAGCCATTTCGCCGAGGCGAGTGACAGTCCGGTTCGCATACTTTGTACAGGCGGCAATTTCGATGCCTCAGCCTCGACCGCGCGCCGCACGACGGCGATAAAATCATAATACCGCGCAAGCATATAAAGATAATCCGACAAGCGATTCACGAAACGCCGCACTTCATCCGGTACGTTATGCACAGAAGAGAGAGAACGTTCCGCCCGGCGCGTCACCGTGCGTGCGATGTCAATTTGCGCGCCGATGCGGCATGTACCCGGGAGAACGAAGCCCTTCGGCGCAGGGACGATACCGTCCATAGCGTCGATGGCTGTTTCCAATCGCTCCGCCCAGTCTGCAAGGCATTTGCTCCGCATGGAATCCACACCCGCCAGCACCGCCGAGGAAGTGATAATCCAACTTTGCACATCGGCGAGTAATGCGATTTCGTCCTCGCTTTTCGATAGGCTTTTCAGCAACCCGAGGTGTGCGTTGACTTCGTCCAAGTCGCCCAGCGCCGCGAAGGCAGCGCTGTTTTTCGGCAAGGGCTTCCCGTCAACCAATGTGGAGGTACCGTTGTCACCTTGTTTCGTATATACCTTCAACTGTATCACCCTTTCACTGTATAACACAGTGACTATTTCATCGCCGCGAGAACCTGACGTGTGACTTCCGCCACAATCTTTTCAATCTGCACATCGTTTGAACCGCCGCAGGACGAACCATTACCGGAATGGCAAGAGCACTGGCCGCCTTTGTTGATACACATATCTGCCGGATGCTTGCCTTTCATGCCGAATTCGCGGCGTAGTTCGTACAAACGCTGTACCTGGCTATCGCTGAGGTGCTTCGGTCCGCCGAGTTGCTTGGACAAAAACAAAAGCTGTGCGTAGAATTCAAGCGATTCCATTTTATAATACGCGGAAAGCAGGCTGTCGCTGTAGGAGAGTGCGCCGTGGTTCTCTAGCAAAACGGAGTCGTAGTATTGCAGATACTTCGAGACTTCGTCCGGAATTTCATCCGTGGACGGTGTGCCATAAGCCGCAATCGGGACGCATCCGAGGTTGATGATGGCTTCCGGCATGATGGGCTCAGTGAGCGGAATGCCCGCGATGGCAAAGCTCGTCGCGTACATGGGGTGCGCGTGGACGACCGCGTTTACGTCCGGGCGCTCCTTGTAGACGCGCATATGCATCTTGATTTCGGACGACGGGCGGTAGTTGCCCTGTGCCTGGATGACCTTGCCTTCCTTGTCTACCTTGCAAATCATGTCCGGCGTGAGAAAGCCTTTGCTGACGCCCGTCGGGGTGCAATAGAACTCATTCGGGCCGACCTTGACGGAGAAGTTGCCGTCATTTGCTGCGACCATGCCGCGGTCATATACGCGGCGGCCGATGTCTACCATTTGTTTTTTGATTTCGAATTCGGATTGCATGTGAGTTCCTCCTTGGAATTATATTGTTTATGTTGTTTAATGATGTATTATGTTGTTTGTACGGAAAGCTTCCTGCCACATATCGCTGGGTGGATGTTCCGTGATGATGCCGTCAATGTCCCGCAGATCGGCCAGCTTCACGAAGGATACCTTGTTGAATTTCGTGCTGTCGGCGGCTATATACGTCGTCTTGGCCGCGGCACGCATGGCGCGTTTGATTTCGACTTCCTGTTCGTTTGACTCCGTGATACCCTTTTCCGGGTCAAGACCCTTGCAAGAGATGAATGCCTTGTCCACGTTGAAATTGCGCAGCATCCGCTCCGCGTTCCGCCCGACGAGGGAGAGGGAATACCCGCGCAGTGTGCCGCCTGTGGAAATTACCGTTAAATCAGGCGCAGTGGCCAGTTCGATTAGCACTTCGATAGAATTCGTAATAACCGTGACATGCTTCCGGTGCTTCAACCCCCGTGCGATGCCAAGAACGGTTGACGAGGAATCAAGCATGATGGTATCACCATCCTCCACCAAAGAGAGCGCTTTTTGCGCGATGATGTGTTTACCTTCTTTGTTCGCTCGTTCTCGCACGCGGAAGGGAATATCGAGGTTGACTACCTGTCGCAGAACCGCACCGCCATACGTTTTTTCAGCGAAGCCTTCCTTTTCCAGTTTTTCCAAATCCCGGCGGATGGTTTCTTCTGTTACGTTGAAGAGCTTGCTGAGCTCTGCCACGAGTACGCTTTGGTTTTGTTCCAACAACGACATAATCTCACTGCGCCGCTCTATGGCTAGCATTGTATCCGCCTCCTTTGCTGTGGATTTATGTGGGAAAAGCTTGTATTATATTGTATTATACATCTGATTGTGTGGTTTGTAAACTGTTTTTAATATTGTTTTCTGTTTTTTGAACATGACGCACTGTTGTCAAGTTTATATGGTATACTGATAAGAATGGAGGGATGTGTATGCCGGGCTATACCTATCTTGATTTTACAAAAAATCTAAATGCAGCAGGGAAGCGCATCGCTGATGCCCTATACCGCCATATCGAAATGAACCACGCAGGATACGCTGCGTATGGCGTCGCGCCGAAAAACAAGGAGAAGAAGGAATGGTCGCTTCATTTCCGTAAGCACCCCAAGCATGGAAAGCCGTTGTGCAGCCTATTTGCCAATGACGGCGCGCTGTCCGTCCGCATTATATTTGATGCAACGATGGCGCACGAGGTCTTGCTCCGGCGAGCCGAATTCGGCAGTGCGGCACGGGAGGGTGTTTTGCAAGTCTGCCGGTGCAAGGGCTGTGGGTATTTCGGAAATGCCGAAAATTGCTGGTGCCAGCATCATTACTACATAGGCGGCGAACTGCTTTACGGATGCAATTCGGCTTGGTATACGGTTGACGGCATCACGACGGCATTATGGAAGGGCAGTTGTCCGACGAGGATATACAGGATTTGCTGATGTTGGTCGATTTGCAATCGAAGCACATGACACACAGCGCGCGGGAATCCAGAGGCGCAGGGTACGAGGCGGAAAATGCGGTGCATTGTGGCGAAATTACGCTTGTGAAGCAGGAAGCGTTGGATTTGGACATCGACATATTTGACCCCGCCGACTATGCGGATGGTAAGCGGCTTGACAAGTACACCGGCGCATACAATCTTACGCCGATGGGCGCAAGCGGCGGATTGTGGTTTTATTTAGATGAAAAGGCGGTTTGCGGTTCCCCGGATGACGCGTACCGTTACACAACGATTCCGAGCGGCACGTATGTTATAATGACTGTATCCGAGCCGTTCGCGTTTTCCGCCATGCGTGCATGGGATGTTTTATGCTTGTGGATAAGGAAGAAGGGCTTAATAATCGCTCCCGTTGACATCGGCGGTGTACAAACGCCGATGTTGGTCGCTTTTTCCCAACGGGAGGGAAAGCAACGGATGGAAGTAGCCGTGCCGGTGTTGGTTACAGAATAATGAATAGGGAGGGATTCATCATGGCAAGACCGACGACGAAGGACGACCTCATCAGTGCGGCGAACACGCAGTTTGGCAAACTATGGGCGCTGGTGGAGGAAATGTCAGAAGAGAAGCAGAATGCATCATTCATGTTTGAGGATAGGGATAAAAATGTTCGGGATGTACTGGGGCATCTGTATGAATGGCATAAAATGGTGGAGGAATGGCACCGCGTCGGCACCATCGAAGGCGGCATACCGGCCGTGCCAGGGGTTGGGTATACGTGGAAAACATTGCCCGCGTTGAATCTTGTGCTGTGGGAGAGGCTGCAAAGCATGACATTGGAAGAGGCAAAGCGATGCCTACGGGAGAGCCATGCGCGTATACTGTCGCTGATTGAAAGCCATTCGAATGACGAGCTATTCGCGAATGGCGTGTATAAGTGGACGAAAAGCACCACGCTGGGTGCGTATTTCGTGAGCTGTACGGCGAGCCATTACGACTGGGCGATGAAGAAGCTGAAACGACATAAAAAAGAAAGCCTTTGGTAGATAGACCCAAGGCTTTCTTTTTACTAAATTATTGCACCATCCCGCGCAGCTTGTCCGCTGCCGCATCCATGGCTTCCTTCGCTTTGCTGGCATCCTTCAATCCGGCCTGCGCCATGTTCGGCCGCCCACCGCCGTTGCCGCCTGCGACCATCGCCGCTGCCTTAACAATGTCGCCGCACTTTACGCCACGCTTGACCGCCGCTTCCGTTGCGGTGACGAGCATTGTCATCGCGTCCTTCGGCCCGCCGACGATAACGCATACGCCTGGCACGTCCGCCAGTCTGTCACGCAGCAAGTCGCCTAAGTTGCGCATGGCGTTCACGTCTATGTCTTCGCGGAGAAGGCTCACAAGCGCCACGCCGTTCACATCCGTCTTGGCCGCGAGCAAATCGCCTGCGAGGTTGCCCGAGAGCTTGCTCTGCAAGGAAGCAATCGTTTTTTCCAAAGTTTTCGACTCGCTCATGAAACTTTCTACACGTTTCAGAAGATTTTCCGGCGTTGTCTTTAGAACCGACGCGACCGATGTGATACGCTCTTCCATATCGCCGTAATACCGCAGTGTGTTCCGCCCGGTCAGCGCCTCGATACGCCGTACGCCCGCCGCCACGCCGTTTTCTGATACGAGCTTAAGCAGCCCGACCTGTGCCGTGTTCGTTAAATGCGTGCCGCCGCAAAGCTCCACGCTGTACCCGTCCATATCGACGACGCGAACGGTATCACCGTATTTCTCACCGAAAAGCGCCATTGCACCGCGCGTTCTGGCATCCTCGATGCTCATTTCCTGCACGTCAATAGCAAGGCCGTCCATGACCTTTTCATTCACGAGCGCCTCGACCTTTTGCAATTCTTCACGCGTCAACGCCGCGAAGTGCGTGAAGTCGAACCGCAACCGCTCCGATGTGACGAAGGAGCCGGCTTGCTCCACATGTGTGCCCAGCACTGTGCGTAGCGCCTTTTGCAAGAGGTGCGTCGCGGAATGGTTCCGCGCGGTATCCATGCGGCGCGCGCCGTCAACGGATAACATCGCCTTCTGCCCGGTACGGATTTCGCCGTCAACCACGTTGCCGATATGTGCAAAGCGCCCGCCGGTGACCTTGATGACATCCTTTACGGCGACACTGCCCGTCTCTGTTTCAATGGTGCCCGCGTCGCCCGCCTGCCCGCCGGATTCGGCATAGAACGGCGTCTCTGCAAGGATGACCGCCACCGGTGCACCTTCGCCCGCCTCCGGCACAAGCATGTCCGCTGCGACGATGCACTGGATTGCACCATTGCCCGTGAGGCTGTTATAACCGGTAAATACCGTTGGCGCCGCTTGCGGAAGATGGTTGAAAATATTGTCCGCCGCGCCCATGTAGTTCGATTCTTCGCGTGCGTTCCGCGCTTTGTCGCGCTGCTCTGTCATGAGTGTCTTAAACCCGTCCAGGTCAACGCCGAGATTCTCCTCTTCCAAAATCTCCTGCATCAGCTCCAGCGGGAAGCCATATGTGTCATACAGCTTGAACGCATCTGTGCCGGAGAGGTTTTGTTCTTTCGCAGTCTTGAGCGCGTCGATATTGTCTTTCAAAATCGCCATGCCCGCGTCCAGCGTTTCATAAAAGCGGTTTTCTTCCACGGAAATTAACTTCTGGATGTAATCCTTCTTTTCCGCCAACTCCGGGTATGCGCCGGAGGAGGTGTTGATGACAACCTGGCTGAGGTCGGTAAGAAATGTATTCTGTATGCCCAGCAGTTTGCCGTGGCGCGCCGCGCGGCGCAAAATGCGGCGCAGGACGTAGCCGCGACCTTCGTTGGAGGGCAGAATGCCGTCCGCTGTCATGAAAGTCATGGAGCGCATGTGATCAACAATAATACGGACGGAAACGGTCTGCTGCGCTGTCGGCGCGCCTGTGATGCCTGCAAACTTGCAGACTTCATTGCGGATGGCCTGGATTGTATCGACATCGAAAATAGAATCCACGCCTTGCATGACCATTGCGATGCGTTCCAAACCCATGCCTGTGTCAATATTCGGTGCGGTGAGCTTAGAGTAGCTGCCGTCCTCGTTCTTATTGAACTGCGTGAACACAAGGTTCCAAATTTCCATAAATCGGTCGCAATCGCAGCCGACGGCACAGCCCGGCTTACCGCAGCCATGCTCCGCGCCGCGGTCAAAATGAATCTCCGAGCAGGGCCCACATGGGCCAAGGCCATGCTCCCAGAAGTTGTCTTCTTTACCGAGCTTGGTGATACGGTCAGGAGAGAGGCCAACTTTGCTCTGCCAAATCTCGCCCGCTTCATCGTCCTCCTCATAAATGGAGACATAGAGCTTGTCCGCCGGGATTTCCATAACTTCGGTTAAAAACTCCCAGCTCCACGGTATGATTTCTTCCTTAAAGTAGTCGCCGAAGGAGAAATCCCCAAGCATCTCGAAGAATGTGCCGTGGCGATCATCCTTGCCCACGTCGTCCAGGTCAGGTGTGCGGATGCATTTTTGGCAAGTCGCGACGCGCTTACTCGGCGGCACCTCCAGCCCGGTGAAATACGGCTTCAATGGTGCCATGCCGGAATTGATGATGAGCAGGCTCTTGTCGTTCCGCGGCACAAGAGAGAAGCTCGGCATCCGCAGGTGATCCTTTAACTCAAAAAAAGCAAGGAATTTTTCTCTGATTTCGTTCAAACCCAGTGGCTTCATATGGTTTCCTCCGTTCGTTCTTGCACATTTGGCACGCATGTATAATTGAAAAATTATATCCCTTTTCGCTGAAAAAGTCAAGCGCGGAGACAATGGACATTTCCGCAAAAATGATGTATAATAAGTGTTTATAGGATGGTGAGGACAGTGGGTAAGGTGCTGGTCATCGCGGAGAAGCCTTCCGTGGGGCGCGAAATCGCGCGGGTATTGAACTGCACACGCAAGGGCGACGGCTATATTGACTCGGACGATTATATCGTATCGTGGGCGATAGGCCATCTTGTCACGCTGTTTGAGCCGGAGGATTACGACGAGAAGTACAAAAAATGGCGGATGGATACGCTGCCTGTGATTCCCGAGGACATCAAGCTCAAAGGCATCGCGAACACGAAAAAACAGCTTGTGTTGTTGAAAAAGTTGATGAACAGCGCGGAGGTGGATTCCCTCGTCTGTGCGACGGACAGCGGGCGCGAGGGCGAGTTGATTTTCCGCTACATATATGAAATCGTAAAATGCAAGAAGCCGTTTAAGCGGCTGTGGGTGTCCAGTATGACGGACGAGGCGTTGAAGGACGGCTTCGCGAAGCTTGCGGATGGGGAACAATACGACAAGCTCTACGCAAGCGCGAAATGCCGTTCCGAGGCGGATTGGCTTGTGGGGATGAATGCCACACGCGCTTTCACAATACGCTATGATACTTTACTCAGCGTCGGGCGTGTGCAAACGCCGACATTGGCGCTCATGGTGGAGCGTCAAAAGGAAATTGACGCGTTTACCGCGAAGGATTACTGGGAGGTTATGGCCTGCTTTGATTTGGGATACAAGGGTAAGTGGTTTGACCCGGCCAATGACAACAACACGAAGCTGGATTCCGCCGGAGAGGCGGAGGCCATTGTTGACCGCACAAAGGGGCAGTCCGGCGCGGTCGAATCGGTGGAAAACGAGGAAAAACGAATGCCGCCGCCGCTTCTCTATGACTTGACCGAATTGCAGCGGGATTGCAACCGCAAATTCGGTTTGTCCGCGAGCAAGACGCTGGAAATCGCGCAATCGCTGTATGAGAAGCGGAAGATGATTACTTACCCGCGTACGGATAGCCGGTATGTGAGTGATGACATGGTCGGCAAGCTGCACAGCACGATGAAGAGGCTGGCCGGGCTGTCGGATTACGCCGGTTTTGCGCAGCCGCTGACGGAAAAGGCATTGCCCATTTCCAAGCGCATCGTAGACAATGGCAAGGTCACCGACCACCATGCTATCATCCCTACGGATGGCCGCCTTGCGCCGGATAGTTTGCCGCCGGAGGAGCGGAAAGTGTTCGACCTTATCGCGCGGCGGTTTATCGCGGTGTTTCTGCCGTATTATGTGTACAATGTGACAAAGGTTGTGACCTTGGTCGGCATCGACCGCTTTCTGTCGAAGGGTACGGTCGTGCTGCAATGGGGTTGGCAGGCGTTGTATAAGGATGACGCGGCGGATGATGGTGCGGGTAAGAAAAAGAGCAAGAAAAAAACGTCCGAAGACGACGAGGACGACGACGCGGTTCTGCCACCGCTGTCGGTTGGGGATGCTGTCGTCGCAACGGATGTCGTTGCGGATAAAAAATCCACAAAGCCGCCTAAGCCGTACACGGAGGCGGGATTGCTTTCCGCGATGGAATACGCTGGGCGCAACATCGAGGATGAGGAGCTGCGGGAGCAAATGAAGGACATGGGCCTTGGTACACCCGCGACCCGCGCCGCGATTATTGAACGGTTGTTGCAGGTGCAATACATCAGCCGTAAAGGCAAATCACTGATTCCCACAGAGAAGGGTATGAAGCTCATTTCCATTGTGCCGGACGAATTGAAATCCCCTATCACCACGGGACGGTGGGAGAAGGGGCTGACTTCTATCGCGCAGGGCGGTATGGATAGTACGCGTTTTATGGGCAGCATTGTGCGCTATGTCCACTATATCGTGGGGCAGGCGCAGACGGCAGACAGGAGTATTACCTTCCCGCAAGAGGAGCGGCGCGGCGGCAAGTCCGCAAGTAAAGCACCAAGAGCGGAGAGCCTCGGTCTTTGCCCGGTTTGCGGTACGGGGAGTATTTTGGAAAACTCGAAATCCTTCTACTGCGGACGCTGGCGGGATGGTTGCAAGTTCAGTATCTGGAAGGATGCCGCGGCGCGTAACGGACTTGCCTTGACACCCGACCTTATCCGACGCTTGCTTGCGGAGAAGACAATCAAAAACATACCCGTCGCTAAAAGTGCGACGCAGGAAAACTGTGTGGCGGATTTGGTGTTGAAGCCGGATACGGACGCGCGCATCGCGCTTGTCAACATGACGGTTCTGCCGCAGGAGACAATCAACAACAAACAAGAAGGAGAGAACAATAATGCCGATTTTAGTACCGGATAATTTACCGGCAATGGATATACTCCGCGAGGAGCGCGTGTTTGTCATGAATGAAAGTCGCGAGTATTCCCAGCGCCCGCTGCGTGCGGGCTCGCAGGATATCCGCGCGCTGGAGATATTGATATTAAACCTCATGCCCATGAAACAGACGACGGAGGTGCAGCTCCTCCGCCTACTGGGCAACACACCTTTGCAGGTGCATGTTAAGCTGCTGCATATGGAGAGCCATGTGTCCAAAAACACCTCGGCGGAGTACCTGGAAACGTTCTACGATGTGTTTTCCGACATCCGCAAGCGTAAGTTTGACGGTATGATTATCACGGGCGCACCGATTGAACATCTGGCGTTTGAGGACGTGAACTACTGGCCGGAGCTGACGGAAATCATGGAGTGGACGAAGACGAATGTCACAAGCACGATGCACATTTGCTGGGGCGCGCAGGCGGGGTTGTATTACCATTACGGCGTGCCGAAGCGGTTTTTACCGCAAAAGATGTTCGGCGTGTTCGAGCATGACCGCGCGGACAATGTGAACCTTCTGCGCGGGTTTGACGAGCGGTTTTACGCGCCGCATTCCCGCCATACGGAGTCGTGCCGTGAGGATATTGAGAAGGTGTCGGCCTTGTCGATTCTGTCCGCATCAACCGAAGCGGGGGTATACATCGCGGAGGCAATGAACGGGCGGCAAATTTTCGTCACGGGGCATTCGGAATATGATAAGCTGACGCTCCACGGCGAATATATCCGTGACGTGGAAAAGGGCGAACCCATTGCCCCGCCGGTGAATTACTACCCCGGTGACGACCCTTCGCGGGAGCCGATTGTCCGCTGGCGCGGGCATTCGAATTTGCTGTTCACGAACTGGTTGAACTATTATGTCTATCAGGAAACGCCGTATGATTGGAATCGATAGTATAACAACCCCCTGTGCTGTTGGCACAGGGGGTTGTATTTGTTTACAACACACTTGCAATTAACGAAAAATCGTGAAAACGGTTGACAAAACCTCCGTTCGGCATATGGTGCGCCGCATAGCGCAGGGAAAAATCAACGCGAGTTGCGCATCCGTCTTTTCATTGATAATAATCATGATATCGCGTGAGGTGTTTACAATATCCGTGGATCACCTCTACAATGCATGATGCCTGCGGTGTGTTTCATCAACGTGAGCTGACGGGAGCGTTGTTCTTGTGTTTCCGCAAGCGCCATGTCGACATCGTCGACTTAAAAGGTGAAAACGGAGGCGGAATGAATCATTCTGGATTCTCCTCTGTTATGATTTCCGGCGGAAGCCATTTCCGTAAACATTGGTTCAACGCAGAAAATTCCAAAGGTTTGGAAACGAACGCGTCGAAACCGTTGGATAGAAACATTTCCTCCATGCCGCTGACGGCGTTTGCCGTTAGTGCGACAATGGGTGAGGTTGCGTTCGGCCCATTGCCCGCACGTATGAGGCGCGTCGCTTCGAGGCCGTCGATGTCCGGCATCATATGATCCATAAAAATAATATCGTACCGGTTTTCCTCCGCCATACGGACACCGTCCGCGCCGCCTGGAGCGAGGTCTGGTTTTATGTCGAAAAGACCAAGCATGGCTTCCGCCACGGCGAGATTGATGTCAATATCGTCCACGACGAGGATGCGTGCGATTGGTGCGGAAAATTCCCCATACACCTCGTCATCTTCGACAACATTGTCCTCCGCCGGCGTAAAGGGTACCTCCGCATGGAAGATTGAACCTTTGCCGTATTCACTTTCCAGCCACAGATTACCGCCCATGATTTTGCAAAGGTTTACGCTGATGGCAAGTCCCAGGCCTGTGCCCACGACATTTTTATTCTTCCGGAGGTCAAGCTGTTCAAACGGGGCAAAAAGCCGTGCCATATCCTCCTGCCGGATGCCGATGCCTGTATCCTGTATGTCCATGCAGAGGAAATTGTCCGGGTTCACGAACACGCGCACCTCTACGGAGCCGGAATTTGTATATTTCAAAGCGTTGGATATTAAGTTTGTTGCGATTTGCCGGAGGCGCGTTTCGTCGCCATACGCATATGCCGGAATCGCATCATCCACAATAAAGCGGAACTTGAGCTTCTTCGATTCAAAAAGATGGCGGAACATGGAGTGCAGGTTGTCCAGCAGCCCGCGCAGGCTATAATTCGCGTTTACAAGCTCCATTTTCCCGGCCTCAACTTTGGAAAAGTCGAGGATGTCGTTGATGATGGTCAACAGGGATTGGGAGGATTTGCGGATGTCGGAGAGATATTTTGATTGCTCGGCATCGAGGCGGGAGCGGCGCAGCATCTCGCTCATACCCAAAATCGCATTCATCGGCGTGCGGATTTCGTGGCTCATCGTCGCGAGGAAGTCGGACTTTGCAGTGCTGGCGCGTTCCGCACGCTGCTTTTCCCGCATGAAGTCCGTTAAGTCTACAAATACGACAATGAAGCCGGATAGATTGCCGTCTGCATTTGAGCCACCTGCGCTAACTTCAATCGAATAATACCGCATGGTTCCATCCCCGGCAAAATCAACCCAGTCGTGTAGTAGAACCGATTCCCGTGTTTTGAGAACCTGTTCGATTGCCGTTTCGAACCGATTCAATGCTTCCGTGCTGGCATATTTTTCAAAAACCACGCGATAATGCTGGTTGCGTATGAAGTCGAAATTGTGTATGCCCGTCGCTGTCAGATACGCTTTCGTAGAGAGAACAATGCAGCCTGTTAAATCAAATAGGAAGATGATATTCGGGCAGCTTTCGACAAGCATGTCTGTATATGCACGCTGCCGTGCATTGGCATTTGTCAATACGCGACTGAGGGCATCCTTTGCGGACATCGCCTGCGTGGCGTTGTCTAGAAAGGTTTTATTGGTTCGCAGCTCACGCGAGAGGCGGGAAATCTCCCGTTTAAGCTGCTTGTTTTCCTCTTGTAAATCTGGCGTTTCGTTTTCTGCCATGAATTTCACCTCCCTTGTTTTAATCATATGTCAGTTCGCCTTACAACAGGCAAATGGTGAAGGTATTGTTATGCAAGCGGTTGATGGCTTTTGTGTCGTTGATTTGCGTTGGGCAAATTTCCCCGCCGTTGTATGCCATGAGGTAGGGTGCCTGTGTCCCGATTAAGGATTGCACAAGAGAGAGCTCCGCCTGGCCGTCTGCACCGAGAGCCATGCTTCTTGCAAGGCAGGAATACATCAGTATGCCATTTGTTGCCTGTGTCAGCGCGTTCTTTACCGCTTTGCTCGTGGTGTGGAGGACATCCTCCTTGTCAAATACGCCCATATACATTAAGGAGCCTTCGGGGATGAATCCGGCGCAGATGTTGTAATTTTCCGGTGTGTGCGCGGTGAAAACGCGGGACACCGGCGGCGTGCCGTCATTAAAATCCATCAAAAACGGAAGCGCGGACATGGCATATTGCCCGGTGGAATCCTCAAGTCCGAGGCTTTCGAAATGTTTCGCCACATGATGCCCGTTGACTTCCATGAGGATGTTTCCTTCGCTTTTAGTAACCAGCGCGGGATTGGGCAGTACCTTTTCCCGGGAAATTGTGGCGAGCAGGAATTGCGGCACCCGTTCCGAATATACCAGAACAATGGCGGCGCAATCGGTATACGCTTCGCCGTTGACACAGATAAAGCTGTTGGTATAGAGAGGGGTATCGTCCAGCGCCACCGCACCGAAGCAAGGGAGCCCGCCGGAAAGTGCCGATATTGTATCCACGAAGACATCCGCCGGGAACGCGGTTGTAAACGGAAGGAAGGTAAAAGCAAAAGACGGCGCCGCATCTTTTATGGCGGCGGCTTCGCGGTACATATTTGAAACGGCATCACACGGCGCATCCGCAAACGGGCTGGAGCGTCGGATGGTAAAATCCGCCTCGTCCGAGGTCAAAACAAATATCGAGAGAACAAAGGTGCCCAGTGCCTGTGGCGTTACTTGTGACATCGAAACGGCCCCGGCGACCGGGAAGGGCAGCGCAGCGCACACGGCTTTCATCGCGCCGGATTGAATGAAGTCATAATGGCAGGATAGAATTCCCACAGAATGCGCTCGTAAAGAAGTCAAAGGGATTTGTGCCAAAATCTCCTCAACCGCCAACTCAAGATCATCAATTTCGACTGTACTTGCGACCAAAGTTTGTATCATTCGGCTCACTCCTGTGGAATCTGTTGTCCAATGGTGAAAATAGCATGCCCATACATATCAATTCTATCATTATATCAGGTTTTTCGCAACAGTACAAGCCGTTGCTTTCCATCTATGCCATAATAAATCTATGCCATAATAAAGCAACCTCTGAACAAGGCAGCTAAAATTGTTAGAAACGCGTGCTGGCACCTGCAAAAGCGCCAAAAACAGGCGCTTCTTGACGGGTTTCGCACACAACGCAATTTTATTTTTGATTGAATCAGCGGTTACAACGCAAAAAAACATATTCACAATTTATTAACTTTTGCCGACGAAAAACCTGTTGCCAAGGGGTATGCTTTCCTGTATGATGAAAGAAGCTTTTGGTTGATTGCGTAGGAGGCGTTTGAACTTGAAAAAATATATGGGAAGTATCATAGCGTGCGTTGTGCTGATAGGCGGCCTCGTGGGGCTGTACATGTTCAACGAAGCGCAAAAAGCAGGCGAAGAGAATGGCAGCACGCCGTCTCCCGCGACGCAGACAGCGCTTATTGCCCTTCCGGCGGCGGAGGTTGTGCGGCTGGAGACGGTGAAGGACGGACTTGTGTCCGTGCTTGTCAAGGATGCGGCGGGCGCGTGGCGGTTGGAACATTCGGACGCGCCGATAGCATACACGGCCGTGACGGGTCTTATCAACGGCATTTGCAACGCGACGGCAGAAGTGCTCCGTGAAGACGCAGGGGACTTGGCGGGGTATGGTTTTACGCCGGCGACGGCTATACATACCGTCACGCTGGCGGACGGAACCGCCGCGACACTGCGCCTCGGCGGGCTGACCCCGGCGCAGGATGCGTATTACGCGATGATCGATGGCTTTCCCACGCTGTATCTGATGAACATCGGCGTTGCCGCGCAAGTGAATCGCGGCCTGGCAGAAGTGCTGGATAAAGAAATGATGACGGTTACGGCGGAGAGCGTTGAATATATGACTTTCCAGGTGCGAGGGCAGAGTTTGGTTCATGCGGAAAAGAATCCGGCGGACGAGGTGATGCTGAATGGCACGCCGTACACACCGTTGAAAATGGTAAGCCCTGTGTCCGGCAAGGATATTTATATGGACCCGATGAAAACGTACCTTGTGGAGCCGCTGGCGGACATTGCGTTGGAAACGTTTGTGTGTGAGGCGACGCCGGAAAATTTGACATTGTACGGCTTTGACGACCCCGCGCTTACGCTTGTGTTTGAAGGCGCGGCGGAGCAGGCGGGTATGCGCTATCGCTACCACCTGGCAGTCGGCAATGATGTAAACACTGATCCTGCACGCTGCTATGTTCTGTATGAAGGGATTCCGTATATTTTCACAACAGACGCGGCGGTGCTGAAAACCATGGCGGGCACCTCCGCCTTGCAGCTGGTTGACCGTTTTGTGTCGTTTGTAATTATCACGACAGTGGATTCAATAACGGTGGACAGCCGGGAGCGCGGCGTGACGCATGAGATGGCTTTGACGCATTCCACGGAAACTGCGGCCACGGGAGACCCGAGAGCGGTCATCGCGCCGGTGGTGAACGGGCAGCCGGTGCAGGACGCGGCGTTCCGCGATTTCTATGGGGCGCTGGGCGGCATGTCGTTTGATTTGCTGGCGGAGACATTTGAACCCACGGGCGAGCCTGCGCTGGTTATCACCTACCGGTTGAACACGGGCGCTGCGGATGTGGTGGACGCATATTACGAGTATGATAACAATTTCTATATCATCGCGAAGGGCGACACGGGCGCGCTGCTGATGAACAAGCAGTATGTGAACGGGATGCTGGACGCGGTGGACGATTTGCTCGTGGGGAAACTGGACGAATAGTAGTGACCGGTCACAACAAAGAAGCACAGGCAGCCAAACGGCTGTCTGTGCTTCTTTGTTGTTATCAAATATCCGCGGTTTTGCGGCGGCTATTTCCGGCAGACGGGAATATAGGCATAATTCGTATGCGTCGGGTTGCCGTATTCGGCGTGGCAATGGTATTCTACTTGTATTGGGATGTCGGAGTTTTGCACATACCCGTTTTCGCTTGCGGCACTTTGCAACGGTGCTTGCGTCCCGGCGAAATATTCCCACGGTTCTGCGCTTTCTTTGCCAAGCAACTTCGTCGCCGCGTCCGCGTCGTTGCGCACCCGAAGCCACAAGCCGCCCGGTTGCGTCAGCGTGTCATAGCGTGTATCCTGCTCACCGGCATATGTTTCGTTGGCGAACATGATACCGCAGGGCTTGTCCGCACAGGTGTAATGGATGGAGAGCGAGGCGCTCCAATCAGGATTGATTTTATTGTTGATGGGCACTGTCCCCACGAGCGTCTGAAAGCGTTTCAACGTTGCACCGATGTCCGATTCGTCGGTGTTGTTTTCCGCATAGTCCACACAGCCGACCCAAAGAACGTCCGGACGTTCGACTAGTTCAAATGCAATTCCTTTGTAATAAATAGTTTGCACAAGGGTTTCAATCGGATGCGTTGTGTTTGCCATACTACCAGCTCCTTTTTTAATAATCCTGCGTATAAAACGCCTTCGGTGTCAGTTCTGCGAAATCACCGGCCGACGAGAGCGTTTTCCGCAGTATAAAGCACAGTTCACAACCCGAAACATAGCCGTCCGAGTTTGGTGTGAAGCCATAGTCCTGCGCGAATTCGTACAGTGCGCGCAAGCCGCCTGTCCGCAGGCGGTGTAAAACCGGGTATGTACGTTCGTCGGGATTGACCAGACTGTCCGCCTCTTCCAGCGGAATACCGATGCCGGTGCAGCGCGGCGGGATGTAATGCCCAAGATAATCCGCATGGAAATGCCCCGCATCCGTCAGCGCCGTGCAGGCAGCGCCGGTCAAAAACGATTCCAGCGGTTTGCGCGTGCCGTATCGGCGCAGTAGATTCAACGCGCGGCCGTTGAAGCCCATGCCGTATTCCCGCGCGCATTGCCCGCACGCGTCATAACCCAAGGCATCGGCCAATTCATTCGGGGTATACGTCCGTTCTTTGTCCAGCCCGGTGAACGCGCGGAGGTACTGGTCTTTCCAGATGAAGTAGGAGAGCCCTTCCTCTTCCAGCAAGCGCCGCAGATGGATTGGTTTCCACAGCGGAACAAACCCGATGTGGAACGGGTCCACGGAGAACATCACGCAATCCGCGCCTGCATCGCGCAGGTTGCGGAGAATGGCGCGGGTGCGTGCGTCGTCGTGGCTGACCCAGCCGGCATTTGTCTCGATGTATTCCAAAACAAGGCCGCTTGCCGTGATGGTGCGCACCAGTGCGATTAGTGCTTCTGGGTTCAAGAACGGCTCGCCGCCGCCAATGTGTACGCCGCGGCAGCCGTTTTGGCGGAGCAGCGCACACAACCGCGCCGCGGTTGGCGTGTCGATGTAGCCCGGTTCCGCTGTGGGAGAGCAGCCGTACAAGCAGTGCCCGCAGGATGCGTTGCAGCGGTAGTTCGCGATGATGCCGCCATTTGTCAGGCGCATGCGGAAACCTCCTTACAAAATAAACCTTGGGGCTACTCGCCCCAAACCCCAACAAAGGACATTGTCCGAACATCATACTCACACATTCTGTTGTTCGGTCAAAGTGAAAATGCACCCTGACATTTTTCTTCCCTCCAACATAATGGTTTGTATTGGTATTCGGACTCTCCCTTGACCTTTAAGCAGCGCGATGTATCGCGCTGCAAGGTAAAGCTTTTGATTAAACTTTTCACGAAAAGTTTACAGGGTTCGGGGCAGCGTCCCGAGAACTTGCGCTTACACCTCGTCCACGCCGACCCAGCAGCCGTTCTCCGCGCTGCGGTCAACCGCCTCGAGGATTTGGCAGCACTTCACGCCATCCACAAAACTGGGCGATGTGGGTTTGTCCAACGCAATCGCCTGAAGGAACTCATACAATTCATGCACAAAGGTATGCTCATACCCGATGACATGCCCCGCCGGCCACCAATGCTCAATATATGGGTGCATCCCTTCGGTCACTTGGATGGTGCGGAAGCCCTGCACGCCCGCGTCGTCGTCATTCGAGAAATATTGCAGCTCGCAGATGCGTTCCAGGTTGAACTTTACACTGCCCTTGCTGCCGTTAATCTCAAAGCTCAGGTCGTTCTTATGCCCCAGTGCGAAACGCGTTGCCTCAAATACACCCAGCGCACCGCACTCGAATTCCGTCATGAAAATGGTCGCATCGTCCACTGTGACCTCGCCCATCTCCGTCGTNTCCGCAGCCGAGGCGGATAGGCCAATCATCCGCTCCACAATCGGGCGNTGCTTGATAAANGTCTTTTGNANCCCGCTGACGCGNGCGAAATCNCCCACAAGGAACCGCGCNANGTCNATGACATGCGCGCCGAGGTCGCCGTGGGANCCGCTNCCCGCGACNTTTTTNTCCAGCCGCCAGATGAGCGGGAATCCCGGGTCCACAATGAAATCCTGTAAATACGAGCCGCGAAAATGGTAGATTTTTCCAAGCTTGCCCTCGTCGATGAGCTTCTTTGCCAAGAGCACCGCCGGCGCAAAGCGGTAATTGAATCCAATCTGGTGCTTGATATTGTTTTTCTCCGCCGCTGCAAGCATTTCACGTGCGTCCGCCGTCGTCAGCGCCAACGGTTTCTCACAGAACACGTTTTTCCCGCTTTCCGCCGCTGCGATGGCGACATCCTTGTGGAAATTACTCGGCGCGGTGATGTCAATCACGTCAAGGTCAGGCCGGGTGACAAACTTCTGCCAATCCGTCTCCGTATCCTCCCAGCCGAACTTGGAAGCACTCTGCTGCACCCATTCCGCATCGCGCCCGCACATCGTTTTCATCACGATTTTCGCGTCCGTGTCGAAGAACATCGGAATCTTGCGGTAGGCGTTGGAATGTGCCTTACCCATGAACTTGTAGCCTAAGATACCCACGTTGATGTCTTTCATTTGTTTACCCCCTCGTCTTTATGGTTTTTTCTTTGTTTTCCTCCGCCCTGCGCTCTTCTTCCCGCCGCTGCGGTGTGTAACGTGACACATTCAGCATGACCCCCGTTAGCGCAAGGATGAACACGACTGATGTGCCGCCGTAGCTGATGAAGGGCATGGGTATGCCCGTGTTGACAATTGTATTTGTCACGACGGCGACGTTGATAATGACCTGCATGGCAATCAAAATCGTTGTGCCTGTCGCGATGAGCATCCCCATGATGTCCACCGCCTTCAAGGCGATACGGATGCCGCGCCAGATGAAAATGCCGAACAGTATCAACACAATCAACGCGCCGAAGAAGCCAAGCTCCTCACAAATTACGGCAAAAATGAAATCGTTATGCGGTTCCGGCATGAAGATGAGCTTTTGGTTGCTATTCCCAAGCCCCAAACCGAACAGCCCGCCTGACGCCACAGCGTATAGCCCTTGGATAATCTGGTATCCGTAGCCCGTCGGGTCGCTGAAGGGGTCAAGATGCGCCGCGTAGCGCCCCGCATGGAAGTCCTTCGAAAAAAATTGCAAGTACACCATGAAAGCGGTCACCGCACCGCCACCCAGAATCACCCACGGCGCAAAATGCGGACTTGTTACGAAAATCATGCCCGCCGCGATGACGCAGATGATGATGAGTGTGCTCGTATTCCCGCCCCAGCGCACCAGCGCCGCCGGGATGAGCACGATGACCGCGCAGACAAACAGGCCGATTGGCGAATTCACGCGTTGCTGCAATGTGCCGAACTTTATAGGCCCCCATTTTTCCGAACCCAAGTACAGCGAGAGCAGCAATACGACGGATACCTTTGCGAACTCGGACGGCTGGAAGTTCAGCGGGCCAATCTCCATCCACCGTTTTGCACCGTTGATGACCTTGCCGTATTTCGCAACATACGCAAGGCATCCGCAGGCCGCGATGTACATAAAGGGCGCGAACTTGCAGACGACATGGTACGGCACCACCGCCGCGATAATCAATGCGAGGAAGCCGATAATCGTCGCTTGCGCCTGCTTCGCGAAGAAATGAAAAATATTATTATCAAAATTTGCACTTGTCAACGAGACATAATAGCTCGAGCTGAGAATCATCACCAGCCCGAACAGCACCAAAATCAACACCGTCGCGAATAATACGGTGTCATATTCCTGTATGTAAATAATGTTGCTCTGCACGGTGTTTTTATTCGTTTGCATACCGCCGCGCCGACGGTAGTTACGCTCACGCTCGTCTTGCCGGCGGCGCCGCGCATCGGATACGGACATAGGGTAGCCTCCTTTGTTTACCTGTGTTATGCGGGCTGCGTACACGCAGCCCGCGGGGTTTCACTTGCTTCCTGCGCCCTGTGAGAAAAACGCTCACGGAGCGCAGAAACCAAGAACGCGCATACGCGCGTGGCTGTTCGGTGGTGCCGACAGGTTATAGCATGTTCCGCACATAGTCTTTGAACAATTCGCCGCGCTGCTCATAGCTTTCGAACATGTCCCAGCTTGCGCAGGCCGGGGAAAGCAGTACGCAATCACCCGGCGCGGCTTTTGCCCGGCAAAGAGCAACCGCATCTTGTAAGCCGTTTACCTTTTCATATGCATGGAAGCCATGCGCCTCGCATTCATCCATAATCTGCGCTGCCGTTTCACCCAGCACAGCGAGGAATTTCACCTTCCCGGGAAAAAGCTGAATCCAATCCCCGAAGGAGCACGCCTTGTCCAGCCCGCCGCCAATTAACACGACCGGGCGGTCAATGGCTTCCAGCGCTTTCACCGCCGCGTCCACATTTGTCGCCTTGGAATCGTTGTAATAATCCACACCGTCCACCGTGGCGACGTATTCGACCCGGTGCTCCACCCCCGTGAAACGGCGCAGTACTTCTCGAATCGCCTCCAGCCCTGCCCCGGCGCATATTGCCATCGCAGCGGCCGCCATCATGTCTTCGATGATATGCGCAAACGGCGTGCGGAGTTCACGGATGGACAGAAGTTTTTCGTCATAGGTGAGCATCCGCACCCAAATATTTTCGCCCCGGAGGAAAACGCCTTCAGACGGTTCCGTTTTCGAACTGAAATACACAATGCGTGAGCGGGCGCGTGCCGCCATGCCTCTACAGCGTTCGTCGTCGTAATTCAATACGAGGAAATCTTCCTCGCATTGGTTACGGAACACACGCTCCTTCATCTCCACATAGCATTCCAGCGTCTTGTGGCGGTTCAGATGGTCGGGCGTGATGTTCAGCACACAGGCGACGCGCGGCCGGAAATTGTGGGCTGTCTCCATCTGGAAGCTGCTGATTTCCGCGACGGCAACCGCGTCCGCAGGCACGTCCATCGCCTTTTCCGTAAATGCCGTGCCGATGTTCCCCACCGTGACGGAGCCGGGCCGCACAGCGGCCATGATTTCCCCTGTCAGCGAAGTTGTTGTGGTTTTGCCGTTTGTACCGGTGATGGCGATAACCGGCGCCGCGCATACGCTGTAGGCCAGCTCAATCTCGCCCCAGACAGGGATGCCCAGCCCGCGCGCTTTTTCCAAAAACGGCAGGTCATACGGAATTCCCGGACTAATGACAAGCATATCGAAATCTTGCACGACCGCATCGGGGTTCGTGCCGGTAAGGAGGGTGATGCTTTGTGATTCCAACTCTGCCGCAAAGGGCTCGAGCTTGCCGCGCTCTTTCAAATCCTGCGCTGTGACGGCTGCGCCGAGGCGTTTCAACAGCAACGCGCTGGCCACGCCCGAACGGGCGATGCCGCAGACGAGAACCTTTTTATTAAAAAAATCCATAGTTGCCTCCAAATAATTTACTTGAATAACCCGTTTGTCGCAAGGAACCCGATGAGGCAGAGTACCGCTGTCACGATGTAAAACACCGCGACAACCCGTGTTTCCTTCCAGCCGCATTGCTCAAAATGATGGTGCAGCGGTGCCATCTTAAACACGCGCTTACCAACCTTCGGGTTGGCAGGGTCATACCCCTTTGTCGCTTTATACACCGATACCTGTATCATGACGGACAGCGATTCCGCCACATATACGAGCCCGACAATGGCAAGCATCACAGGCATTTTCAACAATATCGCCACGGAGCATACAAGTCCGCCCAGCGCGAGTGAACCCGTGTCGCCCATAAACACCTTCGCCGGGTGTGCGTTAAACAGCAAGAATCCAAGCAGCGCGCCGACCGCCGCGCCCAGCGTCGGGACGAGCGGGCTGCCAAGGGCGTACGCGATGAAAAAAAAGAACAGGCATACGAGTATCGTAACACCGGTATTCAAACCGTCCAACCCGTCTGTCAGATTTACGCTGTTCGTCCCGCCAATCATGACAAAGAAGACGAAGGGATAGAATAACCATTGCAAATCGAGGTAATACCCGTTCGTGAACGGTATAAATACGTCCGAGCCGATTCCCTGCGTGTGAATCAACCAGCAGAACATGCCGGACATCACAAGCTGGAAGATGATTTTCTGCCAAGACCGCAGGCCGAGGGAGCGCTTCTTCACGACCTTGATGTAGTCATCCAAAAAACCAATCAGTCCGTTTGCCACCGTGGCGAACAGGACAATCAGCGCCTCATCCTCTCCCTTGGCGAATAGCAAAGCAGCCGCGACGAGGCTGATGACGATGACGACACCGCCCATCGTGGGTGTGCCGGTTTTTTTCAAATGCGTCTGCGGTCCGTCGCTCCGCACGTTCTGGCCGAATTTCAACCGTGTCAGGTACGGTATAAAAATGGGGCACAGTACGACGGCGATGCCGAAAGCCGCCAGCGCGGCATATATGCCTGTTTGCATGATTTCGTTCATTTGAATTCTCCTTATGCGTTTCGTAAACTTTCCGTAATTTTTTCAAAACCCATCCCGCGTGAGGCCTTCACCAGTATGGTGCCGCTGAAGGGCATGATATTTTCCATTGCCCCGAGGAACGCGTCCCGCGTCTCGTAGTACAGCACATTGCCGTTTTCCGCCAAGGCGCCGTCGGCCATCTTGCGGCTTTCCGGCCCGATACAGACAATCAGCTCCAGCTTCAATTGTGCCGCGTACCGGCCAACCTCTTCATGCAGGCCGGCGCTGTGTGCGCCAAGCTCCAGCATGTCCCCCAGAATCGCCGCGCGCCGCCCCTCCTCCGCGGCAAGCACATCAAGTGCAGCGCGCATGGCGGAAGGGTTCGCGTTGTAGCTGTCGTCCAATATCGTCGCGCCGCTTGCGGTGCGGCTGATTTGCATTCGCATTTTTGCCGGTTTGAATTGCAAGATACCGGCGGCAATTTCGTCCCCCGTCAGACCAAAGGCCAACCCGGCAGCCGCGGCGGCCAGTGCGTTCGATACCATATGCTCCCCCGGGAGCGGTACCGTGATGGGGAATTCCGTCCCTTCGCCATGACAGACAAAGCGCACACCGGCAAGGCCCAGCTTTTCCACCTGCGAGGCATATACATCTGTGCCGTAGAAGCATATATGCGGCCGCGCACCGCGCAAGGCGGTGAGCATCTCGTCCGCGCCGTTCAAGAGGATGGGTGCGCCGGGCGGCAGGAAGTCCAGAACCTCCATTTTTGCCTTGCGGATACCTTCGCGGCTGCCCAAGTTCTCAATATGCGCATCGCCGATATTTACGATAACGGCCATGTCAGGCTGGGCAGCGCGGGCAATGCGGTGCAGTTCCCCAAAACCGCTCATACCCATTTCCAGCACGGCGATGTCGTGCTCGTCCGTCAATTGGAACAGCATCTTCGGCACGCCGATTTCGTTGTTCAGGTTGCCCTCCGTTTTCAATACGCGGTATTTCTCAGCCAATACGGCGGCAATGAGCTCCTTCGTCGTCGTTTTCCCCGCACTGCCGGTGACGGCGACGACTTTGGCAGTAAACTTTCGCCGGTAATGCCCCGCGAGGTCAAGCAGCGCTTGCCGCGTGTCTGACACGCGGATGAGTGGTTGGCGCAAGTCGCTGTATACATCGGTCAGCACGGCGGCGGCGCCGCCTGCGAATGCGTCCGCCAAGTACGCGTGTCCGTCGAAGTTTTCCCCGCGCAGGGGGATGAACAGAGCACCCTTGACGTTGTTACGCGTGTCGGTGTAAACGTCCTCGGCGGGTAAGTCCGCATACGCTTTGTCATTCAGTACGCCATGCACGGCGTCTGCGATTTCCCGCAGGGTCATGGACTTCATTCTCTGGCCTCCAATGCTTC